>ENA-ORBV01000142-ORBV01000142.1-microbial-mat-metagenome-genome-assembly--contig:-NODE-142-length-148672-cov-8.432780_pt1 | contig 148672 bp, 134 predicted proteins | sample MGYA00237777_ERZ505514 | MGnify/ENA primary metagenome ERZ505514 (study PRJEB26160, sample SAMN06269048) | microbial mat metagenome | isolation source: Oligotrophic lake microbial mat | place...
TCGCCTTAGTCTCGTGGGCTCGGAGATGTGTATAAGAGACAGTCCCTCGACCCGGCAATGCAAGACGACGAGCCGCCCAAGGTCTGCTCCGATGAGCCCGGCCTTGCCGCCTGCTACGCCGCTGCGGCGCGCGGAGTAGCCGCCTCTGGGGACCGCGCCGACCAAGCCCCACTCCTCTCGCTCAGGACCGCCTGGAACTCCGCCCCGATGGCAAGCTCGAGCTCACTCTCAAGAGCGTTTGGAAAGATGGCACGCGCGCTATCCTGCTTGAGCCCCGCGACCTCATCATCCGCCTCATCGCGGCTATCCCAGAAAAGCTTGCATCAATGTAGTGAGTTTACTGACGAATTCTCAGAGTTTTCAGGCGAAAAACTGCCTTCAACAGTCGATAATCTCGGCACACTATTGTCAATTCTCTTCAGAATAAGTTGCTGTTCATGGGGGTGCCACGGTGGTGATCACCAGTTTGAGTGGCTAGTTGGTCGGGTCACAAATCAGGCGATGGCAGCCACTAATCTGATCAGATCTGCGTTCTATGATGAGAGCTTAATGCTTACGAGAGGAATTGGAGAAATCGCAGATCTTTTTCGCCTTTTTTCCTCTTCCAAAGATGAGTTCGAAGAGTGGAGACGAAGTACTAAGAAGCAGCGGCTAAACAAGTACGGGCCTGCGCCGGTGCGTAAGAAGCTGGAACAATGTGGTGCCAACTTCTCTATAGGTGAGAGTCGATATCAAAAATTGTGTGAGGTTGGCACCCATCCCATTCCGGGGCAAATTCCAGGCCATTATTCTGGAGCAGGCCGACCTGTTCTTGGAGGCATACCTCAACCAGTTGGTATATATGTATGTTACACCGAACTTGGCTACGCTGTTGCTTCCTGCGGTATTTTCCTGTCGGGAATGCTGCATGACCAAGAACGAAAACAGCAAATATTTGATTGCTCTAGTCAACTTCGCACGTCTTTGGGAATGTTTTCTATACTGACTTATGAAGACCTTTTGAATGAAGTAATTGAGAAGAATCGTAATGATGAAAATGCATAACAAAGCGCTGCTGTCGGACAAATTTTCCGCCACGCTCCAAATTTGCCGCAGAGCGTGGCGTTAGACAGCAGGTAGCCAAGGATGTTGGGCTAGCATTTGAGACCTGTAGCCATGACTCTTAATTCTCCAGAACTCGTCGTTCAGATCGCCGTGGCGACGGGCCTGGGTGTACTGATTACGCGCTCCGCTGGCTGGACGCTAACGGCGGGGGTTGTACTTGGGCTGGCCGTCGCTGTCGCGAGCACGGTCGTGCTGCTACGCGTGCTCGCCGATCACGACGCGTTGCACGCGGCAGTAGGTTGGCTCTTGGTCGAGAACATCTTCACCGTGCTCGTGCTTGTCATGCTGCCGATCCTGGTGGCAGACAAAACTGAAGGCGATTCGCTCGGTATCTTGGCGTCCCTTGGACTTGCGCTTCTGACGATAGCGGCGCTCGTGGTCTTCACCATGGTCATCGTCAAGCGGGCCATTCCGCCGCGGATTTTGCCCCTCCTGCCTCGCTCGACGCATGGCCGACACCGCTGTCCACATGGAGCAGCACGTGTTGCCGCGCGTACCCGTGCGTCACTGGATTTGCTCCTTGCCCTGGGGCTTGCGCGCGCTGCTCGGCTATGACCGCGCCCTCGCGGCGCAAGAGGAAGGCCAGCTCGGTCAGGGCGATACGATGTTCTCCAAGGTGTGGCTGGAGGTGGGGTTTCCGGGGAGGTGATTCCCGCTCTAACCCAATTGCCCCAGCGTACCTGCCCCAAGCGTCGAAGCGAAGGGCACGCTCAGCTGTCTCGCCTTGGTCGCTCACGTGCCGCAGCGACCGCTTTCAGCTTAGAAACATCAGCCAAGTCCTTCTCCCGACCTGACGCCAGTTTGTTGTCAATCAGGGATTGCCAGCCTAAGAAAAATACCGGCAACCCGTCGAGTTCGGATGTCACTCGAGACCTCCACGCCTGTTCAAATTCAACTCCGGATATCGACGTTAAGAGGTCGATGCGATTGGGAGGTCGCCCCAGCTGGACGATGTTCCCGGGCCCCATGAAGTCTTCCACGCGGAGTCCGAGCGATGCGAACCCGAAGTCGGCTAAGGCGGCGTGAAGGCGCGCAGCATTTTCAGACGTTGGACGGACGAGAAAATCGATGTCTCCCGTGTATCTCGGATGGCCATGGTACGCCACCGCGTGGCCCCCAACCACGAGATACTCAATTTGCCGCGAGTTGAGTAACTCGATAAACTCTCTCAAGTCTTTCTGCAGTTTCACCGACAGACTCCCGATACGCCGCAACGAGATCAAGCAGGATCTCCAAACACTCTTGCTCACTCAGCGACGCGTAGTAGTCGCTGTCCGCACGATCAGCCTCTTCGAAGCTTCTGAATATCCTGAGCTCGTTGGCGCGCATTAAGGGACAGTAGCATGCACATCTTCTCGGTGCCAACGCCACGTCGATTGAACCACAGACTTTGCTATTTTGTTCGATCAGCGCGCGCATCACACCCGGCACATGGCTGACGCACTTGACGCTACCAGCGCTGATGCACGCGCGGCTTCACACCGCAGGGCGCCGCCCTAGGAGGCAATGCCAGGCAGGATCTGTCCCATGGCGCTCGGGTCGTAGTCGACCGGCCACAGGTTTCCGTCGCGGCCACTGGTGCTGGTCGAGCCGTAGCCAGGCTGTCCGCCGCGCTCGTAATCGGCGGGAGAAAGACCCATGGCCTGAAGGGCGGTAACCAAGAAGCGATTGTGGGGGATGCCCTTGATCACATTGCCGTCTTCTTGAGAAAAATACGCTTGGCCGTCCCAATCGATGTAGTCCAAGTAGCGCCCGGGCTTGATGAATCCGCCAGCGCTGCCGGCGAGCAAGCAGGGCACACTGTAGCCGATGTGGTTGAAGCCCAGTTCGTTTCCCCAATAGACGAGCGAGTTGTCGAGCAGGGTTTTGCCGCCCGCTTCAGGCACGTCGAGCCTTTCCACCAGTTTGGCGAAGAGCTCCTCGGCGATCCACCTGTTGATGCCGGCCAACATGCGCCGTGAATTCGCGTTGCCAAAATCATGCGCCAGCCCGTGCCAAGTGCCGCCGCTCGCATCTTCGGAGTGATAGTGACCCGACAGGCTGGTGGCGTTGGGATCCGGACCCGGCCCCAACGCCTTGTGCACGCCGAGGGTGATGATGCGGGTGCGGTCGCAGCTGATGGCTGCCGTCACTAGGTCCAGGTAAAGGTCCCACTTTTTCAGGATATCGGTGGGATCGGTAGCGGGGTTGTTATCGAGCGAGCCCGGCTCGGCGGGCTTGATGCACGCCATTTTCGTGGTGCTGCTGAGCTTGGCCTCCACCTCAGCCAAAAGATTGATGTGCTGATCGAGCTTCAGCTTATCTTCGGCGGATAAGCGGGGGCTGCCTTTGAGTGCCTGATATTGCGCGATGACTTGGTCGACCAGGAGCCGGTCCGGATCTGCTATGGCCGGCCCGTTCGCGTCGGGGACGGTCACGCCGGCAAACAGATCGTTAAAAACGTCGCGCGGATTCGTGCGTGCCTTGAGCTGCTGAACGGCGCCGCCTGGCTGCCCGCCATCGGAGTACGCCATGGAATCGACGACACCCTGCGAGATATGCAGGGATCGCTGACCGGGGGTTCCCTCATAGAATTTCGGCGAATACGCCAGCACCTGATCGATGGTGGGCACGTCCATCAGTGAGTCGGCATCACAAGGGGTGGCATTGGTGCAGGAAGAGAAGTTGCCGAGCAAGCCCCCAAAGTTGTGATTCACACTGGGTAGGAAATCCAAACCTCGAATCAAGGTTAACTTGTCCAGGAAGGGATTGAGCTTGGGGCCGAGGATGCCGGAAATCCCCGTTGGAGTTTCGAAGTCGCGCAGCGGCGCCCAGGTGTAGGGCATGCCCGCGACGAGCTTCTGAGTGAGCAGCGTCGTGTCGTCGGCCTTACTGCCCTGATACTTGGAGTTCTTGAGTGCGTACCCGTTGCCGGTGAAGCCCGGGTACCACTGTTTGATGAGCTGCGTGCTGAAGCTCTTCATCACGATGAATCGCTTCGGCGCTGCTGAAGCTTGAGCCTGGGCCGTCTTGGACAGAAGCGACTCGAGCAACGGCATCGCCAACATCGCGCCGCCGGCGCCGCTCAAAAACAGACGCCGAGAAACCCGGCTTTGAACCACACCCATCATTGCGGACCGACCTTTCGTTGGAAAAAGCTCGAGACGGTCGCCACGCGTCTCACCACACCGGCCAAGCCGATGCTTGAATCGTTCAAACCTGCTGCCAGGTCCCGCACCACGCAGGCGTCGAACGAGGCATCGGCAACCGCGCGGCGTGAAGCGAATTCGAAGTATTGACGTGCCATGCAAGCCTCCACTTTCTGGCTTGCCACGAGGCGCTGATTGAGCTCAGCCGCGGTCGCCACGGGGGTGAGATCATCGGGCGTGACCTTTGCCAGAGCATTCGTGTCGAGAGGAAGCTCTGCCAAGAGCGTTCCGGTTTGCTCATCGAAGACCTTCTCGGTGGTGCGGTAACGCCCGAGCGCGTCGAAGGACTCCAAGACGTAGCCGATGTCGCTGAAGCCGCCGTGACAACCCTGGCACAGGGCCTTCCCGTCCACCTTTGCCTGGAAGCGCTGGCGGGTGGTTTGGGCGCTGCTCGGTGGCGGGGGATCGAGCGAGCCTGGGGGCAGCGAATTGGGATCGGGCGACGGCAGCGCGTCGCACAGGAGCGACCGGCGAACGATTGCACCGCGGTGAAAGGGATTGGTCTGCTCGAGGTTCGAGACCAGGAGCGCCGCCCGCTGGAAGAGCCCGGCTCGCGTGCCTGCCGGCAAAGTTGGGTAATTGCCGGCGCCAGTCCACGGCTGAACCCCGTAGAGGCGCGCGAGATCTGGAGACTGAGTGACTGAAATATTGGTGGTCAGAAGCTCGGAGGCCGTGCGGGTACCCTGGAACGTGAACAGCTCCGAGAGGTCGCGCACTTCCTGCACCATGTCACGGTAGTGGTCGTGACCTGCGGCGCCCAAGGATTCCCCCGCCGCCAAGGCTTGCAAACCTGGTCGAGTGGTTTCGAACCCGGTGAACTTCTCGAGGAGGAGCCACTCGTTCCAGAAGCTCCACAACGTCTCGCGCGTGCGCGGATCGGAGACCACGCGTTCGAGCTCTCGTGCAAAGCCGGCGTCGGTGGCGAGGGAGCCGTTTTCAGCAGCGCCCAGGAGTTGGCTGTCCGGCATACTCTGCCAGAACGTGTAGGAAAGGCGCGACGCGATTTCGTAGGCTGTTAACTGCAGGAGATCTGTGGAGGTTGCCGCTGAGGAGCCGTCGATTTCAACCTGATGGACGAAGCGCGGCGAGGAAAGCGCAACGATCACCATGGCACGAACGGCTTGCGACGGTGTGCGTGCGCCGTCGTTCAGCGCCCGATAGGTTGCGCGGTCCATGTCCGTCAGCGGACGCCGGTACACGAGGCTCACGAAGCGGTCCAGAAAGCCATCGACGCACACAGCCGTTAAGCTGGGTCCGCTTGCGCACGACCCAGCGACCGCGACCAACAGAGCAGGGTCCTTGGCCAGGGCGTCCCCAACTGCCCGACCCACATTGAAATAGCCTTGGACTTGCTCGATCGCGGTCCGGTTGTCGCGCCCACGGAAGCCATGGGTCAGGCTGTCGTCGGGAATCGAGGCGGTGAGGGCCTGCACCGCGGGGAGAACCGCATCCGCGCCGACGGCTTGCAGCAAATCGCGCACTGTGTTGCGGTACTGCACCGTCGAGAGCTTCATCAGGGGCGATACACCCGGCGCAGCGCCCATGTCACAGGTCACGGCCACTCCGCCCGGATTACTCCCAACAGGGACCGCACCTGGAGTAGGGACCGCACCCGGGGTGCTCCCCGTGGGCGCCGTCCCCGGCAAGACGCCGTCCATCCCCGGGCCTGCGCCGCCGCTGGGGCCCGTTCTTGGGCGCCCGTTGGCCCCCTCGGCGCTGCAGCCGGAGCCGAAAATGAGCACAAAACCGGTTAATATCCAGGCCGAGCCAGAGGTTGTCATGGGCACAGCTAGGTGCCGCGAACGCGCGAGAGCGGTCCAGATTAGATCCGCGGGGGATGCGCAGGTGCCCGAGATGCCCGCTTGCGTTCCGTCCGACCGGCTCTAGGCATCCGGTCCATCAACAGGGAGTTCTCTCATGTACGTCATAGCGGGTGTTTCAGGGCATGTCGGGTCAGTCGTCGCAAGCGAGCTGTTAGCGAAGGGCAAGGCCATCAAAGTCATTGTGCGCGATTCCGAAAAGGGCAAAGCGTGGTCCAGCAAGGGAGCGGAGGTGGCCGTGGGCTCGCTTGCGGACTCCAGCTTTCTGGCCCTTGCGCTGAAGGGCGCCACAGGGTTCTTCACGCTGCTTCCCCCCGACTTCGGGGCGGCCCACATTTTCGAGTACCAGAAGCGCACCTCTGACGCCATTGCCGGAGCGGTGAAGCATACGAAGGTGTCGCACGTCGTGATGCTATCGAGCGTCGGCGCCGAGCTTGAGAGTGGGACGGGACCGATTCGCGGCCTCAACTACTTGGAAAAGGTGCTGGGCGAAACGGGGACCCAGCTCACCGCAATCCGCGCCGGTTATTTCCAAGAGAATGTGGGCAACATGCTGGCCCCTGCCAAAGCGCAGGGCATCTTCCCCAACTTCACGCCGTCGCAGGATTACCCCATGCCCATGATCGCCACCCAGGACATCGGCGTGTTAGCGGCCGAATGTTTGCTCGCTCCCCAGGCGGAGACGATCGACCTGGTGGGCCCCGCGTACTCCATCCGGCAACTCGCAGAGAAGCTCGGCAGTGCCCTCGGCAAGCCACTTCAGATTGTGGACGTCCCGCCAGAACAGCACGTGGGCGCGATGCTCCAGGCGGGGATGCCGGCGCCGTGGGCCGAAAGCTTCGCAGAAATGTATGCAGCCTTTGGTGCCGGCAAGGTAACACCCAAGGGCGACCGTCTCGTCCAAGGCACCACGACGCTCGAGGAGGTCATCAAGGCCCTCGTTGGCTGAAGTGGTGATCGAAGCGTCTGACGGGAAGCGTTATTCCAGGATCCGAACTCGACTCATGACGCTATGGCCGCAGTTGACGAGGCCGAAAGCGTGGCGGCAGACCAGCAGGGTGAACCTCGCGGAGTATTGCGAATCACCCCATCGTCGACGTCCTGCGCGAACGCTTTGACTTGGCGCTGCGCGCTGGGCCCCTCGAAGACTCAAACTTGGTGGTGACGCGCTTGCTGCTGAAGGAAGCAGCGAAATCCGCCCCGATCACGCGCCAGAGCAGCCCAGCTTCGCCGGGCCTTAATGAACGTCGCCCTGGGACGTAATGCACGGGTATCGGCCTGTGAAACACCTTCTAACCTTACCGAGGCAGGCCAATGTGGTCTTGCATGAACTCAACAACGCGTTGAGTGCCGTCACCGCGTTCGGCCGATTCGCCCAAGAAGCACTGCCGAAGGATCACGTCGCGGAGCCGGATCTTGAGCGAGCCATGAGAGCGGTAGGCCGCGCCGGAGTCCTCGTCGCCAAGCTCGGCGAATTGTTCGCCGATGGCGAAGAGAGCATCGGTGACAAGGTAACGTCTGCCGTCTGGGCCGTGCGCGAGCCTAGCGCGCTGCCCGCCAGTACCACCAGCCCGTTGGCAAAAACGACCGCAACGGGTGAGCACACTGGCGCCCCCCTGCGCGTCCTCATGGTGGAAGACTCCGAGCTCGACGGAGCACTCATAGCCCGCCACTTGAGCGAAGCCTTTCGTGAATGCTTCGTTCGCCGTGTCGACAACGCTGAGGCCCTAGAAGAACACCTGCGTGACCAACCGTGGGATCTGCTCATCTCGGATCACCAAATGCCTAACTTTGATTCCAGCCAAGCCCTCAGCTTGCTGCAGGCCTCCGGGCAGGACATCCCCTTCATCATCGTTTCTGGGTCCATTGGCGAAGAGCGCGCCGTTGCCGCCTTGCAATCCGGAGCGGACGATTACGTGCTCAAGCAGAATTTGAGGCGGCTAGTGCCGGCCGTCGAACGCGGATTGCGAGAAACCGCCGCGCGTGGCGAAAAAAGAGCTGCAGAACGCGCTCTGCACGAAAGCGAAGAGCGGTTGCGCAAGAGCGAACAGCGGTTTCAGGACCTGTTCGAGTTCGCGGCGGACGCCATCGTCAAATGCAATCCCAGCGGCACAATCCTCTTGGTCAACCAACAAACCGAACAGATTTTCGGTTACTCGCGGCAAGAGCTAGCGGGACAGAACATCGACTTGCTCCTGCCAGCCCATCAAACCGCTCGGGGCATTTCGCTCGCGCAGCAATCCGCAGACGCGCTTGCAGCGGAGGCACATCCCACAGAATCCCAGCAAACAGCGCGTAGAAAGTCCTCATCTGAGTTTCAAGCGGATGTCCGAGCCGGCGTGATTCATGCTCCCGATGGCCTCCTTTTGACTTTCACCATTCGCGACATCACCGCGCGCCTCGAGTCAGAAGCTGCCCTGAGGCAAGCGCTTCATCGCCAGCAGGTGTTGCTGCAAGAGGTGCACCATCGAGTCAAAAACAATCTTCAGATTATTTCCAGCATCCTGGCCCTCCAGGCGAGTCAGACGCTCGATGTGTCGGTCCATAAGGTTCTGTTCGACAGCAATCTGCGGATTCGGTCCATCGCGCTGATCCACGAAATGCTGCAGGATTCGACGCAGTTCGGCCGCGTGGAATTTGGCTCCTATGCGCGGGCCTTGATTTCCCACCTAGTTCGCAGCTGCGAGCTAGGGAGTACGACAAGCCTAGAGCTGGATTTGGAGCCCGTGGAACTCAACGTGGAAACGGCCATGCCCTGCGGCCTCATTCTGAACGAGCTGGTCACGAACGTGTTCAAGTACGGTCACTCGGACGGCACTCCCGACCGGCTACGCGTCTCAGTGACTTCACGGCCAAAAGGAGGTCTGTGTTTGACCGTGGAAGATTCCGGAGCCGGCTTGCCTCCAGACTACAATATAGAGACCGCACAGTCCTTGGGCATGCAACTCGTGAATACCTTGACCCAACAGCTCAAAGGCCATCTTGAGGTCCAAACGCGGCCAAGAACTCGTTTCACTCTCACCTGCCAGGAGCTCGAGTATGCGGAACGTTGAAGCCCTGAGCGCCCCTGAGTCGAAACCTCTGGCGCGCGTCCTGATCGTCGAAGACGAAGCCATTATTGCCCAAGACATCCGTAACCGCTTGGTGCGGCTCGGGTATGACGTGGTCGGCATCGCGGATTCGGGCGCCAGGGCGTTCATCCTCGCTGCCGAAACTCAGCCGAATCTGGTGCTCATGGACATCGTGATTCAGGGGCCGCTCGACGGCGTCCGAACCGCAACCGAACTCATGCGCCTCATGGATGTGCCGGTCATCTTCCTAACAGCGCTCTCTGACAACGCCACGCTGCAGCGGGTGAAGGAGTTTGGTCCCTACGGATATCTGATTAAGCCGTTCGTGGAACACGAACTCCACATCGCGGCGGAGTTGGCGTTGCACCGACACAAGAACGATGTTCAGCGCCGCCTGTTACGCCAGGCCGAGCTCGAAAAGCAGGCAAGCCTCAGCTTGGTCAACGCCACGCTGGATGCGCTCGAGGCGCGCGTAGCGATCGTCGACGCCCAAGGCACGATCGTCGCTACCAATCGTGCATGGCGGGAGGCTGCCGCCAACTATGGGGCGGACATTCAAGCCACGTGTGAAGGCCAGAACTACCTGACTGTTTGCGAAGGCACTGAGGACGGGGAGCGCGTTCTAATTGGATTTAAGGAGTTACTGTCCGGCGCCATCCCTCGCCTCGAGTTCGACTATCCCTGCCACTTTGGAGAGGACAGAAGCTGGTGGACCTGCTCAGCTAGTAGGCTCAGTGTCGGCGCTCAGAACCAATTGGTTGTCGCGCATCACAATGTGACGCAGTCGAAGCTGAGTGAGCTCGCAAGAGCCGAAAGCGAGCAACGATATTGTCAGGTTCTCGACGCAATTTCCGATCTCGTTGTTGTCAGTGGCCCTGGGGCGCAGCTCATCATGGCCAACCGGGCGTACAGAGAGCTGCATGGCCTAGGGCTCAGTGCCCATCCTGCGGGAGAAGCGGGCATAGCTGGCAAGTTGCATGAGCGGTTGTTTCGCGAGCACAAGCCTGTATTCGCAACAGGGGAACCGCTTGACATCGCAGATGAGAGGGTCGAAACCCACGACGGCAGCGTTGTGCATTTGCACACAGTGCGCTCACCCATCGTCAACCCCGAGGGCGAGATTACGATGGTCGTGGGGGTGTCTCGGGATATCACTGAACGCAAGCACATGGAGGCTCAGCTGCGCCTCGCGGATCGGATGGCGTCCGTGGGTTCGCTCGCAGCCGGCGTTGCGCACGAGATCAATACGCCGGTGCAGTTCGTGAGCGATAGTGTGCATTTCGTCAAGCAGGCCACTTCGGATCTACTGGCTTTGGTCGAGAAAATTCGGAAGGTGGAGAGCGAGGCCCTGCAAGCAGTCCTGAGCGCCGCGGAAGATGAGATAGACCTGAGCTACCTCGTGGAACACATGCCGAGTGCGGTAGAGCGTGCCGTCGACGGCCTTGAACGAATCTCGACAATCGTAAAATCCATGCGTGAGTTCGCGCACCCTGATCAGAAGGAGGCGATGCCCGCGGATATCACCCGGGGCCTACGGAGCACCTTGATCATTGCCCGAAACGAGTTCAAGTACGTTGCGGACGAGGAGATGAACCTGGGCGAGCTACCTAACGTGGTTTGCCATGTGGGAGATCTCAATCAGGTGTTCTTGAATCTCATTGTCAACGCCAGCCATGCCATGGCCGATGTGCACCAAGTGACAGGGCAGCGTGGAGTGCTCGGCGTCCGTTCCTGGCAGGAGGGCGAGCAGGTGGTCATTTCCATCAGTGACACCGGCAACGGCATTCCAGAAGAAATTCGCCCGCGCATCTTCGATCCCTTCTTCACGACCAAGGAGGTGGGAAAAGGGACCGGCCAGGGGCTCGCCATCGCGCGCCATATCGTGGTGGATAAGCACGGCGGCAAGCTCTCGTTCACCACCCAAGCTCAGCAGGGGACGACGTTCTTTATTCGACTCCCCATCCATGGCTGCGGCAAGGGGGCGACGTGAGAGAGCTCAGCGCTTATTGGCTCGGCTAATGGGCCAGCTCCCAGAGGTTGCGGGCCGGGTGAGCTGGGACAACTCAGCCAGCGCCGCCGTGGCCTTCTCGACTGCCCGGGCAATCACCTCCGCATCGCGACGGCAGCAGCTCTCTGGCTCACAGTCCTCGACCACGAAGCCCGCGTAAAGTCGGATGCACGACAGCGCATTGTTCAGCTCGTGGATCTTATCGCTCACGTCTGAAATCTCGGAGCGCACAGCTTCATCCCTCCGATCTTCCAGTGATACCGCTTGTTGGGTGGCCGAATGAGGGCGTTTAGACTGGGTCATGGCTCGGGTCTTGGACGGGTTGGGGTTATCTAACTGAACGGCACAACCCCCGCGAAAGTTGAGAACCGATTCGCAGAACTTCTGCGCCAGGCACCGCCCGGCCGCTGGCGCCTCGAATTTATTCACAAGGAACTCCGGCTTAGGCCCGTATCCGGCTCAGGCCCGTACAACGTGAATTTAGCTAGAAAAAACGCGATCTTATCCAAGTGGTGCATGGCCGGAACTAGGGTTGACGGTGCCCTCGGATAGCCATAGCCTGATTAACCAGCGGCTGCTTTCTTGCAGGTTGAATCGGCTTCCAAATATGCAGCCTCCACAGAGTGAATCAGAAACACCGCCCGGGACGGTGTTTCTCGTAGACGATGACGACGCCTTGCGCGAGGCATTCGAGCGGTTGTTGCGGCGTGAAGGCTTCAAAGTGTTTTCGTTCAGTGCGGCCCCCGCACTCATCGAGGCGCTCGGGCACCACGCTGCCGACGTGATCGTCAGCGATATCAACATGCCGGGCATGAACGGGATCGAGCTGCTGGGGCAAGTTCGCAGCCAAAACCTCGATCTGCCTGTGATCCTGGTCACGGGTGCGCCGGAGCTAGAAACGGCAATACGAGCCGTCACGTTTGGCGCGTTTCGCTACCTCACCAAGCCCGTGGATCCGGCAGAGTTCGTGCAGACCGTGCGGCATGCCGAGCGAATGCATCGCCTCGCGACGGTGCGACGCCAAATCCAGGACGTCATGGCGGGCGAGTCGCTTGCGCTCGGCGATCGTTCCGGGCTGGAGGTCCGTTTCCTCGTGGGCCTGGAGAAGCTCTTTCTCGTCTACCAACCAATCGTGGATTGGAAGCAGAAGAAGATCTTCGCTTACGAGGCACTCATGCGCTCCGCTGAGCCTTCTTTGCCCCACCCCAAAGCTCTTTTAGACGCCGCAGAACGGCTGGAGAGCACGCACACGCTGAGCAGGAGAGTGCGCGAGCTAGCCCACCAGGCCAGAGAGACCCTGCCCGAAGAGATTCATCTATTCGTCAATCTGCATCCGAGTGACCTCAGCGATGTGAGCTTGTTCGAGGCGCCCCCGAGACCGATGAACAGCTCTCGCATCGTCTATGAGGTGACCGAACGGGCGCGTCTCGATGAAGTGGCAGACGTGCGCCATAAGGTCGAGCAGCTGCGCCAGCTTGGCTACCAAGTAGCTGTGGATGATATCGGAGCGGGCTACGCCGGATTAACGTCCTTGGTGCAGCTGGAACCGGAGTTTGTCAAACTGGATATGGAGCTCGTACGCGATATTGACCAGCATCCGACCAAGCAACGCCTCGTGCACTCAATGGTGAGTCTCTGCCAAGGGCTGGACATGAAGGTGATTGCCGAAGGGGTGGAGACAATGGCGGAGCGGGATACCGTCCTTTCTTTAGGATGCAATTTGCTGCAAGGTTACTTTTTCGCCAAACCGACGGCGCGCTTTGGTGAGGCGGTTTGGTAGGGGGCTTTTGTCATGGGTGAAACCGTTACCGTGTTGCTCGTCGAAGACAACGAGGTGGACATCGAGGCAGTGCAGCGAGCGTTTCAGCAGCAGCGAATCGCCAATCCAATCCGTGTCGCCCGCAACGGCGTCGAGGCTCTGGAACTCCTCCGCAAGCCAGCACCCGCAGGCATAGCTAGGCCTTTTCTCATTTTACTGGACCTCAATCTGCCACGCATGGACGGCCACGAGTTTCTGGCCGAGCTCCGCGCCGATCCGCGGTTGCAGGATAGCATCGTGTTCGTGCTCACCACCTCCAAGAGTGATGAGGACAAAATCAAGTCGTATGATCTTCACGTTGCCGGCTACTTGGTCAAGAGCCAAGTTGGCCCCGGATTTCTGAACTTAGTTGATCTGCTCGATCGCTACTGGCGCATCGTGGAGTTTCCCCCGGTGCATTGAGGCGTCGTGGTGTTTGAATAGGCAGTTTTGGGTTATCGGTGTCAGAGCAAAAGCCGTCCTTATTGATCGTTGACGACAATCCAGTGGACCGCGAAGCGGTGATGCGGCTGCTAGGTAACACCTTTGAGATCGTCGAGGCCGACGGCCTGAGCCGAGGGCTCAGCCTCTTCGATCAAGTCGACCCAGACTGCGTGCTCCTGGATTATCTTTTGCCCGATAGCACGGGCACTGAGGCGTTGAGCGCGTTCGTTGAGCGTCGAGCGGCTGTGGTGCTGCTCACCGGTCAAGGTAATGAGCTGGTGGCCGTCGAAGCGATGAAGCTTGGAGCGCAGGATTACCTCGCGAAAAAAGCGCTTTCCCGAGAGAACCTGATCAGAGCCATCCAAGGTGCCATCGAGCGAAGAACGCTCAACACCGCCCTCCAGCAAAGCCGCGCCTACAGCCGAGCGCTCTTAGAGGCCATCCCGGATATCATCTGTCGCTTCAGCCCTGAGGGCAAATACATCGATTATATCGTGGGCAACAATGCCATCCCGCCCAGCCCTGAGCTCAACGTCGTCGGGCGCGCCCTCGGAGAGGTGGGTCCGGAAGCCGCGGCCTTGACGCTGCAGCGTGGGCTGCAAGAACTCTTTACAGAGTCCGAGGCGCGAACAGAGCCCAAGGCGCGAGCCGCCCAGTTCAGGGTGATGGCCGCAGATGGCCAACAACGCAGTTACGACGTCCGCATGGCGCGCTCCGCAGAGAACGAGGCCATTGCAATCCTGAGGGATGTCACCGAGCAGCGTGAGCTGGAAGAAAAGCTCCGTGCAGGCCAACGGTTGCAAGCGGTGGGCCTGCTTGCCGGCGGCATTTCCCATGACTTCAACAACATTCTCACCGTCATCCAGAGCTATGCCGCCTTCTGGCTCGATCAGCTCAAGGAGACAGATCCGGCCTATGCGGATGTTAGGACTATTTGCGATGCGGCCGAGCGAGCCGCAGGCTTAACGCGGCAGCTGTTGGCCTTCAGCCGCCAGCAGGTGCAGCAGCTAGCCTCGCTCAGTCTCAATGATCTCGTTCAGGGCCTATTGCCGATGCTCCAGCGCCTGATCGGCGAGGCGACTCAGATCAAGGCAGCCTTAGCCGAAGATTTGTGGCTGGTCGAAGCCGATGCTTCCCAGATTGAGCAGGTGCTTTTGAACCTGGCCATCAACGCACGCGACGCGATGCCTGATGGCGGCACGCTCACTCTGGAGACAGCAAATATCCACGTTGGCGGCGAGTATTCAAGTACCAAGGACGTCGAGGTGCCGCCGGGAGAATACGTGTTGATCGCCGTCACCGATACCGGCACAGGGATGGATGAGCCAACGAGGCTCCACTTGTTCGAACCCTTTTACACGACCAAGGGGCCAGGTAAGGGAACCGGACTAGGGCTTTCGACGGTGTACGGCATCATCACGCAGAGCCATGGTTTTATCTGGGTTTATAGCGAGCCCAATCACGGCAGCACCTTCAAGATCTACCTTCCAAAGACGTCGCGGCAACGAGCTAGCCTCGCGGTGCCGGCACGAGTGGCTTCAGAATCTGGCTCTGAAACGATTCTCTTAGTGGAGGACGACGAAGATGTGCGCGCTGCCGCCGTGCGCATCCTGGAGAGAGGTGGGTATCAGCTCATTGTCGCCGGGAGTGGGGACGAAGCACTCCGCCTTTTCTATGAAGGGGACACGCGTTCCCGGGTTCAGCTGCTGCTGACGGATGTGGTCATGCCCAACATGCTTGGCCCCAAGCTTGCTGAACGCCTGCGCCAAACTTCCCCAGACCTTCCGGTACTGTACATGTCTGGGTACACCGACGGCTCTGGCGTCCATCAAAGGGTCGCGGGAGATCGTACGCTGTATCTGCAAAAGCCGTTTTCCCCACAAAACATGCTGGCTGCCGTTCGGCAGGCCCTCGACCAACCTGCGAACGAAGCCTTATGAAGCTATTCATTCAATCCGACGAGGCTCGCAGCGAGCTGCTCGAGTCTGCCATCCGGCGCGCCCCTATCGGCCTCATCATTCAGCGGCTGGAACGCGAGGGCGATATGGGGTCACTCCTCCAGCTGTTTGCCAATGAGGCAGCTGATGAAGCCACCGGTCAAAAATTGTCCCAGGACGACGGTAAGACTTGGAGCGAAGTTTCTCCAGATCTGGCGGAGTCACCCTTCGGCAGAATGTTCCAAGCCATTCTAGAAACCGGCGAGCCTGCGACCTGGGAAATAGAATACGGCGATTCGCGCTTCGCGCCCAAGTGGTGGCGGGGTTCGGCACAGCGCATCGCTCCTAATACCTTACTCACCGCATTTCAAAACGTCACAGCCGAGGTGCAGGTTCGGGAGCAGCTGAAGGCCGAACGAGAACGCCTCGCTATCGCCGTGGCCAATCTCGAGCGCTCCAACAAGGAGCTGGATGATTTTGCCTATGTGGCTTCGCACGATCTCAAGGCGCCGCTGAGAGATGTGCAGAACCTTGCCAATTGGATCCGAGAAGATGCCGCGGCGTTGCTGCCGCCCGCTTCCCTGCGCCACTTTGAGGTGCTCGAGCAACGGCTGCGGCGCATGGAAAAGTTGCTGGACGACCTCTTGGAGTACTCCAGAGCGGGCAGGAAGTTCGAAGCTGCGGAGCCCTTCCGCCTAGAGCAGCTGCTTGAAGAAATCTTCGCGATGTTGCCACCGCCTCCGGGTTTCACGATCCACAAGCCAGCCACGGAGCTTGAGCTCAGCACGCCCCGCGTGCCCCTCAGGCACATCATCCAAAATCTGGTGGGCAACGCCCTCAAGCATCACGATCGCGAGCAGGGCTCGATCTCCGTCGAAGCTAAGCTTGAGGGCAGCTTTGTGCGGATCGAGGTCGCCGACGACGGCCCTGGCATTCCCGAATCTTCCCAGAAAAAGGTGTTCGACTTGTTTACCACCTTGAGGCCACGGGATGACGTTGAGGGAAGCGGCGTGGGCCTGGCCATCGTCAAGAAAACCGTCGAAGCGTTCGGAGGCAGCATCCGCATCCAGAGCCTTGGGGAGCGGGGTTGCGTCGTGAGCTTCACCTGGCCCCTCAGCTGGTCCGCCGGCGAATAGTCCCGGCCGACAGAGCCCTACTTCCGTGAGTGGACCGCTAATGAGTGCGGGCGGACGTGCCGTACGGGTGAATTCAATGACAAATCGGAATTCACGAAGGGGTTGACCCAGGTGAAACATATCTTGTTCGTTGATGATGAGCAGCCGATCCTTGATGGGCTTCGCGATCTTCTGCGCAAGGAGCGACGTCAGTGGGATATGGTCTTTGCCCTGGGCGGGGTAGCGGCGCTTGAGGAGCTCGAGAAACGCCAGTTTGATGTGGTTATCTCGGACATGCGGATGCCTGGCATGGACGGTGTTGCGTTCCTTCAAGCCGTCAAAGAGCGACACCCAGCAGTGGCGAGAATTGTGCTCTCCGGACATGCTGAGCAGGATATGGTGCTGCGTGCGCTGCCAGTGGCTCATCAGTACCTGGCCAAGCCTGCGCAGGCAGATTCACTACGCGCCGTCATACAGCGCGCTTGCGAATTGCGCGACGTGCTCGTGGATCCCAAGATTCGCGAGCTCGTTGGAAAGCTCGATAGTTTGCCCTCGTTGCCAGCAAGCTATTGGGAATTAACTCGCGCTCTAGCTAATCCGGATGTTTCGCTCGCCGAGGTCACGAAGATTGTGGAGAATGATCCAGGGCTTTCGGCCAAGGTGCTCCAGATAGTCAATTCCGCTTTCTTCGGACTTCCGCAGAAAACGGCCTCGATTGGCCGAGCCGTGAGCTATCTAGGCCTGCAAACGATCAAAGCTGTGGCGGTGTCCGTTCAGGTGTTCGCGGCTGCTGGTCAATCTACGGAGGTTCAAGGGTTTTCCATCGAAGCCTTCCAAGACAATGCTCTCCTTGTTGCAGAAATTTCAAAACAGATCGTGCGGAACGGAACGCGGAGTGAGGACGCGTTCACAGCCGGGCTCTTGCGTGACACGGGAAAGCTCATTTTGGCTTTCTCTTCTCCGCAGAAGTTTAGCGAGGCGATTGCCGAGGCCGCCGCGACAGAACGAGCGCTCTGGGTAGTGGAGAAGGAAATTTTCGGGGTGTCGCACTCGGATGTCGGAGCGTTCTTGCTTGGAACTTGGGGCCTTCCGCTGCCGATTGTCACCGCAGTCGCCTTCCACCACACGCCCGAAGCGGCGCTTTCGGGCGATGCAGATCTCATCATTGCCGTGCACGTCGCCGACGCCCTGGTGGAGAGTGTTTCGTCGCCGCACCGCTCCGTGGCCACAAGTGCGCTGGACGTGTCCGCGCTCGAGAAGTTGGGCGTTGGCGCGGAGCTCCAGTCCTGGCAGGAGAAGGCCACTCAAATCATGCAACGGAGAACAGGCAAAACATGAATTACTCCCAAGTTCTCCAGGCCGAGCTGCGAGGCACGCCGTGAACGCTAAAGCCAAGCCGCGGATCCTTTGCATCGACGATGAGCCCAAGGTGCTTGAAGGGTTGGCGTTGCACCTCGGGCGGCGTTTCGACGTCGTGAGCGCCCAGGGTGGGGCTCAGGCGTTGGAAGCGATTCAGGCAGAGGGCGTGTTTGCCGTTGTGATCTCTGACATGCGCATGCCTGGCATGAATGGAGCGCAGGTCCTGGCAAAGATCCGCGAGCTTCGACCGGACTCAGTGCGCATGCTTCTCACGGGCCAAGCGGACTTGGAGTCCGCAATCTCGGCGGTGAATGAAGGTCAGCTCTTTCGGTTCTTAACCAAACCATGCCCCCCGCCATTGCTGCTCGCGGCTGTCGAAGCTGGCGTGGAGCAGTATCGGCTGATCACGAGCGAACGGGTGCTCCTCGAGCAAACTCTGCACGGAAGCATCAAGACCTTGGTGGATGTTTTGGCGTTGACGCACCCCTTGCCGTTCGGGCGTGCCATGCGGGTGAAACAGCTGGTGAGTGAGCTCGCCGAGAAGCTCGTATTGCAAGAGCGTTGGCAAGTAGAAGTGGCAGCCATGTTGTCACAGTTGGGCGCCGTCGCTCTGCCGGGCGAGACGGTGGAAAAGGTGTTTCGGGGTCAAGTCTTGAGTCGCGACGAAGAAGCGATGGTAGCTCGCATGCCGATGGTGACAGAGCAGCTGCTAGCTAACATCCCACGGCTCGAGCTGGTGCGTGCGATTCTTCTAGGTCATACTTCGGCAAAGGGGCTGAATGAGGCGGAAAAGGCAATTGTTCTGTCAGGCGTTCAACTCTTGCAGGTGGCTTTGGACTTTGACGCCCTGATCGCCGAGGACAGCAACGTAACGCTCGCTCTCGGTAAAATGCGCGGGCGTGTCGATCAGTACGAAGCGCGAATCCTCGACGCGCTGACGGAGCTTCGCACCGAAAAAGGGCCGGAGTTTGAAATCAAGGAGCTCGCTTTGAGCTCGCTTCGGATCGGGATGGTGCTCGCGGAGGATCTGCGGATGACAGAGGGGATGCTGCTAGTCGCCCGCGGTTACCAAATCACCGGCGGCTTCCTCGAAAAGGTCCACAACTTTCGCCCGGGCTCGGTGAAGGAGCCCGTCTCCGTGTTGGTGCGGGTAGCCAAGCTGTAGCGCCTGTCCCTCGAAATGACCGTTAGCCATTGCGGAAGGGGACAACGTCGCCTTAGCTGAAGCCACGGCGCGGCTGAGCGCCGATCTTGCTGCCATGCTTGAGTGGTTTGAGAAGGTCGAACCGACTGAGCGTTCAGAGCAGCGGCCTGCCATCATTTCGACAACAACAAATAATCGATGTCGCCGAAAGGGCCCGTCTGACGCGTCCACACCAAGTAAAGCTTGTGGAGTCCGGTGGCTCCGGTCAGGCTGGTGTCCACGGTGGCGTATGTCTCCCAAGCGCCTGTGGCGGGGACATGCAGCGTGCCGACGAGAGGCCCAGTCGCGCTGTCGAGGCGCAGCTCGATATCGCCGGTGTTCTTCTGACTCGTGACGCGAGCACTCACCTTCGTGACGCCCGTGAAATCGAGCTCTCCATAACCAGCCCAGGCATCTGAGGCCGGAACGCCTCCCAACTTCGTGCCAGAGCCACCGCGGAGCGTGAACAGGCCTGGGCTGCGTTCGACCAATGACTCCGCCTCGATCCGCTGAAGTCCGGCATACTTTTCAAGAGCGGCCCTCACCGGGAACCAGCCATTTTCAGCCGGTACATCGATGACTTCGAGAGTCGGGGAGGCGAGCACAAAGGAAGGATAGCCGCTGCCTGGGTAAGCGCGGCCAATGACGTTGAGGCCCCACATGCGGTCACCGAGCACTGGGTCGTTGAGCTGGAATGTGCTGCTCCACAGCTTCAACACTTCAGTGCCGGCCGTGTCCATCCTTCCAGCGAGCGAGGGGGCGAGCAACGTCACCACGCGAAGCTTGAGCCCAACGCTTGCCAACTCGTCCACCCACCACTCCTGGTATTCCGACATGGACCGACACGCGGGACAGTCGACGGCGGCCATCTCCACCAGGAGGTACGTGCCCGCAAGATCGTGCAACCGCACGGCCTCCCCACACGCATCCTTAAAAATGCCATCGGGAAGCTGCTTGCCAACAGCAAGCGAATAGTCGCCCGTGTAGGCTGGGGGGTCTGCCTTTGGCCAGCCGCAGGCATACTTGGCGGGCGGTACTAGGGGTGCATCCTCCCAGGCAAGTTCATGACCCGCCACGAAAGTACCGTTGACCTCTGCAGTGGCGATAAACGGGGTTTCAAATTGTGTCTGGTTGTTCCAGCGGACGCTGCTCGTATCCGCCTGCGCTGTGCCTTGCAAAAACATGGGACTATGCGACGCGCGATACCAAGCCCCCTTCCCATAGCCAAGCAACTCGATACTCGGCGGGAACTGGCCAAACCACTGCAGGTAACACGATAGCCCGCTCACCAACGTGGCCTCTGCTCGATAGACCACCTCGCACTCCGGGCACACCCAAGGGCCGGGGTGGATCTCGACGCCTTTATAGGAGCGAGTGTAGGTACACGCCGACGCACCCGCGGCCAGCGAGGCAGCATCCGGTGAGACCACCCAGGTTGCCTCCCCCTCTAACGTTGAGCGCTCTTTCAGGTCTCTAGGGGGGCGTCCCGCAGCAAGACCTGTATCCCGCACGGCTGGGCGCATATAGGCAGCAACGAGCCCACTGGTTTCGCCGCCCGAAGAGGATTGCGAAGAGGACGGCGAGTTCGGAGCTTGGGAGCTGGTGCCCGTGGTCATGGCAGCGCCACCGGTTGCGGGCGCAGCGCCGGGTTGTTCGCTGCCGCAAGCGGCCAAGCACGCTAGGCAACCAGCAGCACTCAACTTGCTCCAATTCACGCTTGCCACCACGCCCCTCATGTAGGAGCTTCTAGACCGCGAGAGGGATTCCGTCAAGCGCGCCTCGCCATCAGAAGAAAGTCCCAATGAGCCGTTTCCCACCACGCCCAACATCTTCGCTGCTCCTCGGCATCGGCTTCGTTGCAGCCACAGCGGCATGCGGATCGGGCGGCCCTGAACTCCCGCCCGAGCTGCTGGTCGCTATCGCTCAAGCGCGCCCTGTCGCTCCGGCCTCAGATTATCCCCATCTGCCTTACGGCGCGGAGCCTGGGGATACGCTGGAAAACGCGTGTTTCAAGGAGGCTTGGCTCAATCCTGTAGAGGCGAAATTCGAACCGGCCCAGTTGGAAGAGGTTTGCTTCTCCCGGTTCTACAATCCGAGTGGCAAGTCGAGCCCACGGGTGCTCCTGATCAGCACAGGTGCGCTCTGGTGCTCGGCCTGTCGGGCGGAGTGGGGCGGTTCGCAGAGCGCTCCGTCTCTGCTGCAAGTGCACGACGAGTTGGGCCCCCAGGGGCTCGCCGTTTTGGGGTTGTTCTTCCAGGATGCCGCCGGCAACCCAGCTTCCGTGCAGGCCATTCAGACTTGGGCGAAGCTGTTCGAGGTAGATGTTCCGTTCGGGCGAGATCCCGACTTCGTGATGGGGAAGTATGCGCGAGAGAGCGTGCAGCCCTTCAATATGTTGGTGGACACCACGAACATGCAGATCTTGGCACGCTTCGAGGGCGATCAGAGTGAGCTCATTTTTTCGACGATTCGAGCCAAGCTGGCTCAAGGTCCGTCCCCTCCTTAAGGCGTCGAAGCAACCACGATGTCTCTAGCGGTACGCCGAACGCGCTTTTGTGGTGATGACCAGCGTTTGCGCCTCCGGCTCCTCTGGTGTCTGGTATCCGCTGCGGGAATGCTCGGCGCAACGGGGGTAGAAGCGTCGGAGGTTGCCGGCGTGGGAGAGGAACCGGTCCGTTTGGATTTGTCAGGCGAGACGAGTCTCATTTACAACACCGACAATCGAAATACTCGCCCCGCAGCCGTTGGGAGCGTCCTGGACGATCACTGGGGGGTCTGGTTCAATAGGCTCAACCTGCAGGCTAGCTCCGGGCGTTGGCGGGCGGGGCTTCGCCTGGATACGGCGTGGTTCTATTCCGCACCAACCCCGGTGGAGGCTGGGCTCGAGCTCCTGCGTCTCAGAGCTGGCAGTGCCTCAGCTGCCGTGACTGAGGATGCCGGAGCCTTTTTCGTAACGAAAGTATTGGAGGCGGACCGAGAGCTGTCAACGCGCTACATCAACTGGCTCTACCCTGCCAAGTACTACGTAGCCTACGACACCCAGGCTCTCGAGGTTACGGTTGGGGACTTCTACGCACAATTTGGCCGCGGCCTCGTGTTGAGCGTCCGCAAGGCGGATGAGCTTTCCAGCGACACGACGATTCGCGGCTCCAGGCTCACCGCGCGTGTTCAGGAAGGCCCTCTGAAGTTGAAGTTGACGGGGGTCGGAGGGAGCATGAATCCGCTTCGCCTTGATGAGTCAAGTGGGCGATACTTGGGCGTGAATGGATCCGTAACACCAGGCTTCTTCGCAACGACGGAAGCACTCATGCCTCGGGCGATCGACAGCTTCAGCGTGCCCCAGCCCATGCCAGGCTACGCGCCGGATGCGCTGGTTGGCGCCCAAATCGAAGTCTCCCACAAGGAGTTCCAGTTCGCCGTCCAAGGCTCACTTCTGGATCGACAGCGGGCACTGACGGCAGACATTGTGCGAACCGCCGACACGCTGCGCACGGGAAGCGTCTCGCTGAACGTGCCCACATTGGGCAAACATCTTGCTCTCTACCTTGAAGGAGCAGGACAGCAGCTTCAGCATAGTCAGGCGCCTGATACCGACCTAGAGGGTCACGCGCTCTACGGAGCTCTAACGCTGTTGCTGGCACCCGTGAACGTGACGGTCGAGGGCAAGAGCTTCCGGCGCTTTTTCCCGCTGCTTGGCAACGTTGACCTCGCGCGCGCTCCTGAGTTCGGTTCCGTTCAGTACAGCGCGCCCCCCACGACCGAGGCATTCTGGGTGGACACGGAGTTCAACGGATTCGGAAGCTGTGTCACGGGCGGGCGTGCGAAAGCCGATGTTCAAGTTGGCAAGAACGAGTCCGTTTTTGCCTGGTTGGGCCGCTACAGTAGCTGGGCCGAATCGGTCGCGAACGAGCGCTGCCACGTTGCGGACAGCAACCTCAACCGAGTCTGGGATATGGCTGTGGGGCTTGAGATCGCCTCCCAAAGGCGCCGGAGCCGGGCTCAGGCGACCGTGGGGGCACGCATCGATGACACCGATCGCGAGCTGAGCGTGGCCGGGGGTGGGACGAGTGGAACGAGTGGAACGAGTGGAACGAGTGGAACGACCCAGATTTTCTACCGAGAATCTTACGTGCGGTATGAAGTCTCGCGCTGGCTGGCACGGGATTGGTCGCTCAGTCTGCAGGGCTGGTACCGCCGCAGGTATCAGACCTTCGGAGGTCCAGGACACGCCTACTATCAAGGTACGCAGTCGAGCGGAATAGCCTGGTCTAAATTGTCACTAGCCTTTGGCTTTGACTACGACACCGATCCGCGAACGCCGGATACCTACTTCAACGGGCAGCTCACCTATCGCTTCGCAGCGGATTCGAGTCTGTCGCTATTCGCTGGCCAGCGTCGGGGAGGCCTGCAGTGCGTGGCCGGAGTGTGCAGGGTTCTTGGGCCTTTTGAGGGAGCGCGGCTCGACTTTAGTACTCGCCTGTAGGAGAATTTCATCCGTCATGCTTGTGCGCGCAGTTTGTATTGGGTGGGTAGCAGGTATGCTCGCAGCCTGTAGGGATGGCGTTCAAAGCTCCGGCGTGCCGACGGATGGATTGACGGGAGGCGCACGAGCGGTCACTTCTACTAGCTCTGGGCAGTGTAAGGGTGCGGGCTTCGCGGTGTCTGAAGATCCGGTACGCGTCGACCGGCTAACAGCCAAGGTCGTGGATGCCGACGGCAATCCGGCAGCGGATGAATTGGCGCAGGTGTGCGGGCTCGATCTGTGCATTAACGCTATGACCGACCAGGCTGGGAACGTTGACGTGAGGCCCGCAGCATCACTCCTGAAGCCAGCATTTAAGTATGGTTCCGGCTTCGGGTACGCGCAATTTGCATTCGGGTTGTCGGGCAGCCCGGAGCATTTTCTGGGCGAGATGCTCACGGTGAAGTTACCGGGAAGGGAAACGGGCCAACGGTTGAAGGCGGGAGCGAGTTCATCTTCTGGCCCCGCCACCCTCGAGTTAACGGCAGACGCCAAGATCAATTTCGATGTCCTCACCTACCTCGATGAACGCGACCGAACGTTTCGGGCAGCGCTTGTCCCATTGAGCGGTGCTCCTCGAGCGATCGACCCTTCGCTCGAACTCGTGGTGGCAACAACGCCCGTTGAGACGCATTTCTGCCCCCCAGCAAAAATGCGGGTACTCAATCTCAAGCAGTGGCCCGCGGGCGCCGCGGTTGAGTTCCTAGTGCACGGCGTCAGCATTCAGGAAGAGTGGGCGCCTTATGGGCAGTGGGCAAAGGTGAGCGAAGGCGCTGTCAGTGCGGATGGCCAGACAGTGGAAACGGTCGACAGCGGAGGAATACCAGTCCTCAGCGTGATCGGCATTCGGCGCAAAGCAGTCGCGGCTGGCGGACTGCCCTAAAACGGCTGATGTAGCGCGGCCAGGATCTCTCGTTCAAGATTGCGCCAGTCCCCAGTCGTGTAGCCCTCGCTGCGCGCAACGATGAAGCCGTTGCGATCGATCAGCACGCTGTAGGGCGCGCTCGTCCGCGGATTGTACAGCGAGACAGCTCTTGTTTCTTGATCGAGGAGAACAGGGAAACTGATTCCCATCTTGGCAACTTCAGCACGAACCTGAGCGATCGACTCTGGACCGTCAATCGACACGCCGACGATCTCGAGACCTTGCGAACGGTACTTGAGATACACCTGCTCCAGGTGCGGCATGGCGGCCAAACACGGAGCGCAGAAAGTCGCCCAGAAGTCGAGCAGCACCACCTTCTTGCCTTGGTATTGGCTAAGTCGCAGTGAGCTGCCGTCCAAGGCAGGAAGCTCAAAATCGGGCGCCAGCCCGCGGAAGGAAGCTGTAGCGATAGGCGGCGCGGACGCAGGGTGTAGCTCCTGGGCCGAGGAGGTGCAGCCAGCGATGACCAACGCCAGCAGTGGCGCAACTCTTCCGCCAGCCGCTCTCGCGCGCCTGCTGATGTGCGCTAGAAGGGTTCTCATCAAGGCTCTGGGTTCACAACGAGCTGCGACAGAGGGTACCCCTGCAGGTTGGGGTGACCCAGCGCCTTTGAGAAAGTGGCCGGGCCGGTGGCCGAGACGACCCCGCGGCGCAGATCCAGCATCGGTCGCCGGAATAGGCGGAACGCGGTGAAGGTTCTTGCCTCTGAACATCCGGTTAGCCTAATCTCCTGAATCACAACGTCGCGATGTCAAGGAAAAAACACGAAGAGTATCCAGCGCTTCGGCATCCTCCCATTGTGGAAGTCGTGTGTGGGGTTGTGTTTGGAAGCATTCCGGACCTCGACCCGCTTGTGCTCGGGGTCTACTGGGACCGCCGCCAGGCAACGTTCCCGAAGCGCTCGCTCCAGCCGGCGCTCACCGACGAGGTCGGTTTCAGCATTGGCGCGTTTCCAATGCGCGCATTCCTGGCGTCGGCGGACGACCAGTTTGTCGTCCAGCTTCAACACGATCGATTTCTGATGAATTGGAGAGCCGTCGGAGCGGAGTACCCTCGGTTCTCGGAACTTCACGGCGAACATGGCCTATTGCTGCGGGCAATGGAGGAGTACACGAACTTTTCCGAGTTCGTGGCAGGGCGAACCGGAGTGCGTCCAACCCCCGTTCGCGTTGAGCTGACGAAAATTGATCTCCTCCAGCGCGGAGACCATTGGTCAACTTTGGATGATCTCGCGCAACTCGTGCCAGTAACAGCGGTCTTTGCCGAGCTCCAACTTTCCGATGAGCGAGAAGTGAATCTGCGTTTTGTTGAAAGAGGTGCGGACGGCGTCGCTCTCGTGCATATCGCGACGCTGATGCAAGGGCCACAGCCCACGGCGGTTCGAATTGAAGCGCGACGTGTGGCACCGGCGACCGATGACATTGCGACGGCGTTCGCAAATGCAAACGCGGTGCTGAACGATGTTTTCTTCAAACTTATTCCCGACGCTAAGGCTCGATTCGGACTTCAAGGAGGGCGCACATGACTGAAGAGGGAACACCATTTCGCATTGCTGGACGGCTGGGGGCAATCTCCGCGATGCTGCTCGCGCTCACGACGTCTAGTCCTTCGGGAAGTGTATTTGCGCTTCATGCGCTGACGGTTACTTCTTCTTGGGGCGCGTCTGACGCTTCCGTTACGACGATGGACGAGGAGTCAAGACGTCTCCGTGCGGCGGAGGTTGCACTTGCGGAAGTCGGTACGACGCGATCAGTCTTCGAAATCCAGGATCTCGCGAATACACCCGGATTCTTCGAGTTCATTGAGCAAGTTCGTGCGGCTCTTGATACATATGAGTCGTCTCACCGCGAACCGCAACATACGATGACGCTTGCCACGTCCCTTGCAATTGCCCGAGCCGTCCTCCATGGGCAAGTTGCAACTTTGCCGCAATGGTCCGCAATGGCGCGCACGCCAAGCTCGCTCGGCGACCGATACGTCAAAATTCCAGAGAAGTTCGTATCACAAGTAGCATTCAGCATCATTCGAGAAACACCGCCGAATGCCGCCGATGCGGCAGCGATGTTCGAGTTCGATCACGTCGCCGAGGCCTGATGCCGATCGTGGTCCGGGCCACAGGCAACGCAAACCTCACGCAGGGCGACGTGCTCAAGGACGTGCCATTCGTGGTCGTTGGTGTTGACGGCAAAGCGGCCTTTGACAAGCAAGTGCAATACGTGCTCGTTGTCTCACGACCGTGCAAAGCCTTGCGCGATGACGCGATCGTGGTGGCGCCGGTTGTGCCGTACCCGGTGGACTTTGCCGATGTTGCAAAGTCATCGGGCACCCCAGTTGGAGGACTCGAACGGATGCGCCGGTTCCTCGCCGGCTTGCGTGACGGATTAAAGGGCGGCGACTTCAGTGACGCGCTTTACTTGGGCGCGTTCGAACTGACCGGGGCAAAGCGGTTCGCCGCGCAACTTACGACACTGTCAACGGCGAGTGTTCCGACAGGCGAGGAGGAGCGGTGCAAATGGGTTGCTGCGCATCGTGTGGGGCGGCTCGACGTGGACTTTCTGCGTGATCTACACACACGCATCTTGCTCACCTTCACCCGCTTGGGATTCGACGACGACCACTGGTATTCGGATGCGGACCTCGGAGTAATGATCTCCGCTGGCGAGGCCGAAGTGAACCATGTGCGAGGCGAGTTCATCTCAGCACAGCAGGCAATCCAGAACAGCGAGGCCGCGCAGAAGCCGCAAGCGCAAGCCCAGCGAGACGGCGTTGAGCGAAAGAAAAAGATCGTTGAAGAGGCGGAGGCAAGACTAAAGCCCTACCTTGATGAGCGCGAACGGCGTTCCAAGTAGCGCAGTTTTTCGCGCGGTTGCCCGGGCCGTTGGGGGCCAACGTTGGCCGCGGCCAGTGGGCGATAGCGCGCCGGCTTTGTTATTCAAAAATTCAAAATACAGGATATGCCAGCGATCGGCGGAGGCTTTCGACAGTCAGCCTGCCATTCAGCAGCGAGATCGGTATAGTGCGGCCACGTGGCAATTTCCGGGGTATCCGACGCGGAGGCTGAATTCACTGGCAGTAGCCAAGCGTTTTGCACGCGGTTCGCTCGCGAGCACGTGAACCGGAGTGCCCTCCGCGATCTCTTCGCGTGGCTGAGTGGATTGCCCGACACAGAGGTGAGCGTTGAGGCGAGCACGCGCGCACTTGCGGGCGGGGTTCGTTGGCTGCTGCGCGGCTGGCCCACGCGCGATCCGAAACGAGCGCAAGGTCGGTTGTCGGCGTTGCTCGATGCGCTCGAGGCCGCTCCCACGTTTCGGGGGTCGGTGAGGCGCTTGCTCGCGACCACGCTGGCTCAAGTGGATGCAATGCCGCTGTTTGAAAGCGGGCTTTCCAATGATCGAGGCATTTGGGAAGAGAGCAAGGATCGCCTGGCGCGGCGCTTTCTACCGACGCTGCGCGATGAAGGCGATTTGGGTGCCTTGCTCACGGCTTGGTTCGCAGATCGCCGAGCCGCGAGTTGGCTCGCGGAACTCCCCGCCGGGGAAGCCCTGCGCATTCAATCCCTGCTCTCAGCCACTGCGGCCAGCAGGCTGCGCCAGGGACTACTGGATGCTATTGCCCTGATCGCCGCGCGCACCTCCGCGCTCGGCTTATCCCGTGAAATACGGGCTCGTTCACCCAAGGCGGGGCTCAGCGAATCCCCATTCTTTCGCCTGCCGCGTGTGTGCGATGCGCTGCTCGATGGGTCGGGATCGATTGAAGCATGCCGCGCGCAGATCTTGGCTTCACGCATTGCTCTCGGTTCGGTGCTCACGCATCTTGAGCGCTTCGGTGTGAGTGTGGATGTTGTGTATCGGATTGAGGTCATTGATAAGAATCTGAATCGCCTGACTCAACTTGTCGCACTTCTGGATGAGCCCGGCGAAGCGAAGGCGCAAGTCGCCACGAATTTGCTCCACGAAATAGCGCTGGCCCGAATCAACGATCGCAGCCTGCTCGATCTGGCTGGCACCAATATTCATTTGCTAGCGCGCAAGGTGATCGAACGCGCTGGGCACACAGGCGAGCACTACATCACCATCAGCAGAGCTGAATACTGGAAGATGCTGAGTTCGGCGGCGGGTGGCGGCTTTCTCACGGCGTTCACTTGTGCGCTGAAATATGTGATCAGCTGGGGCCACTTCCCGTTGTTTGTGGAAGGCTTCTTCGCTTCCACAAACTACGCTTGCAGCTTTCTGTTGATCCAGTTGCTCGGTTTCACGCTCGCCACCAAACAACCCTCTGCCATTGGAGCGGCCCTCGCGCACGCGCTCCACGGCTCAACCACCGCGCCCGCCCTCGGCGAGCTCGTCACCTTGATTGCACGCATCTGTCGTTCGCAATTCATCGCGGTCGTGGGCAACGTCGGGATGGTGATCCCAGCGGCCATCGCTTTTCATGTCGGCTATGAGCGCGTCACTGGCGAAGTCTTTCTCGACCTAGCGGCCGCCGAATACACGCTCCATTCCTTCAACCCCTTTGAAACAGGCACCGTCTATTTTGCAGCGCTCACGGGCGTTTTCCTGTGGCTTTCGAGCTTGAGCGCTGGCTGGTTGGAGAATTGGTCAACGTACCATCGCTTGCCCGAGGCCATTGCGGCTCGTTCTCCACGCTGGCTCATGCGCTGGGCCTCGCAAAAATTCGCGCACCACATTGCCGGACTGGGTGGCAACGTGAGCCTCGGTTTTTTGCTCGGAATGATGCCCGTGATGGGCAAGTTTCTCGGAGTGCCCTTAGAAGTGCGGCACGTCACACTCTCCACCGGCGCGCTCACCTTAGCTGTGTGTTCGCTCGGCCCCGCCGCCTTGCATCACGGTCTGCTCGAGGCCGTTTTAGGTATTTTCATGATTCTCTCGCTAAACTTCGGTGTCAGCTTCACGCTGGCGCTCACCGTCGCGCTCAAGGCGCGTGGGGTGGAGCATGCTGGTCGCCGTTTGATTCCAGCTCTGATCGCGCGCTTTTCGCGCACACCCACCGAGTTTTTCTTTCCACCGAAGAACCCAGCACCGTCGCAGACGGCGCCACCGCATTGAGGCGAGCCTTCCTTGACACCTCTCGATCCGGCGCGGATGCTAAAGGGCTTGGAAGAGGCAAAAGTCGAACGGATCCAGGTTGCTGTCGCGAGTGATGGGCTTTCTGCTTTCGTTACAATCCAAGCAGGCGAGGCGAGTAGCGTGAGCCAGCTAGCCGACGCGTTAACGCGCACGGGGGTGGTGTTTGGGGTGGACGAACACGCGCTGGCCCAGCTGGGGCAGGCGCTCGTCGACCCGGCCTATGAAGTGAAAGCGGAGCTCGTCGCACGGGGGCGCGCTGTGATGCCGGGTCAGGATGCGCAGTTGATTCCGCATTTTCATCCGGGAATTCAGGCTGGTTCCGTTTCCGACGACGGAACGATGGACTTCCACGATCGTGAGCTGCTGAAACCTGTGACGGCGGAAGAAGTGATTGCCACGGTGGTTGCTGCGGTTCCTGGAATGGACGGTCGGCGTGTGGATGGCGAGGTGATCGCTTGCGCAGAAGTTGCAGGTTTTACTTTGACGCTTGGCTCCAAGGTTCGGCTGGATTCGGAGGGTGTCATTGTGGCTCTGGAGCCGGGGGTGGTGCTGTACAAAGCCGGGCAAAGCCTGGATGTAGTGCAACACTATCTGCATCCTTCGGACGTTGACCTGAGGTCAGGAGATCTCGAGATGCCGGGAACGATGCTGGTGAAAGGAAGCGTCCGGCAATCGTTTCAAGTCACCTGCACCGGGGACGTTGAGATCCAGGGTGGCGTGGAAGGTGGGAATATCCGAGCTGGCGGTAACGTGCACGTCAAATTGGGGATTTCCGGCAGCGATTCTGCCTTTGTAGAGGCTGCCGGCACCCTGGCCGCCAAGCACGCCGAAAATGCTCGCCTGCATGCTGGGGATCTCTTGAAGTTGGAAGAAGCGACGGGCTGCGAGCTCAACGCGCGACGGATTGAAGTCACCCGCTGTTTACGGGGAGGCACGGCTAACGCTGAGCACAGCTTGGTTGCTGGCCAGCTTGGCAATGCTCACTCGGCCACTGATACACTCATTGTTATCGGCGAGCCTTTAGCGAGTCCGGTGGGCGATGCTCAAAGAAGGCTCGACCAGGCCAAAGCAGAGCGGCTTGCGCAGCGCCGTTCATTCGCCCCACGCGGGTTCGGGCAGGGAGCACGCCAGAAAGGCGGCAAGCTGGGGCGCGAGCAGGCGAGCTTTGCCGAGAGTGAGCTACTGCGCAAAGTGGAGCGCATCAAACAACGCGACCAGCTCCTCTGGACTGCCTTCGTACAGGTGCAGGGCACGATTCACCCAGGAGTGAAGCTCCAAATGGGCGAGGCTTCGATCTCGTTTGCTGAGCTGACCCACGCCACTCGCTTCACGTTTGACCCAGAAACGCGCTGTATTCGCAGTGAAAGGCCCACCTGATGAACCTCCGCCAAACCACCGCAGCTTCGCTCATGACTCGCGATGTTCTGAAAATTGCCAGCGATCAGTCGCTCAAGACCGCCGCTGCTCTGATGCATGCGCACCACGTGCATTGCCTGATTGTGCCCGACGCTGACGAAACCCGTTGCGTTGGCATCATCACAGCCAAAGATATCGTGCAGATCCTGTGCGATAGCGAGCCCCAGCTTCTCGGTCAGCTCCGCGTGGCCGACGCACTCACCACGCCTGCCATCACCGTGCAGAAGGATTTCAGTGTCGTCGACTGCTTGCGTCTGATGCGCATGAGTGGAGTACGGAGTGTGCCCGTACTGGATGGGAGCACGCTCGTTGGGCTCCTCAGCTTTTCTGATGTACTGCGCGTGGTTGCTACTACGGGTGAGGATTCAGACACACTTGGTAAAGGCTGAGCCCACAGCAGCCATTCAAGCAAATCGACGCAGCAGTTCTTCAGAAATGGGCAGCGTCTCTAGCTCTGGCGAATAAGGCAGCTGCGCGCGCACCACATCGAAAAACGAGCTCCGTCTCACATCCTGACCTTGGAGGCGGCTGGCCAAGACATCGGCACCGGCTATGCCTTGCGCCAACGTGACCAACCCGGGGCGGGGGATCAGATCGTAGTTGCCCCAACGACTGCGATACAGGCCTTTGCGATCCCAGCGCACGGCGACGTTCAACGATTCCACCAAGCCGTACGTCTTGAACAAGACGCCATACAGCTTAGCAAGATCGCAGCAAACTTGCGCAAAGTAGGTGATATTGGGCCCGTGCCAGGCGGCGCGCAAAGGCTGTGGCAAGAGGCCGAACAGATTGGCGAGCGCCAAGCGCGTGGGGCCCTTGAAGCGTGCGTAGCTCACGAAGGGAGCCCCGCGATACTCGAGGAAGATCCGTGGAATGTACTCGGTGAGCTCTGGAAATCTGAGCGTAACGCCCGCTTCGTCCAAGAGCGCCGCCACTTGTTCTTTTGGTGCGCAGGCCCCATCCCACCAGGCTTCAGTGATGTTCAAGTACGTGGCTCCGTGACGGTTGAGCACGTCCAGAATCCCGGTGCGCTCCAGATAGTCGCGATCCTGCTGCACGATCCAAGCACGGTGTTCTTGACTCTCGGTTTCCCAATCCCAATCGGCTCCGCCTTGATTGCGGCCCGAAGTGTGCCCTTCAAGGATCACTGCCCGGCCAGGAATTGCTTGAAGCAGTGCCTCAAGTGCTACCGGATCCGTGTAGGTGCCCTGTGCGTAGCCGTGCCAGGTTACCTTCACAAAGATTCGATCACCTTCGATACCCGTCTGCTGAATAAGATGTGTGAGCTCTTTGGGGTCACGGATCTCGCCCAGCCAGGCTCCAGGATAGCTTGGAGCGAGTGGTGCATCGGTCAGGATCGGAGAAGTGCCGGAGGGCGAATGGAGCAGCCCTTCGGCCAAATCTCTGGGCTTTTTTGAAGTTTCGCGCGCTTCGAGCTTGCTACGATGTTCTTTCCAAAGCCGGATCAAGCGCTGCTCGAGCCAGGCCGCGAAGGCGGGGTGGGTTCCGATGGGTTGGGCGAGTGCCCAGGCTGAGCCGAGCTCATGCCGCCGCACGAAATCTTCGTAGATGACGCGTAGAAATTCAAAGTGCTCGGTGGGTTCGAAGTATTGCGGCACGACGACCCAAGAAAGGCCGGTGGCGAGGCAAGCATCGAGCTGTTCGGGCACCGGTGTTTTCGCATGCCGGATAAACGCCACGTCGCCCTTCGCGACGCCCAGCTGTTCCCAGAGCAAGCGCATGAGTTGGTAACTGTTGGCACGCGGCAGCGCGTCGTCTTCCCCGCTCGCAACGAGCAGGATCCCCAATTGGCCGGGCCCCGAAGGGTTCAGCGTATGCAACGCTTGGGCGGCATGCTCCACATAAGCCGAGAGCAAGAGTGGATGGCAGGGCTCCAGCGCGTCGTAATGAACTTGAGTACCTGGAAAGCTCCGCTGAGTTTCCCGAACTGCTTCGGTGATGATCTGCTTTTCGGTGAGCCCAAGATCCGGGCGCACAGGGAGCACGAAGATCTCGCCGTGGCCTGCGCTAGCCAGCGCGGAAAGTGCTGCAATCACGGGGTTTTTGCTGGGATCAGCCTCCCAGGTTCCAAATCCCGCGCGTGCGTCAACACGGTTGGGAAGGTAACCTGTAGAGATGAGTGGAGAGAATCCGAGCACCTTCTCGGTTCGGGCTCGCAAGCTCGAGAGCCCAGGCGAGCCTACGCCCAAATCCCCCAACAGCAAGAACGCAGGCTGGCTCAACGGCGGACCCTGTGACCTCAGCCGGCCTTCAAACGACCGCCGATGCGATCATGCTGAACCATGGCGCCCAGCACATCGCAGATCGCACGCACCGCTAACAGCGAAGTGATGTCTGAGATGTCATACGGGGGCGCCACTTCGACGACTTCCATCCCGACAATTCCTTCTTTAGCCACACCGCGCAGCAAAGCGAGCACTTCGCGCGGCAAGAAGCCGCCTGGCTCCGGCCAACCCGTACCCGGCACGAAGCCCGCATCCACGCTGTCGATATCGAGCGAAAGGAAGACGGCGCTGGCGCCCTTCCAGGCCACTTCCAGCGCAATCTCCAGTGTCTTTTCGATGCCGAGCTGCTCAATATCCTCCACCGTCATGATCGTGGTGCGCATCGAGCGCCCATGCTTCACGCCCGGGCGCGGACATTGCCAACCGCCGATGCCGAGCTGCACCAAGTTGGCGGGCGGGCAATTCGGGATATTCGTGGCGTGGAACCACGGACACGTGTGCATGATCTCATCCATGTCCTTCTCTTGGGTGTCCACATGGCGATCGAGATGGATGATACCCACGTTGCCTTCGACGCACTCGGCGATGCCTCGTGCAGTGGGGTAGCCGATAGAGTGATCGCCGCCCAAGATGATCGGCAACGTGCCTTGGGAAAGCACGTAGGCGACGCCCTTGCTGATCTGGTCGTGTGATTTGGTGATGTTCGCGGGGCAATAGATATCGCCCAAGTCGCAGATTTTCAGGCTCTCCCGCAGATCGATGCCGAGCTCGAAGCTATAGGGCGTGTAGAGCGAAGAGATACGGCGAATGCCTTGGGGTCCAAAGCGCGTGCCCGAGCGATAGGTGGTGCCCACATCAAACGGCGCGCCCAGAATCGCCACGTCGTACTCGCCGACTCGGCGTACATCTTCCAAGTACGGCGTCTTCATGAAGGTGTTGATGCCGGACCAATGCGGCAATTCCCCGCGCTGAAAGCAGCTGATCTCGCGTTTGTCTTCAATGGAATCAGCGGGCATGAGGCCCAATTCCTGCCCGCGACGACACTCCGCATCCCACTGCGTGGTGGGGAGCAGCGCTTCGGAATCTTGAGCCTTGTAGCCGTTGAATTGGGTCACATCCGGCAAAGCGCGAGTGTGGTTTCGACGGCCGGGTGCGTGTCGCAGGTAGAATGACATGTTAGTTCTCTAAGTCCTCGTGGCTTTTATCGGTGGTGGGGCGGGGAGGATGTATCAGCTCCTCTAGTCGCTTTTTGGTGGCAAGGAAATGCCCGGTTAGAAACTGTGAGGGCGCGCGCGGCCTCGGCACATTCACTTCGATGATCTCGCGGATATGCCCAGGATTGGCGCTGAGCACCACAATGCGATCAGAAAGGTAAATGGCTTCGTCCAAATCATGCGTGATGAAGAGAATCGTCACATCCACGCTTTGCCAGATGCGCAACAGATGCGCCTGCATGCTGGCGCGAGTTTGGGCGTCGAGTGCGCCGAAGGGCTCGTCCATGAGTAAGATCCGTGGCTCATTGGCGAGGGCTCGCGCGATCGCCACGCGTTGCTTCATGCCGCCTGAAAGCTGATGCGGGTAGTGCCTTTCGAAACGCGTTAGGCCTACAATATCCAGCCAACGATCGACTTGCTCATCAACGGCGCGTGCCTTTAGCCCCTTCATGCGTAGGCCAAAAGCCACATTCTTTCGAACCGTTAACCAGGGAAAAAGCGTGTAGCCCTGGAACACCATGCCGCGGTCAGCGCCTGGAGCATGCACGGGCTTGCCATCCAAGAGCACACTACCTTCGGTCGGATGATCGAGCCCCGCGAGGATCCGGATCAGGGTGGACTTCCCGCAGCCTGAAGGCCCGATCACCGAGATGAACTCACGTTTCCGAACATCATAACTGATATCTGAAAGAGCCGTGATGGTTCCACGTGAGCTTTCAAAGCGACGCGTCAGCTGCTCCACGCTCATCACTACCGGTCGCCGCCGAATTTCGCCAAAGTACTCAGCGATAGCCGGGGCTTGTTCGCGATAATCCGGTAAAAGCAGCCGATCTTCAGCAGGGGTCAGCGTGGCTTGGCTCATGGAGACGCCTCTTCAGTAGGAGATGGGTGAGTTGCCAAACGCTCTTGAGCGCGGGCCTTCTCTTTCGGGATCTGGGCACGCTTGGCGAGCTTCGACTTGAGCCAACGCGCCACGCCTGTGCCTTCACCTTCCCAAGGGAACAGGAAGCCACCCACAAAGGCGAGCACCTGATCGGTCAATAAACCGATCATCCCGATCATGATGATCGAAGCATAGACATTGTCGAAGTGGCGATAGCGCTGCTGCTGATACAGGAACGCGCTGATGCCAGATTTTTCACCGATCAGCTCGGCAACCACGAGATATGTCCAAGCCCAGCCGATCAAGATCCGCATGTCTTGATACAGGCGCGGCAAGATGCCAGGGATCACAATGTAGCGCAGCAGCTGGCGGTTTTTGGCGCCCAGGGTTTGCCCAGCCTCCAGCAGCGCGAGATCCAGCTGGCGCGTGGTGTTGGCGACCACGAGCACCATCTGGAAGAACGTGCCAATGAAAATAATCGCAATTTTGGGCTCGTCCTCTAGCCCCACCACCGCCACGGCGAGCGCCCCAAAAACCGGTGCTGGCATGTAGCGTACGAAATCCACGAAAGGCTCAAATAGCTTCGAGAAGAAGCCAAACGTGCCGCACAAGATCCCGAGCGGAACGCCCAGGATAGCCGCGTAAAAGAAGCCCGCAAAGATGATGCGGCAGCTGTGCCACAGGCTTTCATGCAACCACTTATCGCCGGTGCGCTCCGGAGCGGTGGTGAAAGCCGTGTAGAAGGCCCGGGCGACTTCATGCGGAGCGGGCAGATAGATCGGATTGGCAGGAGTGCCTCGCGCCAACTTGGCGCCTGCTTTCGCAAGCTCAAGATTGCGGGCGTCGAAGGCTTCTTTCTCGATCAGCTGCCCAACCTCAACATACGAGTAAGAGCCGGCAACGCTGGTATCGCCGGCATTTTCAACGAGCACGAGCGGGTGCCAAACGAATGGCACGTAGCTGACGATGCTCCACGCCACGAGTGGCAGCACAAACGCGAATGCCACGAGCATTAAACGAACCTGGGTGGGTAACTCCTTGCGCACCGCGAACAGGTTGGACCGAGCCACTCGACAACACTCCCGTTGTTTCTAGCGAAGGGTGAGCCGGAGCTCAGTTCTTGGCCTTGGCCAGCTCATCCACGAGTGAGCGATCCAAGTAGGGCTCAATCACAACCGCCGCCTTGTAGACCTTATTCGAGACCTGGAATTGATTGACGACATCGGTCGAATTGTAGATGGACTCGAGCGTGTCGCCTTGGGTGAAGTGTTTCTGATTGCCGGCGAGATCGAGGAAGAAAGTGCCCTTCATCAGGGGCTTGTACTCTTCAGGCTTGAGGCCCACACGCGCGCTCATGATCTTAGCGGCCTCATCAGCATTCTTCTCGTCCTTGATGAAGTCAGCGATGCGCATCCAAACCCCGACGACCTTCTTCCAATCTTCGCGGCGTTCGGTGAGGCTCTTGGGCGAAACGCTGAGCACGTCATAGATCAGGCCGGGCACGTTGGCGCTCGTGAATACGGCCTTAGCCGAGGGGACTTCGCGGAGAGCGGCTCCGCTGTTCGGTTGCCACGCAACAATGGCGTCCACCGTTCCAGATTTCAAGGTTTGCGGCGTTTGGTCCGTTGGAACGTTCACGATCTTGATGTCACTCTCGGTGAGGCCGCCTGCCTTGAGTGCATTCATGAGCAAGAGGTGGCTCACGAATCCCACTTCCACGCCCACCTTTTTGCCTTTCAGATCAGCTGGTTTGTTGATGCCCGGCTTGGCCACCAGCATGTCATTGCCATTGCTATAGTCGTTAATCAGGATGGCTACGCTGGGCGCTCCGCTCGAACCGGTCACGAGCGCATCACCATTCGTCATGGTCACCGCGTCGACCTTGCCGGCTGAGAAGGCCTCCATAGAAGGGACGTATTCAAACCACTTGAAGTCGACCTCAACGCCAGCTTCCTTGAACCAACCCTTTTGGATGCCGATCTCCCAAGCAACCCAACCAGGCCAATCGCTATAGGCAATGGTGAGCGGCTTGCCTTGGGTTGGAGCAGGCGCTTGAGCCTTTGCGGCGTTCAGCGTCTCCGCAGGTTTCGCTGCCTGAGGAGTCTCTTGGGGAGCCGGAGGGGTGCTTTTTTGGCAGCCCGCAAGGGCCAACGGAAAAGCAACGAGGACAGAAAGCCAGGTTCGGCGATTGAGCATGATGATGAGACCTCCGGGTTCGGGAATGTGTCCGGAGTCTGGCGCCGCCCATGTTTCGGGAATGTATATGGCGAGTGTCAGGGTGTTTCTGGGGATGGATTGGGTATGGGCGAAGGCGCTCAGACCGGCTCGTCGTTGGAAATATCGGCGCAACGAGACACAACGCGTTTGGGCCAAACGCCTCGGTATCTCGGTACCCACACTGATTCGCATGGAGCGCGGTGAGCCAGGAGTTGCAATAGGAGTCTACGTGACTGCCCTGTGGATGATAGGGCGGGCGCAGGCGCTCGTGGAGCTAGCGGATCCAAAGCATGATTCGGGTGCTCTCGAGCGGGAGGTGCGGCGTGCTCTGAAGCGCAGAACGGTACGGTCGGTCGCATGAAGGAAGCCGCCGCAATTCGGTACCAGCCGCAGGACCAACTTTATCTTTGGTGGCTGGCTAACCCAGAAAAGCCGGTGTTCATCGGTGCAATCAAGCTAAGCCGCGCACCCCGTGGCGTGTCACTCTCCTATTCTGATGAGTGGTGCGAACATGGCCTCGCGTTGAGCGAAGACCTTCCCCTCTTGCAAGGACAGGAGTTCTTCCCGAGCGAGGATGATACTGCGGCCGGGGCTGTCCGGTCGTGAGCGCGGATCGGGGTTGCAGGCCTTTGGGCCGGCACAGGTATTCCTCTGGCTCCATCCTTTTTCTTGGCGCTCAGCGAGCTCCGAGCATAAAGTCCGGACCATGTTGAATCTCCGCTGGTCTTTGCTTTTAGGCGCATCGCTTTCTTCCTTGGTTTCGTTCGGTTGCTCAAGCGACCCAGAATCAACTGCTTCCGGAACAGGAGGCAAAGCCAACACGGGCGGTGCGACAGGCGCGATGGGTGGAAGCAAAGCAACCGGTGGTGGCAGCGCGACAGGTGGAAGCAGCGCGATGACCGAAGCGACGGCGGATGCCATCAAAGCGCTTATCATGGCGGGGACGTTTAAGGCCGCGCCTTGGAAGTCTGATGTTGCCGCTCCTCGCGTGCTAAAGCCGGGCACAGGGCACGGGGACGCCTCAGTTCGAGTTTGGTTCAATGATACCTTGCAGGCGTCAGCTAAAGCTGGAAATGGCTTGGTATTCGATAACTCTGTGCCGCCAAAGCAGGTGGCAGGTCCGCCCCAGGTCACGGGCAGTATGGCAGTGAAGGAGTTCTACAAAGCGGACGCGGTCGTGGGCCACGCTGTGATGTTGAAGAAGCCCGGAGCTTACGCTGAGTGGGCGTATTATTGCGACGCCGACAAGACACTTTGCGGCGGGACGCCATCGGACAACATGGCTACGCCGTTTTTTGGCGCCGGCGCTACGGTTTCACCCTGCGGCTTTTGCCACGCCGGCAACATCTACACGCCCGTTCCCGCTCCGTAAAAACAAGCGAGTTAAGCATCCTCACGTGAGCACGAGGGCTGAGCCCTCGTGCGGTGCCGTTCAGGAGCTGTGGTGGGAATTGGTCCCCCTGCTATTTCCGCTTCAGCATAGCTTCAAGCTGATCCAGCGCCCTTCGGCAGCCACAAACCCCCTCCGCGTTGCCAAGCGCCCCGCATCGGAGGATGAGTGCTTCCCATGGCGGAATCCACGCGCCCCGCTCCAGCCAATCCCCTTTACCCGATCTTTCTGATTGTTCTGGTCGATGTGCTGGGGCTCACGATCGTGTTGCCTTTGTTGCCGCTCTACGCCGAGCGTTTTGGAGCTTCCGCGTTCATGGCCTCACTCTTGGTGCCAGCGTACGCATTTTGCCAGCTGATCGCCGGCCCAATCCTGGGAGGGCTCTCGGATAGGTGGGGGCGGCGGCCGGTGCTGCTCGTGAGCCAGTGCGGCACGTTGGCGGGATTTCTGATGATAGCTTTTGCGCCTGCGCTCTGGGTGGTGTTCTTGGGGCGCATCATCGATGGTTTCACGGCGGGCAATCTCAGTGTGGCGCAGGCCTACATTGCCGATAATACGGCGCCGAAAGATCGCGCCAAGTCATTTGCCATTATCGGCATCGCGTTTGGCGTTGGCTTCATGTTGGGCCCCACCATCGCAGCTTCACTGTCTCACTTCGGCTATGCCGCGCCTTTCTTGGCGGCTGCCGGACTCTCCGCTTCGAGCATCGTGTGTACGGCCACGTTGTTGCCGAAGGGTGTGCGGCCGGTGGCATCTCAAGGGGCTGGCCTTCCGGCTGGCAAACGGCCTTCCGCGTTCGATTTCGCTCTTTGGGGTCGCTACTTTCGGACACCCGTTGTGGGTGGGATTTTAGTCGAATTTTTCTTGTATCTGTTCGTGTTCTCGATGTTCATGAGCGGCTTCGCGCTGTTCGCTGAGCGACGCTACATGTGGGAGGGGCATGCGTTCGCCGCTAAGGAAATCGGGCTCCTGTATGGTCTTGCGGGAGCGGTGGGCATTGTGATTCAGGGTGGCCTTCTAGGCAGGTTAGTCCGGCGCTTTGGTGAGGCGCCTCTGATTGCTGTTGGCTTGGTGTCGCTGGGCGGAGGATTCCTGATGTTGCCGCACATCGAACCTTTGGCGTACTTGATTCTGGCCACCGTACTGATCGCCGCAGGCAACGCCATGTTACGCCCGAATCTCACGAGCTTGCTTTCTCGTTCGGCGGCAGCTCACGAGCAGGGCGTGGTGCTCGGGTTGAGCCAGAGCTTGGCATCGGTGGCCAGCATCTTGGCCGCGCCGCTTTCAGGCTGGTTGATTGAGCACGGCCATTTCGTGCTCTGGAGCTTGGTGGCCGGCAGCGTATGCCTCTTGGCACTCCTGATTCGGCGCTGGGGTTCAGCGCATGAGCAGCGTGCTCTTTTGAGCGAGCACTGAAGCGATGCCAAGGAGCTTCAGCCGCATGCTGCACGCTTTCGCGTCGTTGAGGCCTTCGGACATTCTGGACATCTGCATTGTCTGGGCGCTCGCTTATGTCTTGATCTCCACGTTGCGGCGGACCCGTTCGCGGCCGGTCTTGGTGGGGGTTGCAGTGCTCGCAGCGGTCTATTTTCTGGCTCGCTTCTTGGATCTCGGCCTCACACTAGGCATCTTTCAGGTATTGCTCACGGTAGCTGCCGTTGGGCTCCTCATCATCTTTCAAGATGACCTGCGGCGTGGGTTCGAACGGCTCGGTGCTGGAAGCCTCTTGCTCAAGAGGAAGGATTCCGAAGATGCTCTGCCCTCGGTGACGCGTACTTTGGTGCAGGTTGCTTTTGAGTTGGCGCAGCACAAGACGGGCGCGTTGATGGTGATCAAGGGTCGAGACCCGCTTGACCGCTTTTTGAGTGCCGGTATCGCATTGCATGGCGACCCCAGCCTCGAACTCCTGAAGAGCCTATTTGATGCGAGTTCGCCGGGTCATGATGGCGCGGTCGTGATCGTGGACAATCGCGTGGAGCGTTTTGGTGCACGCTTGCCACTTTCTGGGCACGCCGATCACGCCTTCGGGACTCGGCATGCGGCGGCGCTTGGCCTGAGTGAACAGTGCGATGCTTTCGTGATCGTGGTCTCCGAGGAGCGCGGCCAGGTTTCGATTGCTCAGCGTGGTGAGTTAACGCCTATGTCCAGTCAGCAGGCGCTGAAAGATCGTTTGCTCCCCATTGTCATCACGGAGCGACCCAAGGAAAAGACACTCGCAAGTCGATTGTTCGGGGATTTTCGTAGCAAGGCACTCGCACTCGCACTCACGCTCTTCGCCTGGTCGGCGTTGATGACCTACGAATCTGAATCCACATTGCGTGTCATCACTGCGCCCATCGCATTTTCAGGGATCCCAGGCGATTGGGTGGTCGAAGAGCCAAAACCCCGTGAGGTGCGCGTCACGCTTTCAGGGTCGGTGCGAGCCTTTGCGCGCTTCGATCAGCAGCTCACACTTTCACTCGATGCCACCCGCCTAAGAGAAGGTGAGGAGGTGTTCACCGTTCGGCCTGAGATGCTCACGCTTCCGCCTGGCCTTTCGGTGAATGATATTCAACCGCGGCGTGTCGTGGTGGTGGCACATCAAACGGTGGCCATCGCGCTGCCCGTTCGCCCACGCACCAGTGGGGCCCTTCCTCCGGGAGTGGTGTTGGAGCGGTTCCGGGTGCGTCCGGCAGCGGTCATGATTCGGGTGCGGCGTGCAGATCGCGGTCGCTTCGCGAGCGTTTTGACGGAACCGGTCTCGCTCAATAGCTTCACCAGTTCGGGTTCGGTCCGCGCCAAGGTGGTGATTCCGATCGATGCGCTGGCGGAGGACAACACGCCTGAGTCGGTTGAGGTATTGATCGATGTGCGGAGTGCCGATCGGTAGCGTGCGGCGGCCGGTTGTTGGGGGGTGTCTGTCCGGCGGACAGCCGTGGTCGGAAGACGCAGGCGGGTAGACCCAATCAATGCGCTAAGTTATCGCGTGTTTTCTGCCCTAAAGCGTTTGGCGCGGAATTGGCATTCGCCGTGGCGTGACACCCCGCCTGGACCCCATTCTGCTGCTCGGGGCAGCGCTCCTCTTCGCTGGGGCGGCCGCTGTGGCGCCGGTGGCTGCGTGCACGGGTGCCTTGGGCGTGCTGTGGCTGTTGCGGGCGCGGTATCGTGCTTGGCTGTTCGTAGTGGCCGTTTTGGTATGGGGATTGGGCTGGTGGCGTGGGGTGCGCACGCTCGCCGAGTTTGAGGAAGCGCGGGTGTCCGCTCGAGCGCAGGTGGGTGGCGCGGCGCGCTGTACAGTGAAGGGCAAGGTGTCCACATCGCCCGAGTGGTTGCATGGTGCGCTGCGCTATTGGGTCGAGGCGGAGCGGGTCGAGTGCGATGCAAAAGTTTTTGATGGCGAGCGTGTGCTCAGGCTGTATGGAGGTCCACGCACGCTGGCACGGGGTGATCGCATTGAGGCCAATGTTCAGCTGGGCCCGCTCCAGCTGTTTCGCAACGTCGATGCTACGGATCCCACGCCGTTCGCTGCGCGCAAGAAAGCCACGCTCGTGGGCGGAGCGTTGAGCGTGAGTGTGGTCGAGAAAAGTTCGGGTCTGGCTGCGCTGGTCGATGGCTGGCGCTTCCGGGTGCGCGAGCGGATCTTAGCGACTTTTTCGCCAGAAGCTGAACCGTTGGCCCGTGCGTTAGTGCTTGGAGAGAATGATCTGGCGTTGGAGGATGATGCCGCTTTTAAGCAGAGTGGCTTAGCGCATCTGCTCGCGGTGAGCGGCACGCATTTGGTGTTCGCCGTGGTCATGCTGGTGCGCGCCCTGCGGGCAGTTCTGGTGCGTCTGGAGCCGATCGCCTTGCGCTATGATGTCGCGCGCCTGTCCGCGTTGGCGGGTGCGGTATTGGCGTTGGGTTACGCCGATTTTGCAGGCGGTAGCGGGTCAGCGTTTCGCGCGGCGTACATGCTGGTGGCAGCGTTTGGAGCCAGAGCGCTCGGTCGGCAAGTCAACGGGCAGAGGGTTTTGGGTACCACGATGGCCGTGGGCGCCGTGTTCGATCCGCTGGTGGCTTTCGACGTGTCGTTCTTGCTCTCGCTCGCAGCAACTGTGGGTCTCATTCTGTGGTCGTCGTCAGGCAGCGAAGCCGTGGGCTGGCGGTCGCTCGCCGCGGTGCGCTTCATCGAAGCGGGAGTTCGAGCCACCGTGAGCGCTCTTTTGCCCTGTATTCCGATCTTGGCGTTAATGTCCGAGCAAGTTTCGGCGTTGGGGATCGTCGGCAATCTGGTGGCGGGGCCGATTGGCGAAATGGTGGCGCTGCCCGTGTGTTTGCTGCACGCCGTGTGCGCTTGGTTGCCGGCACTCGAACAGGGGCTAGCTCTGGTGGGGTCGGGCGCGTTGCTTGCGGTTCAGGGAGTGGCGCACCTCACCGCGTCGCAATCGTGGTTGGCTGTTCCGTTGCCCTATCCAACGGCTTGGCATCGTATCGCGGTGCTGCTTGGCGTGCTCGCTTGGATGTTGGTGGGGAAGGGCGGCGCGGGGGCGCGCTGGTTCCTGAGCCGTCGTCTTCAGCTGGGCGTTGGAGCGCTGGCTGCATTGGCGCTGATAGAGTTCACAACTCGGGCGCAGGCGGCCCCGAGCAAGCTCCTGCGCATCACCACACTGGATGTAGGTCAGGGGGATTCTGCGCTAATTGATCTCCCCGATGGGCGCTTGATGTTGATCGATGGCGGCGGATTCGTGGGTAGCCCGGTAGATCCTGGGGTATCGGTGATTTTGCCGGCGCTCCGCGCTCGTCGGCGCTCAGCGATCGATGTCTTGGTGTTGTCACATCCCCATCCGGATCATTTTATGGGTCTGCTCGCGGTGGCAAAGGCCCTGAGGGTGAAGGAGTTTTGGACAACACATGAAGGTGAAGCCGAGCATGTGGCCCCCTATGTTGAGCTGCTCAAGGTGCTGCGCAGCCAAGGAACGAAAGTGCGCTATCCACCGGATCTCTGCCACTCGCCGCTCGTGGCCGGCGCTGCGGTCATCCGCGTGCTCGCACCCTGTCCGGACTTTGACCAAAATCGGCACACGAACGACAATTCAATCATTTTACGTTTTCAATACGGGAGTCGGGTAGCGCTTTCGATCGGCGATGCCGAGAAGGCCGAGGAGGGAGCGCTCGCGCAACATTTCGGGAAGGAGCTGAAGGCAGATTTTCTGAAGGCCGGTCATCACGGCAGCCGAACCTCGAGCAACGTTGAATTTCTGGAGGCGGTGAAGCCCGAGGTCGCGGTGGTGAGCACCGGGTTTCGGAATCGTTTTGGGCACCCGCATGCAGAAGCGTTAGAGCGTTTGAATGCGAGCGGAGCGGCCGTGTTTCGCACGGATATCAGTGGCGCGTTGGTCTGGGAGACGGATGGCAGTTCCGTGAAGATGTCAGCTTTCGCACCCGCGCGCTGAGGAGCTATTGGGGGTTGAATAGCGCCGCTCGTTGTCAGCCGTTCTTGAGCACTGAGAGCCGCGTGCGGTGTTCGGATTGAAGCTCGTTGTAGTCGGTTTGCGTGAGGCCGAGTGCGGTCGTGAGTTGGCGGAGTGAGTTCGTCTCTGCGGTGGTGATCTGTTCGTCTGCTGCAGCGATGCCGACCAGTACGCTCAAGACCTGACAGCGCAGTTCTCGGTCTGCCAGCTCAAGCAAGGTGCGTGCATAGCGCGGCGCTTGGACGGTAGCCACCTCCACCATGTGCTGCTTCAAGACGCGCGCGATACTTGCGGCTCCTTCCTGGCTGAGGCCAGTGACGCGGTGGAGCTCTTCGAGAACCTTGTCATTTTCGGCTTCGGAATAGTCGCGATCGGCGTAAGCGATCGTGCCCAAGAGCCCCACAATGGCACTCACCACCAAGACGGTTTCTTCGTCGGCCTCACGCAGCTCTGCGCGAACCACACGGTCCAGCTCCGAAGCGTCGGCAGTTTGCCGGCGTGCTTCTCCAATACCTTTCAGCCACTGCCCAAACATGGCCCGAAAGCTAGCGCGGCCTCGGCGTCCAGGCCAGGCCTGAAGGTCGTTCCGCAGCGTCTTCCGGCATGGTACTGATGGGAACCTTTGGCACCGCCCCCTGAACCACTGATTTCCAAGGAGCAGCTCCGTGCCCGTGTTGCGGAGCTGGGTCGGGAAATCACCTTGGCTTATCAAGGCGAACCCTTGATTCTCCTGCCGGTGCTCAAGGGAAGTTTTGTGTTTGCGGCAGATCTCGCGCGCGAGATCGACCTTCCCGTCGAAGTCGAGTTTCTCGGCGTCCAAAGCTACGGTGATGACACGGTGTCGAGCGGTGTCGTGCAGATCACGCTCGATCTGACGCGCCCCGTGGACGGCAAACACGTGCTGATCATTGAAGACATTGTCGATACTGGATTAACGCTGGATTATCTGCTGAGCCTGCTCCGAGCTCGTAATCCCAAGAGCCTGCGCGTTGCCTCACTCTTGCACAAGCCTTCGCGCATGCAGCGGGCGCTGGTGATTGATTTTCTCGGGTTTACGATTGAGGACGAATTTGTGGTGGGTTACGGGCTAGATTATGCACAGAAGTACCGAAATTTGCCGTATCTCGGCAGACTTTCCCCAGAGGCACAGGGCTCATCCTAGGAACCGCTTATAGGTCGGGTTTCTTGCTGTCCGACCGCTGCTCGGACTTCTCGCTCGCAGGGGACGCCACAGCGTTCGCTTCACGGAGCGCCTTCAGCTTGTCAAAGATACGCTTCTCAAAGCCCCGTTCTGTGGGTGTGTAAAAGCGAGAACCCACCAGCTTCTCCGGCAGATAGGTTTCTCCGGGCACGTAGCCTTGGCTGAAGTCGTGCGCATAGCGGTAGTCTTTGCCATAGCCCTCTTGCTTCATCAGCGAGGTCACCGGATTTCTGAGCTTTTTGGGCACGGGGAGCGCACCATATTGTTCGATGGCTGCGCGCGTCTTGGCGATGGCTTCTTTGACAGCGCCGGACTTCGGAGCGCTCGCCAAATACAGGCAAGCATGAGCGATCGGGTAGATGCCTTCCGGCATGCCCATCCTTCTGAATGCGGCATCCGCGTTCACCGCAACGCTGAGTGCAGTAGGATCGGCGAGGCCAATGTCTTCGCTGGCAAAAATGATCAGGCGTCTGAGCAAGAAGAGCGGATCATCGCCGGCTTCTAGCATTCGAAACAGCCAATAAAGGCTCGCATCCGGATCGGTGCCGCGCAGCGATTTGATGAGCGCACTCGCTACATTGTAGTGCTCTTCGCCAGCTTTGTCATAAAGCAGCGTGGCGTCTTCACTAGCACGCTCCAGGTGCGAGAGGAGCAGTTCCGAGTCCGAGCCGTGCGCGAGCTGTGCCGCGGTTTCAAGTATTCCGAGGGCGCGTCGTGCGTCACCTCGTGCGGTGCGTGCGATGGTGAGCAAGACTTCGTCAGTCGCCGAAAGTTCGAGCTTGCCGAGCCCATTCCGTTCGTCGCTCAAGGCACGCTTGAGGAGCGCTAGCAGATCGGGATCGGTCAGGGCTTCCAACCGAAAAACACGGCAGCGTGAAATTAATGCGGCGTTGACCGCAAACGATGGATTCTCCGTCGTGGCGCCGATCAATGTGATGGTGCCGTTTTCAAGATGCGGCAGGAACGCGTCCTGTTGGCTCTTGTTGAAGCGGTGGATTTCGTCCACGAAGAGCACGGTCGGCTTGCCCTGATAGGAGCGGCGTTCACGCGCCTCAGCGATCGCTTCCCTGAGCTCAGGCAAACCGCTCAAAACAGCGCTGAAAGGCACAAATTCGGATTGCGTGGCACGTGCGACAACAGCGGCGAGGCTCGTCTTGCCCGATCCGGGAGGACCCCAAAGAATCATCGACACCAAACGATCCTTCTCGATCGCCTGCCGCAGGAGCTTCCCCTTGCCTACCAGGTTTTCCTGCCCCAGCAGCTCCGCAAGATTCGAGGGACGCATGCGGTCAGCCAGCGGCGCACGAGGTGCTCCGAATTTGCCACTTGTGGCTAACGACTCAAGGAGCGTGGGCTGGCCAGGGGAAGGGCGTTTCTTGGTCATGCGCGGTATGCTTTTTAGGCGCGTTCCCCGAAAATGGCGGTCCCCACGCGCACCAGCGTGCTCCCTGCTCGAATCGCGTACTCGAGGTCATGGGTCATGCCCATGCTGAGGTGTGGGAGTCGGCTAACTCCCCCCGAGTGCTCACGCAGCAGAGCAAGTTGCTCGAAGTACGGCAGCGAAGCTTCAGCATTTTCGGTGAAGGGCGGCACGGTCATGAGTCCGAGCAGCTCCAGTGTTGGCTCAGCCTCGATGGCCCCCAAAATTCCTGGAAGTTCCCCGGGGGCACAGCCTGTTTTCTGGAGTTCTCCGCCAACATTCACTTCGACGAGGATCCCGAGACGCTCGGGGTGATGACTCAAGCCCTGGGGCAGAACGCGAGCGCCGGTTTCGGCGTGTACGCTGGCTCGTCGTTTACCCAATTCTTGGGCGAGTCCCACGCTGTCGACGCTATGCACCGCCGAGGCGACGGTCACGGTGTGGCGTGCTTTGTTTTTCTGGAGGTGCCCGATCATGTGCCAACGTATGCCCACGAGGTCCGCACAGGCTTCGGCTTTAGTCAATAACTCCTGCACATAATTCTCGCCAAAATCACGCTGACCCGCAGCATAGGCTTCACGGATCAGCTCCACTGGTTTTCTCTTCGAGACCGCAATCAGTTGAGCCTCGTCCGTCGCTCGGTTCGCGGCAATTAGAGCTGCTCGAATGCGGTTTCGAACACTGGTCAGTGCGTCAGCAATGCGCGGCGCTGAATTCTCGGCGTTTGGGGATACATCAATCATGGGTGTCGATGGTGAGAATGCGGATGCCCAATTCTCCCTCCACATTGACCAATTCCCCGGTGGCAACCTGCTGCCCAGCCACTCGGAGCGTGGCTGGCGTGAGGAGCCGCTGGTTCGTTGTCAGCACATCTCCTGGCTGAAGCTCAGCCCATTTTCGAGCACTGAGCGTCACGGCGCCCAGCTCAACCCGCACCACAACGGGTGCCTCTAAGGCTGCGTTTGCAAGTTCTGAAGTTTCAATCATGTCGATATCCCATGGAAAATTACCTACTTTAGCCTCAAGCCTAAGCGTCCCGTCGGGCGCACGCCACACTGCCATCCCTTCCTCGCCGCAAGGAGGGATCAGCCAAGCGTGACCGTCCTTTTGTGGGTCCAATAGCCAGCCTTCACTCGGGAGCCAAGCGTCGCCGACCGCCAACTGCGCCAGAACGACGCGCGATACTTGTGATTGTGCCACGACGACCGGTAGCGTGAGGGGCAGCGTGCCGAGTCTGTCCAAGAGTTGTTGCTGTGGCAGGTGCACGTTGAGTAATGGCAACCGGCCCGCGGTGGCGCGCACGCACAAGCGATAACCTTGCTGATCCACTTTGACCTTAAGAAAAAACCGGTGAACAAAAGTGCTGTTTGAGTGCCCGACTGTCCGCGTATCTGGTGCGGAGTCGGGGTTCTCAGGTGAAATTTGCAGAAATAGGCCGGCTTCGCTTCCCGCACGGCGCAGGCCTTCGAACACCACTGCCCCGAATGCGCCGTTCAGACTGGGGTCCAGCGTTGCATTGAGCGCGATGCCTTTGAGGGGTTTTCCAAAAACGCGCCGCAACGCCAACAAGATGAGTGCCGTCTCCGCAAACAGATCAAATCGCCAACCTTCGATCGTTTCGAAAGAAACAGGGCCGTAGAGTCCGGCCAATAAAGAATCTTCAGCACTCGCGTGGACGGTCTCAGCACTGAGCTCCACCGTGCCGCTCAGCAGTGAACCCATGCTGCTGGCCACGCGGTGCGCGTGAATGTTGTCGTGGAACCATTGCAAAAGCTGGGCATGCAGGCTCCCCGACGCCCCGTTCGTGCGGGGGATCGTGTGCCACGGGAAGGGCGAAACTAAGCGACCAGACTCAGCCAACCGAGGCATCCTAGGCCAAGCGCTCCGGGTGATGCCAGTGGAGCCCGGGGTTCAGTCGCCCCGGTGATGAACCGTGATAGCGGCAAGCCTTCGGTTGGATCGCGCCGTAGGCGTGCCGGGGGAGCGACCCTTTTCGTTCCGCGTAAGGTAGTAAGCATGCTTACTACCTCCTGTTCGACTTTTTAGGTAGAGGTCACGGAAGTCTGGGACCACCTGATCAGGGATGGATCAGGGCGTGGACCACGGGTCCCGGAATCTGTTAACTTGGCTCCTATGAACGTGCTTCGAATCGGCGCTGTGGGAGCGATTGCCTTGGCCTTCTTGGTGAGTGTGCGCGGCGCAGCAGCTGAGCCGAACGTCACTCCGGCCGAAGCGGAGACAACGACGCCGGGCGCGACGACAGCGGAAGCAGAGACAGCGGGCGCAACGACAGCGGGAGCAGCGGCCGCTCCGATCAGACGCGATCCCGCAGGGCGAAAAGGGATCAACGCGTATTGGGAACGGTTGTTAAAGGGAGATGCCGCTTACCTAGCCCGTGATTTTCCGGCAGCGGTTGCCGCCTACCGCGAAGCTATCACCGCCATACCTAAGAATCCCCTAGGGCATTACCGAATGGGGCAGGCTCAAGTTGCGAAGGGGGACTTTGCCGAAGCTGAAGCCGCTTACGATGCAGGCCTCCGGTTTGCAGAAAGCGAGCCTGCCTTCAAAGCGAAGCTCTTATTTGTTCTTGCCGATCTAGCCGAGCGTCAGAAGAACTATGACCAGGCTCTCGCGCGCTGGAAAACGTACGCGGAATTTGTGGCAGCTAACAGCGAGAGCAAAGGGTTTGCGGCGACGGCAACCGAACGTCAAAAGCGCATCACGGAGTGGGTGCAGATTTCGCAAGCGAGCGCTCAAGTTCGTGAGCGCTCCGAGAAACGGCTTCAGCCAACGGAGCCGCCCAAGTCGCCATGAGCAACGCGTTGCTTTAGGCCGCGTGTGGGTGTCTATCCGTGTCTATCCCCCCCGGTACCGTGCGGGGTCATCGGTTTCAGACAGAGCGGCTCACGAATTGAGGGCTACGTTCAGCCCGACCGGAATGTATATTTCAGCATGCGCCGAGGCCGATGCCTTGCGGCGCAGTTTGGAGACGACTCAAATGCGCTTCGCCGGGTTAAGTTTCGTGTTCACCGCTTTGTCGGCACTTGCGTGCTCGCAGTCGCCAACCTCCAGCCCTCCGAACGGCACAGCACCTTCGCCGACGGACACCGCGCCAGTCGCAAGCACGGGAACGGGCGGCGCTCCAAGCGTGCTGCCGACGACACCTTCCACCGTGACCAATCCCCTCCCGAGCCCGACGTCGAGTTCCACGTCGACTGTGATGGCGATCGCCAGGAAGCCGTTCAGCGCACCAAGTTGTGATCCGGTGATGTCGGCGCCGTATCCTCGACGCCTATCCCGATTAACTCCCGACCAGTACGGCAACACGATCTCAGACCTCGTGAGCGGTCGCCGCGCTGGCAATGATCCGCTGCGCCCAACCTGCCCAGGCGAATTCAATTTCGCGGATCAAGGCCCCACGTGCCTGCCTCAGAACGTCACCGTGCCGCTTCAAGATGCCACGAAGGGCATCTACCGCTACAGCACCACCGCCGGCACAACCAGTGTTAATGACTACGAATTCCGGCTTGGAATGAATTCTACGGAAGCTACCAGCAAGGCGTTGGTGGAAGCCATCAAAGCAGGAACCTGTTGGGCTACCGATAGCGCCGGTGCGGGCTTTGAAGCCTGCGTGGACACGCTCATTCAGGACAAAGGCTCGCTGCTCTTCCGCCGGCCTCTCGATGCGGCCGAGGTCACCAAATATGCTGGGATGGCGAAGACGAATGCGGCAATGCTGGGCAAGGAAGAAGCCTTGGCGCTGGCTTTCCAGGCCATGCTCATCGCGCCCCAGTTCGTTTTCCAGCCCGAAATTGGGGTTGATGTGGCGGCCACTCCAGGCGTAAGCAAGCTAACGCCCTACGAGCTCGCTAGCTCACTGGCGTACACGCTGACGTCGCATCCTCCGGACGGCGAGCTCTGGGCAGCAGCGGCCACAGGTGCGCTCACGGCCCCCGACCAGATCAAAGCGCAAGTGGTTCGCATGCTGGCAACACCTGCCGGCAAGGGTGGGCGCAACTTCGTCATGGAGTATTTTGATTTGCGCCACCTTTTGGATGTTCGCAAAGCGGGGGACAAGTTCTCAGGCTGCGAATATCAGAAAATGCGTGTCGTGAACGAGGCTCAGAAAGTCGTGGATGATCTGTGGTCCACGAATTCGACAACGGGCTTCCTGAAATCCTTGCTCACCAGCAACATCGAGTATTCAGATTGCGCAACGGCCGCCGTTTACGGCGCGATGGGCATCACCGCAACGGCCGACCCGGATCCGCCGACGCCGCAGAAGATCATGGCGCCGGCCACCGAACGTTCGGGCTTCCTTACCCATCCGGCCTTCCTCGCCGGCTATGGCAACTTAGATGATACCTTGGCGGTGCGGCGTGGTCGCTTCGTGAATGAGCGCCTGCTGTGTCGCGATGTGCCCCCCATTCCACTGAGCGAGGTCCCGATGCTCCCGTCGGCTGAGAATCGCACGATGCGTGAACGGCTGGTGTTGCACTCCACCACCCCCGGCTGTGCCGCGTGCCACTCACTCATGGATCCGATTGGTCTCGCGCTCGAAGTTTACGACACCTACGGCGCTTACCGCACCACGATGGCTGAATCGAACAAGCCCATTGATGCCACCGGTTCCATTTCTGGCGCAGGCGATGCCGACGGGGCTTTCAACGGCGGAGTCGAGATGTCGCAGTTGTTCTCCAACTCCAAGACAGTAGAAACGTGCTTTCTGCGCAATGGCTTCCGCTACATGTTGGGCCGGCAAGAGGATGAATACGATCAATGCAGCGTGGCCAACGCGCAAAAAGCCTACGTCGACGGAGGCGGCAGTTTTGTGGACTACATCACCGCTCTCTACACATCTGATTCCTTCCTGAACCGGAGCTTCTGAGGAGACACCATGGTCACTTTTAGCCGCAGGTCTTTCGTAGAAAAGCTCGGGTTAGGGATGGGCGCCAGCCTGCTGTTTCCGATCGCACGCAGCTTGATTGGAGAAGCGCAGGGGCAGGCCACGGATCGTAAAGTTGCGATGTTCGTGATGGTGGCCAACGGTCTTCATTGGCAATGGAATTTCCCTCCGGATGTGTTCCGCGAAGGCGGTGAAGGCGGCGTGGTGATGCCAACCGTGGCGATGCCAGTTGCTCAGCAGAAAGCGTGGACGATGCCAGAATCGTTCAAGCCGCTCACTCCTTATCAGGATCGCATGCTGCTCGTGGACGGTCTGGCCAATCAGTCCGCTGTTCCTTCCGTTGATGGTGGGCACGGCATGATGTTCATGGCGATGAGCTGTATGCCGCCTGGGGATGGGCCCGGCGATGCGATGCCAGGAGGTATCACGATCGATCAGTTTCTTGCGGAAACCTTGAGTCAAGGCCTGCCGCGCAAGTCGATTCTGATTGGCGCCTCCACGCGGCCCGAAGCGCAGCGTGCAGCCTTGTTTGCCTCGGGCCGCAACAAGCCTGAGCCGGCGATTCAAAGCCCAGCCTTGCTCTTTCAGAGTCTGTTTGGTCAGGCCATGGCGAGCGCTGCGTCCACGGCAAAAAGTCGAATCCTCTTTGATAGCTTGAAAGACGACGTCGCACGCCTTGAGAAGTCGTTCGGCGTGGAAGAGCGCGGCAAGCTGGCCGCCTACTTGGCCGCCATGGAGGAGTTTGAAAAACGCGACAAGGCTTTGGGCGGGCTCAGCTGCACACCCCCGGCGGCGCCTGCAGCGGACAACGGTCAACGCGAGCCAGTGAGCACGCTGCAGTCCCTACACAATATTGCGACACTCGGAATTACGTGCGGTGTCAGCAACGTGCTGGGCATGGACGTGGGCAGCGGCTTTTCGCACGATACGCTACCAGAATTCACCAAGCTTTTGGTCGGCACGCCGTATGAAAAGGCACCGCTAGAGTCGGGCTTCAGTGGCATCGGCCACGAAGGCGAAACGTACCAAAAGCCGATCCTCGCCATCCTCCACCAGTTCCTCACGGGCCTCATGGCTAATTCGATCGAGGAAATGAAGAAGATCCCCCAGCCGAGCGGGAAGACCCTGTACGACAACAGCCTCTCGGTCTTCGGCAGTGACAACGGCGAACAGCATCACGCCGGCCACCACCGTTTCCCGTTGGTGCTGATTGGCAATGCGGGTGGCGGTATCAAGGCCGATGGTCGCTTCCTGCGTTACCCAGCCAAAGGCAGTAACGGCTCGCGGGCGCTTGGAGATCTGTATTCATCCATCGCGGTTGGGTTAGGGGTGCCCGCACGGCCCATGGGTGAGGTGCAGCCCAATGAGTTTGGTACGGGCGGCCACGAGACCACCATGGGTCCGCTGGCTGAGTTAGCGATGTAAGAAGCTGTACTTGGCCCGGGCCTCGGGTACGGTGAGGGGAATGGGGCTTTTTGCCGGATTAGTGTCAGGGTTGAAGGAGCGCATCGCGGAGAATCGCCGTGATGTGGCGACCGCGTTGGCGAACGATCCCGAGGTTGGCTGGGTGTCGCCGGCCCTGGCGCTTCAGCGAGAAGAGGTGCTCCCTTTTCTCAGGCAGTACGCCAAAGGGCGGCTGCTAGATATCGGCGCTGGCACCGTTCCGCTGCGCGAGGCGCTCGGACCCAACGTCAGCAGGTATCAGACGCTGGATATTGAACGCCGCACCGACAACCTCGATTTCGTTGGCGACATTCAGGATCTCGGGGCAGTGATTGCGACGGAGAGCTTCGATACGGTGATGGCGCTAGAGGTTTTGGAGCACGTGCCAAATTCGGGCAAGGCGCTGGCAGAGATGTACCGGATCTTAGTGCCGGGCGGGATGGCGCTGATCAGCGTGCCGCACCTGAGCCGGCTGCACGAGGAGCCGCACGATTACTACAGGTTCACTGGGTATGGCCTGCGTCAGCTGTTTGAGCGAGCGGGCTTTGAAGTGGTGAATATCGCGCCTATCGGGGGGCTCTTTTGTTTTTTGGGTCACCAGGTGGCGCTCCTCAGCATGGGGGCGACTTGGCATGTCGGCGGCTTACAGCAGGCGGTATTGCAGATGAATAAGTGGCTGATCAGTAAGCCAGCAATGTTTGTCGACAAGCTAACCACTCGCGATAAATTCCCCTTAGGTTATCTGCTCGCCGCGAGGAAGCCATGACCCTTTGCTGCAGCTAAAAGGACATCTTCCCAGACTGGGATCACGTGTTCCACATCAAAGCGCTCCCGGGTGAGGCGTCGCGCGGCCTCAGAAAAGCGAGCGTGGAGCTCCGGATCTTGCAGCAGCTTGAGAACGCCGGCGGCCAGAGTTGGGACATCACCCACTGCCGAAATGAGCCCCGTTCTGCCGTCCACGATCACCTCTTCTGATCCACAGCGTGTCGACACGGCGGGTAGCCCGAGGCCCTGCGCTTCAATCAGCGCGTTGGGTAGGCCTTCATGATCACTCGTTAAGAGAAATACGTGCGCCTTCAGCATCAGTTCAAACGGATTCTTGCTGAAGCCAAGGAAGCGAACGCTGCCGGCAATGCCCAAGCGGTCTGCTTGTTGACGCACGCTGGCCTCAAGTGGACCGTCGCCTGCAAGCCAGAGTTCAGCTGGTTGTTGTTGCAGAACGCGTGCGAAAACCTGGAGCAAAAGATCTGGGCGTTTCTGGGGCTCCAGCCGGGCAACGGAGAGGATAATCGGAAGTGAGCCTGTGGGGGGTGGCGTCGGAGTGGGCAGTAGCGCAGCGTCAATCGCTGCGAAATTGGCCGGGTTTCTCACTATTTGGAGGCGGCCACGTGTGAACGGGTAGAGTTCCTCGGTTGGCTCGCGCAAAAGTTCGGTGTTGGCCACGAAGAGGTCAGCATCTTTCGTGTAACGCCTCACGAAAGGGCGCCGAACGAAAGAGTCTTGAAAGCGTGGATTGTTGCCGATGCGAGCCACCCATACCGGTCGGTGGCTGCAGTGCTTCAGCGCCCAGCCGGTCATGATGCTAGAAGTCGACAGGGTGCTCAGCACGACGTCGGGCTGAGTTCGATCCAAAAGGCGCGCAAGATTGCGTACAGCAAGCGGTCCGGTGAGCGCTCCTCGATAGCCCAAAGGATGCACGGGCACGTCGGCTGGGAGTTCAAACTGGATCTCGTTTCGAAGCAGGGCGAGTTCAGGCGAGAACCTACGACGATCTAACTTGGCGAGTAGCGTTGCTCCAAATCTCTGAGCGCCTCCGCGCGCCATCGAAGGGCTGACGACCAGCAAGCGGACCGGCATCATTTACCCTTGTTTGGACGCGCCGCGCGGGTGTAGTAGGCGCTCAAAGACTTCTAAGTAACGATCGGCCACTTGGGCCCAGTCATGGTGTGCGGCCGTTTCGCGGGCTCGCTGCCGGAATTGTTCCGCGTTCGGATCCGACAGTGCCGCCACGATTTTTTCAGCCAAATCCACCGGATCTTTCTCCCGGCACAGCCAACCATTCACCCGATCGGAAATCACATCCGGGATCCCGTTCACATTCGAACCTACGACGGGCACGCCTGCCGCCATGGCCTCAATCACCACGGTTGGCATTCCTTCCGTTTCCCCACGGCTATCGATAATCGAAGGCACCACGGCAAGCCGACACGCGTGCAGATACTCACAGATCTCAGTGTGATTCTTAGCGCCTACAAACTTGACGGATTCCGAGAGGCCTAGGGCCTGAGCCTCAGCGCGCAGTGCGGCTTCGAGAGTGCCGTAGCCGATCAGAATGAGTCCCATGCCAGGAAACTGCTCGATCACTCGTGGCATCGCCTGAAGCAGATAGGTGATGCCCTTCTTCTCGGCGAAGCGCCCGAAGAACAACAAGAATCCACCTGGGAATGGACTCTCGATGGCTTTAGCATTTCGAAAAAGCTCCACGTGCGCTCCCATCGGCTGGAGGATCCCATTCGAAGGCGCGCCTACCAGGCGATCCAGAGTGTCCCGCACGTGGCTGCCATCGGCAAACACGGCATCCGTACGCTTCATGATGAATTTCGCGAGCTTCTTCCCTTGCGGAAGCTTGTTCAAGAGATACACGTCCCCTGCGTGAATGCTGAGCACATGCTTGAAAGGCTTGCTCACATAACTTGCCATCGCAACGCTTAAGCCTTGCGGCACCATCCAGTGGCTGTTGACGACGTCAAAATGCTCTCTTGAAAGTAGCGATTGGAGGGCGCGGGTTTGAGCCAGCAGGAACGTTGGCACTTGCACTTTGGCCCAAGCAGACTCGCGCATCGAATCGACCATGCTGGTGCCGTAGGCCAGGCATTGCTTGCTCTTGGGCCAGAAGTACGAAAATCGTCGAACGTCGACCGGGCCCATCATTTCGCGTGCACTCGCTCCGGGCGCTCCGGGCGCGAGGACCGTCACTTCCGCTTTTTTTGCGAGGGCTGCCGCCAAATCGTAAACGAATCGGCGCCAACCTCCTTGGAGTTCCAGAGGAAAAGTACTCGTAGGAATTAAGATACGCATTGGGCGGGGCTGTGTCGGCTTGGGGAGGCGCTGACTTTCCGCTGCCTACCCGCCAGCAAGCAAGAGCCTGGGTCGATTCAGGGCCTGTGCCACGGGCGCGAGGCGTTCGTCAGCGTCGACAAAGTCGATCAACCCCTGCATTGCTGTGAGATATTCTGCTCGGTCCAGAATCCCGCGGAGCAACTGAACGCGCAGCAGCACCCCGGTGGTTTGCACGACATCGCACAAGCAATAGTTTCGAACTTCGGCGATGCGTCCCGCGTGAACCAAGGGGCCAACATCTTTGCCATCCACGCCCACCTTGCCAGGCATCCCACAGAGCTTCGCCATCACGTCCAGGCGGCTCGGCTTGGCTGCGCCAAAGTCGGCGATGAAGTCCATGAGATCCAAGTGGCCCTCCGGAGAGAAGCGGTAGCGGACGTCACGGGATTGATAGTAATGGCTGAATGGAACGCCGTGGCGGAGGCAACGATTGGCGATCACTGGCAGATCAAAACCACGCCCGTTGTAGGTGACGAGCGTGGGACTACGTTCGAGGATGAGTTTTGAAAAGTCTTCGAGCATTCCAAGCTCGTCCTTTTCTTCGGCGATGATGCCGAGCCGTCGAATCGTGTAGTTGCTGTCGAGCCAGAGCGCGCCAATCGCCACGATCTTGTGATGTGGGGGCGCCGGTAAGCGTTCCGCCTCGCTGGATTCCGCAATCGGAAGCTCAGGATCAAGAACCGTTTCGATGTCCAAGACAAGAAATGGCTGCTGCATCTCGGGTTGGAGCCTATCAGTTCCGGTGGCGGCATGGGGTCAATTGCCGGGTATTTGTGGCGAGGCCGCGGCAAATTTTAGTCTTCCTTGACACACTTGCGGTTGCCGTGATGACCTCGCCAAGGTTCAAATGGCGGTCAACGCGTCGAGCATCTTCGGGTTTTGTCAAGCAGGGTGCGCTCTATCTAGCGCCCACCGAAGTCGCATGGCTGTTCGAGCGCCACGTTTACTTTTAATCCCGGAGCGCGCGCGCGCCGTGGAGTGGCCCGGCTTCCGCCTGGCCCCGCACGCCCTCTGGCATGACCATTCACGTTGGGTTGAAGGCCCAAGCGTGTACGAGGAAGGGCGGCCCGCTTCGTCCGAACCGCGGCCCGACAAGGACGATGGCTCGCCCCCAACAAACACATGGGCAGAAACCTTTTGGTTATCAATTGCGACTTTCGCGAAACACGCGTTGCCCTCATTGAGGACGGCGTCATTGCGGAGCTCCATCTAGAACGAGCAAAATCACGCAGCACCGTCGGAGACATTGTTCTCGGAAGAGTGACGCGAGTCCTGCCTGGAATGCAGGCAGCTTTTATCGATATCGGGCAAGAACGTGCGGCGTTTTTGCACGTCGAAGATCTGATCAAGCCCGATGATTTCGAGGCCTATCTCTCGAAATCGCGCCCCCACGAGGATCCTTCGGGGAAGGGCGAGGGCGGCAAGCGCACGCGTTGGGCGGACCGACCCGAGGGTGAAGAAGAAGACGCTGAGGGCGACGAGGAACCGGCAGACTCCGAGGACGGTGACGACGGCGAGGAGGGTGACGACGAAACGGAAGCGTCCGAGGGAACGGCTGAGGATTCTGACGAGGACGACGATCTCGACGAGGATGACGATGACGACGACGATGAGCTGGATGACGACGAAGTCGAAGGCGACGCCGACAGTGAGGGCAGCACAGAGCTCAAGGGCACATTAGCGTCGCTCGAAGACGAATCCGATCCAACGGACGAGGACCCACGTGAGGTAGAGGCCGACGAAAAGGCTGAAGAAGAGGAAGAAGAAGAAGACGTTTCTCGTGAAGGCGCGCGTCGCCGCGGCCGCCGTCGTCGCCGCCGCCCAGCCGTTGGGAGTCCTGCCGAGCCGCGCACCCGCCCAGCAGCGGCCCCGAGTGCCTCGTCTTCCAAAGCAGGTGGTCAGCAGCGGCGTTCACCGAACGGTCACAGTAAGGGCCGCCTGAGAAGCGCGCGCTCGGTACCTATCACCGAAGTGGTGAAGGAGGGTGACCAGGTGATCGTGCAGGTTTCAAAGGAACCGATCGGAACCAAGGGCGCTCGTGTCACGAGCCACGTGTCCCTACCGGGTCGCTATGCGGTTTACCTGCCGACGGTCGAGCATGTCGGAATTTCGAGGCGCATTGGTTCGGCTCAAGAACGCGAACGCCTGCGTGCCGTGATTGAGAAAATGAAGCCGGAAAGCGGCGGATTGATCGTGCGGACGGTGGCTTCGGGGCTCACCAAGAAAGCCCTCAAGATCGACATCGGCTACTTGATTCAGCTTTGGGCGGAGGTCTCCAAGCGTAAAGAAACCGCAAAAGCTCCGATGCTGTTGCACAGCGAGCTGGATCTCGCACTGAAGACCGCTCGCGATCTTTTCACGGATGATATCGAGAAAATCGTGATCGACGATAAGGAGCAGTACGCCAAACTCGTGCGCTTCGTGGAAGTCTTCATGCCGCACCGCGCGGGTGACATTGAGCTGTATTCGGGCGAGGAGCCTTTGTTTGATGCCTACGGCATTGAGGACGAAATCAGCCGTGCGCTAAGTCGCAAAGTGCCGTTGCCGAGTGGTGGGTATCTGATCATCGACCAGGCCGAAGCGTTAGCGGCCATCGACGTGAATACCGGGCGCTATGTTGGCAAGGGGAGCAAAGATCTCGAAGAAACAGCCTTCAAGACCAATCTCGAAGCGGTTGAAGAGATCGCGTACCAACTGCGCTTTCGCAATATCGGCGGCTTGGTGATCTTGGATTTGATCGACATGGATATGTCCGCCAATCGCGAGAAAGTGTGGCGAGCCTTGGAGCATCGTCTCGCCAAGGACAAGGCCAAGACAACCATCAACCGCATCAGCGATCTGGGCCTCCTCGAGATGACGCGCAAGCGCACCCGCGAGAGCCTGAGTCGCATGATGCATGAGCCGTGCTTCTACTGCGATGGAACCGGGCAAATCCAATCACGCACGACGATTGCGTATGAAATCCTGCGCCAGATCCGACGGGAACGTAAGGATCTTCCTGGCTATTCGGTGGTGGTCAACGCCCACCCGGCCATTGTCGATCTGATGACCACGGAAGAGAAGGATGCGGTTGCCGATGCGGAACGTCGCTACATGCGGCGCATCGAATTCACGGCACGGCGCGAGTACCACATTGAGCAGTTCGATCTCCAGGGTAGGTAAGCTATGTCTTCAGAACGCAGCGAGCGCGTGACGATCAACAAAGAGTTCGATTCGTTCGAGCAGTTCATCTCCGAGTACGTGACGAACATCTCGACGACGGGCGCCTTCATTAAGACCGAACAGCCCCTGAAGATTGGAACTCAGGTGAGCTTGCGTTTCTCCATCATCATGGAGGACATCGAGCTCATCGAGGGTCTAGGCGAGGTCACTCGTGTTCAGGAGGATCCCCCGGGCATGGGGGTCATGTTCAAGGAGCTTTCCGAGCGCTCCCGCGAGGTGATTGAGCGCCTCGTGGCTGTTCAGGCTTGCCCCCCGCCCTGACCTCAGCCATAACCGGCCCCCCATGTTCTTGATGCTCCGAAAAGGTAAGCCCCGCCGCCTCAACCGCAAGCGCAGCGTGCGGCACCGTGCTGCCCTTAAAGCCAAAAATCGCCGCCGCCGTGCGCGCGTCAACCCCAACTAAGGGTTAGCTCCTTACGGAGCGCCCTTTTTGAGTTCCTGCAACACCAGCTTGCTGGTGGCCTTCAGAGTGTCGAACACTCCGATGCCGGAGCGCGCGTTCGCCTCGAAATCGGGAACGCCCATCGGATTCAATAGCGAGCGGAGCTCGGCTACGTCGACAGCGTTGGGCAAGTCACGCTTGTTGTACTGGATGACGTACGGGATCTTTTCGAGCGAGTAGCCCTGCTCCGCCAGATTGGTGCGCAGATTTTCTACGCTCTCTTGATTGGCTTCCAGGCGTTCAATCTGTGAATCAGCCACGAAGATGATGCCATCAACGCCCTTCAAGATGAGCTTGCGGCTGGCGTCATAGAAAACCTGGCCGGGCACCGTGTAGAGGTGAAAGCGTGTCTTGAAGCCACGGATCTCGCCCAGCGAAAGCGGCAAGAAATCGAAGAACAAAGTTCGTTCGGTTTCCGTTGCAAGACTGATCATCTTGCCCTTCGCCTCGGGATTCGTACGCTCGTAGATGTACTGAAGGTTGGTTGTTTTGCCGCAAAGGCCCGGACCGTAATAGACCAACTTGCAGTTGATCTCGCGGGCCATGTAGTTGATGAAGCTCATCGCCCGATCTCAATCGTTGAAAAGGTTATCGATGTCCTCATCGGTGATTTCAGCAAAAGGTGAGTCTCCGCCAGGCTCCCGCACCTTATTGAGCAATGCCTCAAAAATGCGCGTGAGCTCGTCGCTCGCCTTGCGCACCCGAAGCCGGACTAAACCGAGTGAGGACTTGGAATCAAAAATCACGACCAAGATCACGCGGTTACCCACCAGTTGGATGTGGATGTTGGCGTTCTCACCTTCGTGAAACTGCGTCGCAAACTCATTCTCACGGAGCAGCTTCGCGATACCACCGGTAGCCGCAATATTGCCCGCCGTGAGCGATGCTAAGGACGTGGTGTCAATGTTATCCACCTCACCGCTGGCTGAGATGAGTTGGCCGTTTTTGTCGACGATGAAGACGACCCTGGCGTTCGCTTCCCGAACCAAGCGGTCTACGACCGTCTGGATCTGGGTGAACTCCTCTTCGTACATCACCATCTGGGGGTTAACCATTCGCGCCTCCGAAAGCCTCTCCGCTCGTGTCTGAACTTGTGGCGGGCATCTTCGCCCATTCTGCCAGCCGGTGTCGATGAAAGTCGCATTTTCCTTCACCGGGGCTAGCACTCTGGTAAATAGTCGGCCGGAAATCGACCCGGCCGGAGCCCCACGCCCGATTCCATTCACCCGAAAACTGCTCTGGGCAATGCTGCTTTGCTGCATGGGACCAACACCTGCTGCAGCGAAATCCTCGCTGCAGTTGATCCTTCTTTTTATCGGAGCCGGTTCGCTCTCGCAAGTGCCCAGCGCGAAGCAGGCCCACCGGCTTGTTTTACGGCGGTCCCGTTCGCCTGGTCGCGGACTTTGCCGCGTCCGGGCCTTACCGTTTGCCGGCGCGTGGAGCGAAGGATAATCATAGGCCTACGTGCACTCACTGTTGCTCCCAATCCAAGCTTTTGTCCGCTTTCGAGTCCAACACACGATGTGGCGTCGCTTACTGCTCGGTTTAGTAGTCGGGCTAGCACTCTGCTTCTACGGCTACGGCGCGTCCGGTGTAGCCAAAGAGAGCAGCCCGAACGCCAAGCTTGGGCAGGCGCGCGCCGCTCTGAAGGCAGCCAAAGGGCCGGAGAGCTACGTTCGGCTCCGAAAGATCTTCCACAGCTACGGCATCACCAACCCAGAGCAGGTTCAAGAAGCCTTGCGCGAGGCCAAGCAGAATAGCAAGCTCTCTCCGCCAGTACGCGCCTACGCAGCGACACTGCTATCATTTGTGCACACGCGCCGCGGGGATCTGACCCAGGCGCTCTCAGAAATTAAGGGGCTCGGCTTCGTGGATAAGTGGCTCACACTCGGGCCGTTCGACAATGAAGGCAAGGCGGGCTTGGAGCGCGTTTTCGAGCCAGAAACGCTGTTTGCTCAGCCCATCGTGCCCGGCCAAGCGTTCACCGGCAAAGAGCGTCCTGTGCGTTGGCGGCGCCCTCCGGAGGTCTTCGGCTACGGCTGGCTGGATTTTGGTGCGCTGATGCAACCGGCAACAGCCATTTGCGGTTACGCAACGACCTTTGTTCGCCATCCGGATGCGATTCGTGGTGCTCGGGATGCCACACTGTGGGTCGGAGCCAGCGGTGCGTTTAAGGTATTTTGGAATGGACGCGAGCTGTTAAAAGACGCGGCGTATCGGGGCCACGATACGGATCGTTGGGGGATCAAAATTCAGATCGCTCCAGGTTTCAATCAGCTCACCGTGAAGGCCTGCGGCGAGGCGCGGGCGCCGATGCTGTCGGTACGCATCGCTGATGCGTTCGGCAACCCGGACACCAAGTTGATCTACGATAATCAGCTCAAAACAGCCCAAGATGCTGCTGAAACGGTGCATGCTCATCAGGCGCTGGCGCTGGCGCCGCCAAAAGCACCCGAACCACGTGGCCCGCTCGCTCTGTTTGAGGCACTCGTCCAAGCACCCAAAGTAGATCCGGAAGTATTGTTTCAGTACGCCCTCTACTTATCCGAAACGGGTGGGGATGATCCGAGTCAGCATCGCGCGCGAGATCTGGCCGTGCGCGCAGCTGAAGAAGCCCCTTCGGTGCCGCGGCTCTTACTCTGTGCCAAGCTCTCGGAAGACCACAATCAGGAACGCGTTTGGCTCGATCGGGCGGTGGCGCTCGAAAGGGAACAGGGGAAGGAAAGCGTCGATGTGCTCCTAGCTAGGGCAGAGCATGCTCAGGCGAGTCCGAATTGGCGCGACGCACTTCAGTTCATCGATCAGGTCCTTGAAATAGAACCCGATGAGGTGCAGGCAATCGACGCGAAGGTGGCGCTGTATAACGAAGCTGGGCTGCCGCGAACCGGATTGGTTTTCTTGCAGCAGGCCATGGACCGAAATCCCGAGAGTCTGCAGCTTCAAGCGCTTTTGTCGGCACAGCTGAAGAGTCTCGGTCGAACCGTGGAATCAGGCGGCGCCATCCGCGCTTACTTGGCGCGCAACTTCGACGACCGTTCGGCGCTCACGCAGTTCGTGAGCTTGAGCCTCGCTCGGCGGGATCATGAGGCAACGGAATTTTGGTTGGGGAGGCTTTTGGCACTCCATCCGGACAGTCAATGGGCTTTCAACTTCGGGGCACACACGTACCGCGCCCTCGGAAGCCCCAAGCGAGCGATCGCGCTCCTAGAACGCGCGCTCGAGCTGTCGCCGGACCATGTCGGAACCTTGAGAGCCATTGCGGATATGCAAGGACGGCTTGGGCATCGCGATCTGGAGCTTGGCTACCTGCGGCGGCTCCTCGAAGTGCAGCCACAGGAAAAGACGGTGCGCCAGTATCTCGAATACTTGGAACCAACTCAGCAGAAGCCCGATGAACTCTATGCTTGGGAACCGGCGCGGTTCTTGAAATTGCGCTCGCAGCCAAAAGCCGGTGAAAGCCAGCGAACGCTGCGCGATCTGACCGTAACGACGGTATTTCCGAACGGGCTATCCAGGAGATTTCGCCAAGTGGTTTTTCAACCGCTCACCGATACGGCGGCGGCCGCTCTCCGGCAATATGGCTTTGGGTATGAAGCCGACCAACAGAGTGTGCAGCTGAGAGGAGCTCGTGTTTTTCGCGCCGACGGCCGAATCGATGAAGCCATCGAGTCAGGAGAAGGTGCCGCCGACGATCCGTCCATCGCGATGTACACATCTGCTCGCAATTTCTATGTGCAGTTCCCGCGCCTCGAACCGGGAGATGTGGTGGAGCTCCGCTACCGCATTGATGACACGACTCCGCGCAATGAGTTCGCCGACTACTTTGGCGACATGCAGTACTTGCAATCTACCGAGCCGGTCCAAAACGCAGAATATGTGCTGATCACACCAAAAAGCCGGACTGTTTATCTTGATCACAACCTCAAAAACTTGAAGCGCGAGGACTCGGACACCAAGGAGCAGCGCATCGTTCGCTTCTCGGCTGATTCAATTCCTGGGTTAACACCCGAGCCTTCCATGCCAGCCTTCACCGAATCACTCGGCTACATCCATGTGTCGACCTACAAAGATTGGAAGGAGCTGGGCCGCTGGTATTGGGGGCTAATCCAAGATCAATTTGATTTGGATGCTGAAACCAAGCGGCTTGCCGAACGGATCGTCGAAGGGAAAAGTACCGAGCTTGAGAAGGTTAAGGCTATCTATGGTTGGGTTATCAAAAATACCCGCTATGTGGCGCTGGAATTTGGCATTTATGGCTACAAGCCCCGGCGCTGTGTGCAGACCGTCAACCGAGGTTGGGGAGATTGCAAGGACAAGGCAACCGTGATTGTCTCGCTCTTGAAGGCACTTGGCATTGATTCGACGATCGTGCTCGTGCGCACTCAGATGCGGGGCAACACACCGACCCAGCTGGCCAGTCTCGCGCTTTTCGACCACGCGATCGCCTATGTGCCCAGCCTCAATCTCTACTTGGATGGCACCGCGGAGTTTACGGGCGCACTTGAGCTACCGCTGATGGACCGGGAAGCGCAGGGTTTGTTGGTCAACCGCGGCGACGCTGTGCCGGTGACACTTCCAACGCGCAGCCCAGCCACGGATCGAGTGAATCGCGTCATTGACGCAGAACTGCGAGCGGATGGAGAAGCCAAGCTGAACCTCAAGGTGACGGCCGAGGGCGCGGAAGCTTCTGGCTTTCGCAGGCGCTACCACGCCGCGGGAACACTCAGCGAAAGGCTTTCGGCGGATCTTGGGCGATCGTTCCCTGGCCTCCAGCTTGAGGCCAATTCGGTGAAAACAAGCGAACTCGAAGACAATGAGGCAACGCCCGTGATCCAGGCCAGTGCGCTGGTGGCCGGTTTCGGTCGGAGCGAGGGCAATCGTTTGAGCGTTCGGGTAACGCCTGAGCCAAAGCTCACCGCCAATTATGCGGCACTCTCAACCCGCAGCCAAGATCTCCGGATTCTTGGCCTCACGGGGGTGGATGATACCTTTAACATCCAGCTACCGGTCGGGTTTCGGGTGGAAAGCGCACCTAGCAGCCTGCAAGCGAGTTCTCGTTTCGGTAGCTATGCGCTGGAGGTCAAGGCGGATGAGAAATCGATTCGAGTACGGTCCACACTGCTCGTGCAGAAGACACGAATTTCCCCCAAGGATTATGCGGACTGGCAGAAATTTTGCGCGGCGGCTGACGCCGCCTTTTCAACGCGGCTTGTGCTCGTACGTTCTCGGTAAATCATGCAAAATCAGGCTCTTTTCGGTCGCTCTATTCGCTGGTTCGGCTTTGCCCTAGGGAGCCTTGCCTTGGGTTGCGGTGCGTCCCAGGCGGATCGGCCCAAAGCACCCGATCTTACGCCCGTCCGGCTGGAAGCTGCGGCAAGCACTGACCGCGAGCTGGTGGGTCGCTGGCTGCTAAGAGAGCTGCTGTCTCCCGGAGGTTCGGGTGCGTATGCAAAGCGAGCACGCCTTCAGCTTAACTCCTCGAAGATGCCAGGAATGTACGGTTCCCTGGCGATAGCTTTGGATGATGGCCTGCACGGCCGGGTGAAGAACGCGGGTGACGCCTTTGTGCAGGCCTTTTTGGCTGCTCGCGAATCCAGCTCGGAGGTAGCACCGCTGATCGCTTGGTTTGCTTTGCGTCAGGCGGTTCAGCTGAGGAGAGACTCGAAGGACCTCTATCGCCGCCACCAGGCAGAACTGAAAGAAGCGATCCGTCTTCCGAAGAACATTGGCTGGCGCGCTCGGATCCAGTTGGTTTCCTGGAGGGCAGCCGAAGAGCGTGTCGACGCCCGGAGCCTAGCCGATGAAACGGCAGCCAAGGCGCAGGGTTGTGTGTCGAATCTGCGGCTCTTGGGGCCGTTCGGGACTGGACAACGCTCCGATATTATTCGGGAGTTCGCGGCCGAGCGCCTGCGTCCGTTACCAAATTTTCTGCCGCGCGAGGTGATGGCATCTGAAGCGCCCCGTGCGCTCAAGACCGATAGAGCTGGCTGCGTGAGTTTCGCCGATGAGCCGGTCGCAGATGGAGTGTTCCTGGCGGAGGGATTCGTTCAGTTGGAAAGGGCCGCAGACGTGATCCTGGCCGTGGAGGGTGCGTACAAGGTTTGGGTGGACGATGCGGTGGTGCAAGAGCGTGATCCCCGGCTTTGGGCCAGGTGGCCGCGCTGGGGAGTGGCGCTCAGATTAACGGCTGGGCGACATCGGATTTTGGCGAAGCTTCAGCGCAGCTCGACAGCATTTCGGCTCTTGCATTTGGATGGCACGCCGCTCTCCTTCCAGACTCAGGGCAACAGCGGGGAGCCCTACGTCTTAGAAAAGCCGCGGCTGCTGCCTGACCCTAATTTGCTCAGTCATTTTACGAGCGACTCCGGGATCATCCCTCCCGAGGACGACATTGTGCGGTTTCTCGCTGCCGACACCGCCAACACTGAAGGGCAGGGCGACATCGCAACACTCCTGATTGAGCCCTTGATCGCGGATCGTCGGCTCGCGACGGGGACGGCTCTTTTGTGGGCTGCGGGATTTGTCAACAATGACCCGCTGTTCGGTGGTTCGATGGCGAGCGACCTAGTCAAGAATCTCGAACGGCAGGCGCAAAAAAGCGATCCAGGCCTGTTTGCACCGCGCTTGGCGCGCGCACTTGCCGACGGGGAGCAGCGCGGAGCCGTCGAGGCGGTGTCGCAGCTCCGCAAGCTGACTGCGGAGTTTCCAGAGGTCTCGGTGCTGTGGGCCGCGTTGCAGAGAACTTACGGAGAGCTTGGCTGGACCACGGAGCGGGCCGCGCTCACTCACCAAATGGTCGAACGTTTTCCAAACAATCCAGAGGTGTTGGTTGCCGCCGTCGAAACCTACGAGGAGGAGGGTGAAACAGCGCGCGCTCAGGAGTTGGTTTCGAAGATTGTGAGCGTCGATAAGGACAATGAGATAAGTCTCAATCGAGCGCTCGGGCGCCAAGATTTCGCCAGCGCCGAGGCAGAGCTCCTGCGCCTGAAGCGTCTGCGCCCTGATCGGCCCGAGTACGATCGCCGTATCTATGATCTTCGGGTGGGCTCCGGCGAGCTGAATGAAACAGCCCTGAAGCTTGAGGCCGATCTGGGCCACAGCCCTTTGGATACGGCGAAGCGGCTTGCGTTGGCCGACGCGAAACTCGCCACCCATGATTCGAAAGCACTGACCCAAGCCGTCATTGGCGCCACCTTGGCCGGCGCCGATACGGGGCCGATCCTCGATGCCATTGATCTCACGGAGGGAACCAGTGAGCTTGAACCGTATCGGCTGAGCGCTCCCGCCATCATTGCCGATTACGAGAAGCAGAATCAGCACCAGCCGGGAACGGCGGCGCGTGTGCTCGATTATTCTGCGGTCTGGGTTCGCTCGGACGGCTCTGCCCGCATGTTGGAGCACGAAATTGTGCGCATCCAGAGCAGCGAAGCCATTCAGCAGTTCGCTGAAAGCAAGCTGGCTGGCTTGGTTCTGCACATGCGCGTGATCAAGAAGGATGGTCGGATTTTTGAACCGGAGAGGGTGCAAGGAAAAGCGACCGTCACCTTCCCGCACCTGGAGGTGGGGGATTACATTGAGACGGAGCATATTTCGAACCTTCCAAACCAGGATCGAACTGGGGATCGCTATCTTGGCCCGCGCTGGTTTTTTCGCGAGGAAAACATCGCGTATGCGCGCAGTGAGTTCTTGGTGGTGAGTCCAAAGAATCGCCGCCTTGCGGTTGAAACGCGAGGTCAAGTGCCGAAGCCTGAAGTGGTCGATCTCGGCGCCGTGGAGCTTCGGCGCTGGCGTGTCGATCGGAGCCCAGCAGCACCAGCGGAGCCTCACCGTGGGGCGGTCGATGAGTTCTTGCCGAGCGTGTACGTTGGCTGGGGGATCAGCGTGGAGCAACGGCTCTTGGAGCTGTCACGTGAGTTGACACCGATGTTTCCCGTCGACCCGAGGATCCGAGCCACTGCCGCAAAGATCATTGGCAAGCAAAGCCAAGGCGCTGACCATGAGAAAGTTCAGGCGCTTTATCGTTGGGTGTTGGACAACGTGCAGCCCGGCGAAGTGGCTGATGGGCGCCAGGTTATCATTACGCGCGAGGGAAATCCGTGGCGTGCCTTCATGGAGCTGTGTCGAGCCCTGGGGATCGACGTCGATTTTGCGCTCGTGAAGAATCGGTTGGCGGCAGAGCCGCTCGGCCCACTCTCGCGAGCTTCAGAGTTCTCAGATCCGGCGCTCCGGGTGAAGACAAAAGCGGGTGATAAATGGCTCTGGCTGAATAGCAAGTATGCGCCGTTTGGTTTCATGCCTGACGAGAATCGCGGAATGCCTGCCTACCTGCTCGGGCCCTCAGGGCCAATTAAGACAACAACCCCCAGGGCTGGCTCGCAAGATGGGGTCACTTATCGTGGCAGCGGGACGTTGCGGAGGGACGGTTCGGCCAGCCTCCAACTGGAGGTGGCCTACGAAGGAGCCAACGCCATTGGTCTCCGGCAAGCTGTCGCTGAGGTCCCTGAAGCACGCCTGAAATCGACACTAGAGTCCGAGCTTTTTGGGCAATTGATCGAAGGCGCACGCCTCAAGAGCATCAAGATCCTGAACGCCACTCAGGTTAACTTGCCGCTCAAGTTCCAAGCGAGTTTGGAAGTGCCGCACTTTGCGCGCGTTGACGGTCACACGCTCAACATCTCACCGCCGTTCGCCTCTGGGCTCAACGGTTACGCGAGCCTGCCCACGCGCGAGACGCCGCTCATCATCGAACAGGGAATTTTGCAGGTTGTTGACTTGTCACTCACGTTGCCGGTTGGGAGCACGAACATTTTCGTGCCTCCGGCACGCAGCTTGAGTGACGGCTCACGGCGGATTGATCGCTCAGATCGCTCAACGGGCCAGGTGCTCCACCTCTCACGCAAGGTGCTAGTGCGGGCGGATCGCGTGACGCCGCAGGCTTACCCTCAGTTTCAGAACTTTGTGCGCCTCGGGGATGCCGCGCTCTCCGCCAACATCAGTGTCGAAATGGCGAACTGAGTACCCATTAAGACTATTCGCGCACGCGGCTGTTGAGTTCGAAACCTGTGACGCTCTCAATATTTTGGGCTGCGAAATCCGTGAATGTGATGCGCCCATCAGGATGGCGCTGGGAAACCCAGGCTTTCAGTGCGCCGGGAACGGAGCCCACAGAAAGCGGTGTGCTCCCCAGCGTCACGTGCGTCACGATGAAATCTTGGAGGCCCACGCGCTCAAAAGACTGGATATCAGGAGCGCCTTGTTGCGCATTTCGGCCGCTGACCAAGATAAAGAGTGAGCTGCCATCGGGCATCACGCTCATCGGGCCAACGTCCGCGGCAGTGGTTTGGAGCTTGGAAAAATTCGTGTCCAGCTTGAGTAAGCTGTAGCCGTAGGAGCGATCGATCACCAAGTCTGGATCGAGGCCAGCGTCGCCGGGATCACCAGGAGCTTTGTCGTGCACAACAATCGCAGTCGAATTGTCCGGTGTGATGACGACCGAGCGGATGATCTTTCTGAGATCTCGGGTCTGCCAGGTCAATTGTTTCAGATCGAGCACCGTGAGGCGTTCCACCGTTGCTTGGGCCGTGGTGTAGAGCAGGGCCTGGTTGCCATTCGGTGTCAGGGTAACGGAGCCGATGAATTCATCGGGGATGAAGACGACACGCGCCTCTGCAGGAGCTGTAAACGCGCCCGGGATCGGAATGCGCACCGCGGCGCCGGCATTGCGCACCACGGCCAGCGCAAATTCGCCGCTTTGCGCAAGATCCAGATCACTCACCTCGGCCGCGAAGGCTCCGCTCTGGGGTGCCCCGCCTGCGCCTGAAACCGCTGGTGAACCGCCTGCCGCCAGCGATCCGGCCGCACCGGCTAGCGCCTGACCCGAAACCCCTGCCGTGCTCTGAGCGGGTGGGAGGCTGGCTGAGCGAGCGCCCACGATAAGCTGACTCAGATCGAGTGTCTTCACGTCACCGGTAGCTAGATCGAGAAGGGAGAGCAGGCTGGAGTCTGGGTTGCGGCTGAGCGCGTATTTGCCGTCGGGTGTCACCGACACGTCTAGTTTTCTCGAAATCAACTTTGGGCCAAGCGATAGCGTGCGCGCAATCCCAACTTGGGTGGTGGCTCCGAGTTCGATCACGGACACTCCGTCCTCGGTAACCACAAAGGCATGTTTCAAACTATCGTCAAAGAAGACGCGACTGGGGCGAAACCCAACGGTGATAGCGGCGGACGCATCCGCCTCCGCGCCGGTTGCCGCGATGGATATCAGATTCACGTCTTGAAAGCTGCCGCTGCTTCCCAAGCCTCCCTTTTCAGCATCGAAGAAGGCAATGGCGTGCTTTCCGTCCGGGGTCACACGAATGGTGTTGGAGCCCGCGCTGAGTGCAACCCGGCTCACAGTGGAAGAGCCGGAAGCTGCTGTCCGAATGATGCTGGCGTCGTTCGACGCCGCATTCAACACGATCGCGACATCCTTTCCTTGGAGCGTTTCTAAGTAGCTGGGATGCTCGCCTGTTTCTTCAGAGTGAATTGCCAAGGTGGCAGCATCGATCACTGCGACACGGTTGGTGTCTGGATTCACAACATAACAAAAGTGCTCCCCGGCGTGTGGCTGCTCAAACTCAAGCGCTGTCTCTGTTTCGGGGGTGGTGGGATTTGCTCCGGGAACAGATGCGCTTCCCCCCGTACCACCTGGCGGCTGGCCTGACGCGTCTGCTGGCCCCTCGTACCCCACCAGGCCTGCCTTATCGCCATTCAACGACGTTGCGCAGCTTGCCATCAGCATCCAAGCCAGGCCGAGCGTTGGGGCGTGCCACACCGATTTCATTCGACGAATCATGAGGTCCTCACTCAGCCAAAGCGGAAGCGTACGGCATGGGTGCCGGTGGGTGCCAGGAAGCCAGGGCGTTCCGGGCGCGAATTCGGGATCACCCTTGGAGGCAGCCGATCGCGCAAATTGGCTCAATATGCCCTGAACGGCACGCAGACTTGGAGGCTAGACCTCAGTTTGTTGCCTAAAATCCTCAGAGTGGGGAACCTTGGGGGCGGTGAGCACAACCCTAGACATGCGAAACGGACGGTGTGCGCTGTGCGACCACGACGAGGTCTGGCAGGCGCCCATCAAGTTCAGCATCGTGGAGCCAGGCGAGGCCGACTCCGGCAGCAATGGCCCCGGGCTATTGACGACGGTGGTTTGCGCCAAGTGCGGCCACCTGCAGTGGTTCATGGACAACGTAGCGACCTGGCGTTCCGCGATGATAGCCAGTGGTCATCCTCCAAAACGCTCAATGACGCCAGGCTCCAGGCTAACGCCAGCTGCCCCGGAGCCAGTGCTGCCCCGAAGCCGAGTGCCAAAGCTGGAGCCGATTGAGGAGGAAGTTCAAGCGCTGTGCGATGTGCATTTGGTTTCGGCCGAGGATGTGGAGAGCGAGGTGGCGCACACGCTCGAATCGTTGGGGATCCCGAGTTCCAAAGCTTACTCGTTGGCGTTCGCCACACCCGCGCTGGTGGCGCAGGCGATTCCACAGCTTCAGGCTGAACGCTTTCGTATTGCGCTCCTTGCGAGCGGTGCGGTCGCGACGATCGAGCCCGCTACAGCTCTGATACCCGAGGCTCAAGCGTCGGCAAGTGCTACGGAGAGTGCTGAAATTCAGGCAAGTGGAGCTGGAAGTGCTGAAATTCGGCCTAGCACCCCTGAGAATAAACGCCCTTCTCGGACGAGCCAACCGGCACCAAGCCTGCCCGTGTGCCGCGGCTGCGGCAAACCCATGGCGCATCATCAGATCATGATCACGCAAAAAGGCCAGCTTTGCGCTGAATGTTACCACGACTTCGAAGCCCAAGGCTCAAGCTGAAGTGCACGGAGCTTGGAAGCGCGCGCCATCTTCCACACGGAGAGCCGTTAAGCACTCGCCCCACACACACGCGGTGTCTGTCGCGATAGCGTTCGCGACGTGGCTCTCACCGCGAAGCCTGGCCCAATGCCCGAAGTAAATCCGATCGGCCGTCGTCTTTCGCCGCGCGTGCCCAAACCACGGGAGGTAACCGGGTGGGGCTGCCTCAAGCCCCTCTTTGCTCTTGAGATCTAGAACGCCTTGGGCGGTGCAGAAGCGCAAGCGGGTGAGAATGTTGGTGATCACGCGCAAGCGCTCGTGGCCAGTGAGGCTCTCCGACCAACGCTCCGGAGTATTCCCGTACATTTCAGCCAAAAATGCTTCAGGCGCTGAACTCCGTAGCGCGGCTTCGACCTCGCGCGCCCGAAGCCCTGCTGTCTCGAGATCCCAGCCCGGGATGACGCCGGCGTGCACCATCGAGCACTTCAAGTGGGGGTCTTGGTGAAAGAGCTGGCAGTGTCTCAGCCACTCAAAGTGCTCCGGCGCGTCAGGGGCCTTGAGTAGAGCGTCCAGCGTATCGGTGGCCTTAGGCTTCTTCACGCGGTACCAAAGAGCCAGAGCGTGGAGATCGTGATTGCCCAGTGTGACCACGAGAGACCGGCTAAGACTTGTTAAGAGTCTCAAGACCTCCAGCGAGCGAGGGCCGCGGTTGACCAGGTCACCCACGAACCAGAGTCGATCCCGCGCTTCGTCGAACCCAATCTGCTCCAGCAAGCGGCAGAGCGGATCATAACAACCCTGCACGTCACCAATCACGTAGGTTGCCATCTCAGAGCTCGTACATCAGAAAATTGGCTTTAATCGCACCATTGCGAACGGGCTTTTTCACCACCGGGCGACCACCCACGATCGATTCGAAATCCCCGTTGTCCACGATCACACCCACGCGCCAGCCCGGAAAGCCTCGGCACCAGCGCGAGAAATCCTGATACAGGCGCGGCAAATCTCCACCCATGCGCACGCCATACGGAGGATTAGTGAGGATCACACCGCGCGTCGGATCGCCGCCCTTGGCCGCGATCTGTTCCATGATTTCTGCTGGCCGCCAGCTGCGAAAATCACCCTCGCGGATTTCAAGCGATCGTTCCTCTCCGGCTGTTTGTGCGTTTCGGCGGATCGCTTCGCACATCTCAGGCAAGATCTCGTTGCAGAATATCAACGGCTGGGTGTCGGCAAATAGGGGCTCCGCACGCTTCGCGAACGCCTCGGCAAAGTCTGGCAGGCGGCTTGCGGAGGGTATTCGCCCGGATTGCCAGTTGGGGCGCCCCTTGGCCATGCAAGCCGCTTCAATCGCGATCGTTCCGGACCCAGCCATGGGATCGATCAAGGCTTCGCGCCGTGCATCGTGGCGCGTCATCATCACCAGTTGCGCGGCGACATCTTCGCGGAGGGGTGCTTCCCCTTGCTGCATGCGGTAGCCCCGCTGATTCATAGGGCGCCCGGCAAGATCGAGCGAAACCAGTAGGCGCCCCTCACCGGGCATGCGCACACCAAACACCAAATCCGGATGCTCGGGTTCCAGCGTGAGCGTGAGGTTGCGTGCGGCAGCACCCGCAATCAGTGCGTTCTTGACAGTTCCGACAATTTGGCGCTCGCCCGCGGCAAATTCCTCGACGCCGTAGGCTTGAACGCTGATTTTCGCGCCGTCCCAAATGTAACGGCGTTCGTCCAGTGCCATGTGCTCTAGGAGTTCGGCATAGAGCGGCTCCAGGCGTGCTGCTTTGGATTCATACAAATCCCAGAGCACGCGGGCGGACGTGTGGTGGTAGCGCACGGCGAGAGCAGCTAAATCGATGTCGAAGGCGTAAAGAATCGCGCCGGTTCCGTCTTTTCTTGGCTCTGCCAGGCGTCGACTCAAGGCACGCACTGCCAGGCGATTGAGTTCGCCCGCCATCACCTTATTAGTGTTGGTGGAGCCCACCAGGCGAAGGTGGTCCAGAGCTGGAGGAGCGCCTACCGGGAGCGTCACGCGTGCGCTAGCTCCACATGTTCACTGCTGACGATGAATCCGCGGTAATCTTCGACATTGAAGAAGTATGCGCGGGTGCCCTCGGGTGGCGTCCCAGTGACGCGGGAGGCTCTCGCATCCAGGCGCGCAGGGCGTGTGTGCCAAAGGCACTCCGGAAAGGGACCAGAGTCGAGCGTGTAAAGGAGCTCTGCTCGCGCCACCTCGGTCACGGCTTGGTACTTGAGCCAAGCCTCCTGCGCTTCGCGACCCTGTTCGAGAATGCGCAAGAGCGGCTTACCACCATTCAGTGAGGACTCGAAAAATTGCCAGATTTCTCCGGGCCTCTCCGCAACGCCACCGTGCCCGTGCACCATCCGCAGCTTCACGCATAAGGTGGAGGGGCCAGTCGCTAATTTAACCGAGTAGAGCTGATGATCCAGTGCGCCACCGTGGTCATTGGTGCCGGTCGTCCAGAGCATGGGCATGGTGGCATTGGGCAGGAAATTCGCAGGATTATACAGTTCTAGCCAGCGCGCCTTGTTCTCCGGTTCCTGATCCGCCGCGAAGAAAGTGAACTTCCGAGAGTCGTAGCCGCAACCGTAAACGGGCGCCACACAGCGCAAGCGCGCGTCAATCCCAGCCATCATGCAAGCCAACGTGCCGCCCCAGGAAATCCCTGTAAGACCGATCCGATCGGCCGCCACCCCAGGCTGGGCAGCGAGCAGCGATTGGGCCAGGATCAACGCGCTCACTGCATGATACGGCCATTGCTCCTCAACGGGCTCATCCAGCGTCTTGAATGAGCCTCCCCAGGCGGGTGGTCCGGACCATTCGTGCAGTGGCCAACTATCACAGAACTTGTCCTCAACACCTTGCACGGGTGTCTGGCCACAGATGTCGGGAGCAATCACAGCATAACCGCGCTGTAGCCAAAGCCGAGCCCATTCGGCAAATGCCGTGGCACAACCGCCGTGCACCAAAATCACCCCGGGCACTTGGCGCGTGGCTGCCTCGTGGGGCAGGCCAAGCCAGGCGAAATGGCGCGTCGGCTTGCCGTGGTACGGCAGGCCTTCGTAGAAGAGTGGACGCAACAGGGCGGAAGAGAATCCGGGTGCGTCATAGGTTTTCGGGGCCTGGTGGAGTTTTGCGAGATCCCAAGCGGGCAGGGGCGAAGTCATCCAGTCAAGCTTTTGCTGACTGGGAGACAAGGGTCAAGTAGCAGCTCGTCCAAGGTGCATCTTCGCACTCCGTCGCTGGTTTGCGCTCAGGATCCAGCTTTGGGTCGATAGAGGAACGCGTCGGTCTGTGTCAGTGAGGTGATCCACTACGGAACCTGCACTCAGTGCATCAGCGAGCGTGTTTATGTAGGTGCGAATTACTGACGCGCTGCAGAATTTCAGGGTCAGTACTCGGCAATGAGCAGCGCACGTCGGGGTGCAGGGTGGCCTTCAACGGTCTTCAAAGCATCGGTTGGATCTAAGACGTTAATCAGAGAATGCTCGGAGCCCCAGCTGGTGCTGCGCTGTTCAAGTGGAGTGGTCGCGGTCACATCGAGAAGTTGTACGTGCCGATAGCCCGCGTTCTTGAGCCAACCGAGGAGTGTTGCGCTCGTGGGGAGTTCCCAGACGTTGCGCATGCCAGCGTAGCGAGCCTCGGGTTTCAATGAGTACCCTTCGGGACCCTCCACGATCAGGGTTTCGAGCACGAGCTTTCCGCCTTTGGCAATGAATTTCCGGAGTGCGTTGAGATGATCCAATGGAGCTCGGCGGTGGTAGAGGACGCCGAGCGAGAGCACGCAATCAAAGGTTCCCAAGTCCTCGGGCAGCTCCTCGAGCGCAAAAGGTAGAACATAGGCTGGGACTGGCAGCATGAAGCGGGTGAGCGCCGCGAACTGGGCGACGAACAGCCAGGTTGGGTCAACCCCGAGCGCCAGGTTGGCTCCGGCACCCAGGGCTCGCAGGCAGTAGTAGCCATTGCCAGAACCCACATCGAGCACGCGTTGGGCGTTGAAATCAACGTGGGAGCGAAGCCTGTCGAACTTGAGGTTCGAGCGCCATTCGGCATCGAGAGCTAACCCGCAGACTTCGAAGGGTCCCTTTCGCCAAGGGCAGAACTCGCGGAGCGCCATTTCGATTTGCTTGAGATGTGCTGGCATACAGTTCGGGCCAAGACGCGGCATATCGCGCGTTAACTCTGGAGCCACGGGAGCGAGGGGCACCGCGTGGAGTGACTGAAGCGCCGACTCCCATTTTCGCACATCGCCGGGCTTTTCCGCAGCCAGCTTTTTTGCCGCAAGTTCCTCGAGTCTAGAGGCAACCTTTTCTCCTAGGTGGGTCGCTAAAAAGCGCCGCCACTCGCGTGATTGCCCAAGCAACGTTGGCTTCTCGGTAGCTTCGTCCATTTCAGCTGCGGAATGCGAGAAAGGAACCAAAATTGGCACAGCGAAACCAGGACTCTACGCGGGTGAACCCAGCGTGCTCTAAGCGGGCGATATGCGCGGCTTCGCTCTCATTGAACAGCACCTTTTCAAGCGCGGTGCGTTTCTGGCTGATCTCAAGCTCGCTGTAGCCGTTCTGTTTTCGAAAGCCGTCGTGAAGCGTGGCAAATAGCTCGGCTTGGTCGGCCTCGGGAAAGGCGAGCTTTTCGGAAAGCACGAGCACGCCCCCGGGACGGAGCCCGCGCTTTATGCGAATCAACAGTGCATCGCGCTCGGCAACGGGCACAAATTGAAGCGTGAAATTCAGCACGACGACCGAAGCGTTCTCGATGGGCACGTGGCGAATATCTGCGCAGATAATCTGTATGGGGGATCCGCCGAGCGGAGCCAGAGCGGTACGGCAACGCTCCGCCATGGCTTCGCTCGCATCGACTGCAATGAATTCCACACCCTTGGCGCCGGCACCACGGTGCAAGGCCAGTGTGGCGGCCCCCAACGAACACCCCAAATCATAGATGCGCGTCTCCGCTTGGGCGAAGCGCTCGGCTATCACGCTCAGCATTTGGAGGATCGTGGAATAGCCGGGCAAGGAGCGACGAATCATGTCGTCGAAGACGTGGGCGACTTTAGCGTTGAATTGGAACTCTCCAACGTTCTTCAGCTCCTCGCGGAAAATTTCGTCTTTATCCTCAGCCATCTGCGACCAATCTCGGCACTTTTGGCACGGAAGTATGCTAGTCGCCAAGCGGAAGTATTACCGATGCCGACTCCTTCGAAGCCTCATCATCAAAGTGAACTCCTGATGCCTGCGGGCTCGCTCAGTCGACTGAAGACGGCGCTGCTCTACGGTGCCGATGCCGTCTACGCTGGAACCCCCGATCTTTCGCTGCGCACTCAGTCCGAGTTTTCACTGGACGATCTGGCGGAGGGCATCGCGCTCACTCACGCCCAAGGAAAGCGCATCTATCTCACGCTGAACCTCTTCACGCACAATCGGGATATCGAAACGCTGAGTAAGTTCAAAGAGGTGCTGTCCGATTTGCGGCCAGATGGCGTGATTGTGGCCGATCCGGGCGTGTTCCAATACATTAAAGATGAGCTGCCCTGGCTGGAGCGCCATATTTCAACTCAGGCTAACGTCGCGTCTTTTTTGACGGTGGATTATTGGCAAAAGCAAGGAGCGGCGTTGTGTGTGCTCTCGCGCGAAGTAAGCTTTGAGGAACTCGCTGAGATCCGCGAACGCTGCACGAATATTCGCTTGGAGACGTTCGTGCACGGCGCCTTGTGCATGACGTACTCTGGCCGTTGTTTGCTCAGCAATTACATGGCCGAGCGGGGCAGCAATCAGGGGAACTGCGCGCACAGCTGCCGTTGGAAGTACAATCTCAAGGTTGCCCGAGCCGATGGCTCAACCGAGGTGCTGGAGATCACCGACACGAACATGGATGAATTTCGGTTCTTTCTTGAGGAGGAATTCCGCCCTGGCCAGCTCTTCCCGATCGAGGAAGATGAACGCGGTTCATATATCTTGAATTCCCGGGATTTATGCCTCATGCCGAAGCTCTCCGAGTATCTGAAGTTGGGGATCGATTCGTTGAAGGTTGAGGGCCGCAACAAGAACGAATACTACGTGGGCTCCGTCACGCGCGCGTATCGTCAGGCTATCGATGCCTACTACGCTGATCCCGAAGCCTGGGATTATCGTGCCTACATGAACGAGCTCGAGACCACGAAGTCGCGCGGCTACACGCTGGGCTTTCACGACGGGCGGCTCACCAATCTGGCCCACGATTACGAGAATGGTCAGTCGCTGAGCGCTTTTGAATTTGGTGGCTTCATTCGCGAGTGGGCAGAAGATGCGCTCGTCTTGGAATTGCGCAATCGTTTGATCGGCGGTGATATCCTGGAGTTCTTGGTGCCCGGCAGCCTCGAATGCGTCCGCTTGCGGCTGTACGAGCTCATGGATGCGGAATCTCTGGAGAAGAAGCAGAAGCTCTCCGCGGGCGATGGGCGCGCGCTTCGTGTCCCGTTGTCTTTGTTTCACGCCGAAGATGTGAGCCGTTTGAAGGCCAAGCTCCCGGTCGGCACGTTGGTGCGAAAACGCGCGGTATTGAACGCCGATCAGGCGGCGTTCTTGGAGGCCAACAAGCATGCTCAAAAGGCCGAATTGGGGCTGATTTCAGCGTCCAGCTTGGTCGCACGTGCGCGCTCCAAGGAAGTGCGTCCGTCGCCGCGCTTGGGCTTAGATGGTTGTTGCGGCCTGGGCTGCAATGGTTGCCTGATGTTTTGGAATGAGCCGAAGTTTGAAGGCGCTCGCGCGAAGTTGAAGGCGCGGGGGATCGGCGCTCTCTTGCCCACCGATCTTAGCTAGCGGCGTTAGCGCTTGTTGGAGCCACGCGGCGTTAGCTGTTGTGGGAGCTAGTGCGGCGTTAGCTGCTGTTTGGAGCTACTGCGGCGCTAGTCGGAGCTACTGACGGGTCGGAATGGGTGCAGAAAATCTGCCAGCAAGCGCGGATCCCGGGTTTGCAGGTAGATGGTGCCATGGCCGCCGAAGTCGGCGATCAGTCCCTCCCCGGATAGGAATAGGCCTTTCATGCCACCAAAGCTGCGCAGGCTGTAATCGAGCCCTGCGCTGAAGGCCACGATGTGCCCAGTGTCTGCCGTGTAGCCTTCAGGCCCAACCGCCACGGGATGGAGCGCGCCGTAGCCACCAAAGAATACGGTGCCGGGCCCCTCGACCTTCAGCAAAAACAGGCCAACACCGCTGAAGAATCCCTTCACGCCAGCCCACTTTGTGTCCAGCTTGAGGTCCGCGCCCAAGTGCGCCACGTAGGCACCGCTCTGCAGGAAGAATGTTTCGCCACGTGCGAGCTCTATGGCGCGGAGATCACCCTCAGGTGCGGGTGCCAGCCAGACATTTTGGCCTGCTGCTTTGGCTATGAACGTGTTCTGAAAAATGGACTCACCGCCCAGGATCTTGCGTTTCGCAGCGCTCAGGAAGCCTCCGCGTGCGCTGGTTTGGATTTCAACCTGTGAATCCATCGCGACCATGGCACCCGATTCGGCGACGACCTGTTCGCCAGGCGCCTCCAGCGTCACGCGCAGTAGTCCATAATCTGGGCTGCCTTCGATTTCGTACTTCATTGCTGCCTCGCGGGAAGCTTGTGACCAAGAGTTTTGCCATATTCTGCTGGGTTGCGCGATTGCACGTACAGCCTACCGCGCCCCCAGATCCGCAAGACGAAGCCCTCTCCGGAAAGGAAGCTGTCGATCCAGCCCGCGCTCGCCTTGGTGATCTCGTATTCTAGGCCGGTGGTGAAGGCGACCAGATGCCCCGTATCCAGAATCAGCTCGCCATCGAGATCGATCGTTTCGAGGGCACCGAGCGCATTGATGAGCACCGGCCCCTGCCCCAAAGCGCGCAGGAAAAACAGCGACTCCCCCGACAAAAACCCCTTGAAGCCCTGCCAGCGGGTGTCCAGCTCCACGCTATCGGGAGCGGCCACGTAGCCCGAGCCTTGGATGAACAGCTCGTGCGACGAGGTTAACTCGTGAACGACCATATCTCCACACAGCTTGGGTGCCAATGAAACATGGCCCTTTCCGCTAACAGCTGTGAAGGTATTGGTAAAGAAGCTTTCCCCGCCGAGAAATCCGCGCTTCAAGCTCTGCATGAAACCCGCGCCCGGGCGACCTCGGAAGGAAGTGTGGACTTCCAGATTGCGTGTCATGCTCACCATGGCGCTGGCCTCTGCACGCAACGTTTCGCCCGGCTCGAGATGTGCGGTAGCGAGCGAGTGGGAGGGGCGATAGTTGAGTTCAAATTGCATAGGGATCCGGCTTTCTTCAACCCGGGAGCAGGGGCGAAATCCAGCTTGCCAGGCTCGCCACATTGCGAGATTGGATATACACGGTGCCCTGCCCGAAAAACCGGCAAACAAGCCCTTCCCCCGACAAAAACAGGCTTTTCATGCCACCGACGCTCCCCACCTTAAAATCCAGCGTGCCGTCGAACGCTACGATGTGTCCCGTGTCCACCGTGAGCGCGCCGCGCACATCGATCGGCGTGATGCCGCCGTAGGAATTCACGAACAGATCGCCTTCACCCGAACACTCGAGTAGCACCAAGCCTTCTCCGCCGAGCAGTGTGCGCAAGCCGCCGAAGCGCACCTTAGTATCGAGGCTACCGGTGCTCGCCAGGTAACCACCCGCCTGGACGAATAGCCGCTGCCCAGGCTGCAAACGCTTGTGGACAATGCTTCCAGCGAGCGAAGGCGCCAACACCACCTCGCCGTTAGCTCCGGTCGTAGAAAAATCATTAAGGAACATCGTTTCGCCGCCCAGCAACTTGCGGAGCAAGGCGACGAAAAATGCCCAAATGACGCGAAAGATCCCTGGTCGGTAACCGGCATTCAGGTGCGTTTCCATCTGCACGTCGGGAGTGCGCATCACCATGGCACCGGCCTCGGCGCGAATGCTATCGCCAGCTGCCAACTGGACTCGCAGCCACGCAAACGCGGGGCCGTGCTCGATTTTGTGCTGCATGTCTCGGTTCCGATTTTTCGCGTTGTGCTATGCCCAATGCGAGCGCTGGTGGCAAGCTTGGTGCTCGCTCCTCTCCGTGTAAAGGGCAAGGTTCGTGGAAGTGGACAACCAACCGGGGCAAAGTCAGGGATTTTCGATGAGCGCTCGGCGCACGCTCTTGGAGTTCGGCCTGGTCTTTGCCGGGCTGGGCTTGGCGGTATGGTTGGTGCTGAAGGGGGCGGGACTCGTGGCATCCTGGTTGACGCCGATGCTCTCGCCGGAGCTCGATGTCGCGATAGGAAAGGCCCTTTCGGAAGCTCAACGGCATTCGGCAAAGCGCTGCGAAAGCGCAGAGCTCAATGCCTACGTGGAGAGCCTGTTGGTACGGCTGACGAGTCAACTCAAAGGTTCGCCGTTTCGCTATCAGGTGAGTGTTGTCGATGACGATGCGGTGAACGCTTTTGCGCTACCGGGCGGATTTCTCACGCTCAATTTTGGGCTGGTCAAGCGCGCAAAGAGTGGCGACGAGCTAGTGGCCGTGCTGGCACACGAGATTCAACATGTTGAGCTGCGGCACTCAACTCGGAGCATCTTACGCCAGGTGGGCGGGTGGACGGCACTCGGTGTGGTATTTGGGGACACTACGTTGCAGGTTCCGGCCTATATGCTTGCGAATGCTGAAGTGCTGCGGGCGAGTCGTGAGCAGGAAGCTGACGCGGATCGGATGGGTCTGGAGCTATTGCAGGCTGCAAAGATTCGGCCGGACGGATTTGCGAGCTTCTTTCAGCGGCTAGCAGCTGAGTCAGTCGTTCCGCCTGAATTTCTTTCCAGCCATCCCGACCCAGGGCGCCGAGCAGAGCTCACGCAAGCCCAGGTTAAGGCACACGGGCATCAGAATTTTCCTGGGCTAGCTGAACCTAAAGTACTTTTCTGTCACGACTAACGTCGTACGTCGTCACGTATGAAGGTAAGCTACGCGCGCTGATGAGGCACGAGTGCGCGTGGGTCAGCTTGCTACAGCTATTGACGTGTTTGGAGTTCCGGATGGCCTTTCAAGTTTCGTTTAGGCGCGTGAGTGGGGCTTGGGGAGCCGCTGTTGTGGCTGCAGCTTGGGGTTGCGCGGGTGCGTCCACCGACGGTCGGGCAACGAGTGGAGTTGGTGCCGTCGGCGGGGGCCAAACGGGGCTCGGCTTAGGCGGTCAAACTCCAACAGGCTTTGGGGGCGGCACCAGTAACGGCTCCGGTGGAGTGGAGGCAGTAGCCAGCGGTGGAGTGGAGGCAGTAGCCAGCGGTGGAGTGGAGGCAGTAGCCAGCGGTGGAGTGTCACAGGTTAGCGGCAGTGGCGGGACAGTCACGAGCCTCGGCGGTACGTTCAACGACGGTTTGGCCTCTCCCCCCGTACCGCCCGGTCTTACCCGCTATTTAACCGGCAATGATGCCGACGCGAACGTGGCACCCACTGGTCCGGGCTTGATCTTGATGGGTGGCGGCGCGGATGTCACAGCAGCGTTTGAATGGTGGAACGGCTACATCACCCATGGCGATATCGTCGTGCTCCGCACCAGCGGCGCGGACGGCTACAACAGCTACATGTATGACATGGGCGGTTCGGACTCCGTCGAGACGCTCATGGTCACGAGCCAGGATTTGGCCAATAGCGATTACGTGCGCTACCGAGTCTCGCACGCGGAAGGCGTGTTCATGGCGGGCGGAGATCAAGGGACGTATATCAGCTTTTGGAAGGGTACGGCGCTTCAGGAGGCACTGCGCGTGGTGCATGCGCGCGGCGGCGTGATCGGCGGCACCAGCGCGGGCTTGGCCGTTTTGGGAGAATTCGTTTACTCGGCCCTGGTAGGCTCGGCGGATTCGAGCCGTGCGCTCGCTGATCCATTCTCGGGCGATATCACCTTGGATCGCGGCTTTCTTGTCTTCCCAGAGCTAAAAAATGTCATCACGGACAGTCACTTTGCGCAGCGCGATCGATTCGGTCGGCTGATGAGCTTTGTGGGACGCACGATTGTTGATGGTTGGGCCACCAGCACCTACGGCGTCGGCGTCAGCGAAGCGACCGCCATCGTGATCGATCCCCAGGGGCTGGGCAAAGTGCTCGGCGCCAATCAGGCGTACATCGTTGAAGGTGCGAAGACGCCCGAACGCTGCGAAGTCGGCCAAAGCCTCACGTTCAAGGACCTGCGCTACGCCCGCTTGCAGGACGGGGACACGGTACAGTTCCCCCTGGGAGCCACCACGCCGCTCCCGCTTACTGTCTCTGCAGACGCAGGGGTGCTTGCACCTGCGTCGCCGTATTGAGGAGGTTCTCCGACGCGCACGGTTGGAATGGCCCTATTCGGCAATTTGACGGCGCACCTCTGCGAGGTGTTGAGGAGGGACGCCCCTTTTTGGGATGGAGAGGTAGTAAGCATGCTTACTACCTGTTGTCGGCTGGTGAGGCCCCTCGCAGTATGTTCGCGTGCGCGGTGGCAAAACAGCCTGGCGCCCATCGAAACGGAGGCCAGGCTGCTGATTTGCAATGGTTCAGAGGCCGAGCCTCTCTCTGTGCGATTGGAACTTAGAAGTTTCTCACAAAGGTCAAACGGCCCGCAAAACGCTTGTCATTTGATGTTTTGACAGTCTCATAACCGGCAAAAAGCATGAAGGTGTTCCCTTTTCCGTAGTTGGGGAGCATCAGGTTGACGCCTACGGGCAAGCTCACGAGCTTCTCGCCATCGGTGCTCTTTAACTTGCTGTTAAGCGAATACTGGAGTTCAACTTCCGGACCGACCGCAGCGTATTTGCCAAGCTTGTAGTCGATGAACCAGCGGGCGTAGATGTAGTTGCTGCCACCGGTTGATGAGCTGCCCGTCTTGTCAAACACGGTATAGGCGTAATTCTGGAGCCAGAGTTCGGTGTAGATGGGGTCGGGGCCGCCGGTGAGGTAGAACTGTGGAACGAGCGCGGCCATACGATGGTTCCCCCAGTCCGCTTGCACGCCCAGCATGGGTGTGAGAGTGAACGTCCCCGCAGTGATCGCTGGTCCGATATCGAACTCGCCTAGGCTCAAAAGGCCCGTACCACCGACCGTGGCCAAGACATACATATCCGTCGCGAGGCCAATGCCGTCCGTCAGCGGGTGAGTGGCACCCGCCCAAAGTTGCAAGCTGCCGAGATCCGAATCAATTCGGAACCAAGCAGCCGGAAATGTCTCCTCCGCGACGGGAGCTTCGGCAGCCGGAGCAACTGCAACTGGCTCAACCGCAGGTCCTTCGGGGGCGGCTCCTGCGGCGACAGGCTCAGACGTAGGTGTTGCAGAAGCCTCAGCGGTTGGAGCCTCAGCGGTTGGAGTCTCAGCAGCGGGTGCCACGGGCTCGTCTGCCGGCGTCTGGGCAAGAGCAGTGTTGTGTCCCAAAAGCAGGACTAAGGATGAAAGAAGAGCGAAGCGGGTGGTTTGCATTGACTGGTTCTCCGAGGGTTGAGCGATAAGCGCACCGCAAACATCTGGCGCACACGGACCTACCTAACCCTTGCGAGGTTGCCGGCATGTTTCGCGTTCCTTTCGTCGAAACATGGCAGGGGAGAGCTTAGAATATGCCTCTAAGTAATCGTAAATATGGACCTATTTATTTTTCCGGTCAGTTTGAGTTCGGTCTTTTTCGAAACATTGTTTCCGATGTCCAACTTCGGGGGCGAACCGCTGGCTGCAACTCGTTGCGGGCGCCTATCTCTTAGGCAATGGTGGCCCCGCATTCATGGCGTTCAGAGTTACCGCCGGCTGGCTAGTTCTCCTCGTTTCAGCTCTTCTGGCGTCAGCAAGCTGCGGCGGCCGATCGAGTCTCGCCCTACCCCAGCCCTGCGAACAGCTGGGTGAGAAGCGGGCATGCGAGAATGCGTGTGGCCAGGGGGAACAGCGCTGCGAGGCCGGATACTGGCACGACTGCGAAGTGCCGCGGGTGACGCGCACCTGCAGCGATGGCTGCGGGACGGGTATTGAAGCCTGCACGGTTGGGATATGGCAGGGCTGCCAAGTGCCGGTCGCCGAACGAGCGTGTACTAACGTCTGCGGGAGCGGTAAGCAGAAGTGCGAACGTGGGGCTTGGGAGACTGTGTGCAAGATCCCGTCGATCGAAACACCCTGCTTCAGCGCTTGCGGCCCTGGTATTGAACGCTGCGTGGATGGGCGGTTTTTCCCGTGTGACGCGCCTCCGCCCAAGCCTCCCAAGCTCAGAACGATCGTGCGCGATTTCCGCGACACTCACCCGGATTTCGAGATCCCGCTCGGCGGATTCGACACAAGTGCTGGCGACCAAGGCATGGTGGAAGCCGTGCTTGGCCCGGACGATAAGCCCGTGTACGCGTCCAGGACGCGCACTCCAAGCACCAGTGGAAAAGCCAACTTCGATACTTGGTATCGTGATGTCCCAGGTGTCAACACAGCGTTGCCGATTTCCCTCCAGCTGCTCAGTTCATCTGCGCAAGAGGGGCTCTTCGTTTATTCAAACCGAGCATTTTTTCCGATCGATGGCCAAGGCTTCGGCAATCAAGGACGTGACCACAACTTTCACTTCACGCTCGAAGTGGCGACAGAGTTTATCTACGTCGGAGGGGAAACATTTTCCTTTATGGGAGATGATGATCTCTGGGTGTTCATCAATCGTCGGCTCGCGCTCGATCTCGGAGGCCTGCACCAATCGCTAACGGGCACGATCAATCTGGACAGCGACGCCAAAAAATTGGGCATCGCTGTGGGGCAGAAGTATGCTCTCCACTTGTTCTTTGCGGAACGTCACACCATTGAGTCTAATTTCACCGTCGAAACCAGCATCTCGGACGTTCTCTCCTGCGAGTGAGGGTGCGTGCGTTCAGGTAGGGCGCTGTATCCCGTGAGCTCGCCTTCGTGAGCTCGCCTTAAACCTGAGCCTCGAGCGGCCGTTCTAGCACCTTGCCCACCTTGAAAACGGCGCCTCCCCATCAGTTCCGAGAGAGCGAGAAATCGCTGCTAGCCGCACGTGTTGTGGAGGGGCCTGTTCTTGCGCCGCGCCTGCGCGCCCTTGAAACTCGGGTGCGTCTGCTGCGGCAGATCGCCGCTTGTTTCACGGCAAAGCTCTCGCCGGACCAATTGATTGAAGAAGCAGTGCAGACTTTAGCGCAGGAATTTCCAGAGTATCGCGCAGCCTACGGGGTGATCGGAGACCAAGGTCAGCTGACGCTGGTGTTCTCCGCTGCGTTCGCGAGCCCAGTCGATTCCCCGAACACAAGCGCCGATCTTTCGGAAGCCCTCGAATATCTACGAGCCTTGCGTTCAGGTGCCCCCGTCTGTGTCGTCGATGTGCGCGAAGATGAACGCATGAAGCCGATCCGCAAGGTCTGCGAAGCGGCTGGGGCGCGGGCTATCCTTGCGGTGCCTGTCCGGCATTCGGACGATCTGTTGGGTGTGCTCAGTTTGATCTCTGCGGTTCCCTGTCGGTTTACGCTGGAGGAGCAGGAGACGCTCCAGGAAGCGGCGCACCAGATGACGCTCCTGATTCAGGCGGCACGCCAGCAAGAGCGTCGACAGCTGATGGAGGCGGAACTGCAGCACACGACCTCGCGCCTCAAAACGCTCATGCATTCGCTTGATTCCGCTATTCTGTTTGAGGATGAGCAGCGCACGATCGTGTACATCAATCAGGCATTCTCCGAACTTTTTGGTAGTTTAGAGCCCGCGCGTCTGCTTGGCGCTGACAGTGAGACGGGTACGCTAGAATACGCAAAACACTTTGCCGATCCCGAGAAATTTCTGGTTCGGGTGCGCGAGGTGTTACTGCTAGGGCAGCCCGTGAGTGGCGACGAAATGATCTTGAGCGATGGCCGGAGCTTGGAGCGGGATTATCGGCCCGTGCACATGGACGGGCGCATTGCCGGGCACCTTTGGCACTACCGGGATGTATCGAAAAAGAAGCGAGTTCAAAATCAGCTTGCCATCGGTGAGCGCATGGCCGCCCTCGGAACACTTGCCGCCGGTGTGGCCCACGAGATCAACAATCCGCTCATGTATACCCTCGCCAACGTGGAAACGGTGATCAAGCGCCTGGAGAGTCTGCGCGAGGCTGAACCGTCCGGTGCGTTGGCGTCGCGAGTGGAATCGCTTTTGGAGCCTCTCCGGGATGCCTTATTAGGCGGCCAGCGTGTGCGCGATGTGGTTCGCGATCTCGATGCACTCGGCAGAGAAGGCCGTGAAGCGGGTGGAACCATTTCTGTGAATGATGTGATTGCGTCTTCGGTTCGCATGACGCGCAACGAAGTGCGGCATCGAGCACGGCTGGTTTTGGATTTGAAAGAAGTGCCTCACGTCGCCGGAACGGTGGGGAAGCTTTCCCAGGTAGTGGTGAATCTGATGTGCAATGCCGCGCATGCGATTCCGGTCGGTCGCGCCGAAGAAAATGAAGTGAGCGTGAGTTCAGAGCTGGATTCGAATGGACGCGTCACGATTCGAGTGACGGATACCGGCCGCGGCATTCCTCATGAAATCAGACGCCGCATCTTTGAGCCTTTTTTCACCAGCAAAGAATTGGGCGAAGGCTCAGGGCTCGGACTCGCCATTTGCCATCAGATCGTGGCGGATATGGGCGGCGAAATCGGGGTTGAGAGCGAAGTGGGTGTCGGCACCACGTTCGAGGTGCGTCTGCCGGTCGCAAGTGTGCCCGAGGCGTTGGTGCCACAAGACCAGGCAACGGCAGCAGTGATAGGCCTGCGGGTGTTGATTGTGGACGATGACATGTACGTGATGCGCTCGCTCACGAGGATCCTGCGCGATACGCATACGGTGCAGACGGCGTCGAGCGGGCGGGAGGCTCTGGAGATCCTTGGCCGCGAGACGTTCGACGTGATCCTTTGTGATCTGATGATGCCCAACTTGAGCGGCATGGAGCTGTACGAAATTCTTGGAGATATCGACAGCAATCTCCAACGGCGGATGGTATTCGTGACGGGTGGTGCTTTCAGCGATTCCGCCCATGATTTCCTGGTTCGAACCGCGCAGCCTGTGCTCCGAAAGCCCTTTCAGCGGGCCGATTTGGACGCGCTGTTAGCACGCGTGCAAGCGAATCTCAGTGTGGGCACGGACTCCGTGCGGCGTGAGAGCGTGCCTACGCTTGATGCTTGATACTATTCTGAAATCACGACATCCACGGGCGTCAGGCGGAGTGCACGACGCAGATCGAGTGGCGAGAGATTGAACAGGAGTCCAGGCAGGCTGAAGCGCGCGCGGTACCGCCCTTCTCCACGTAGTCGTACGGGGTCTCTTTAAAGGCGATGCCTTTGGACTTCAGGAGCCGCGTGGCAGGCGTTGGGGGGTTCGGGGGCTTGGCCATCGACAGAAAAGTGTTGAGGCATCCGGGGTAGGGAGGCAAGCTCCCGCCGGATCCTCCCTATGCAGATTTACCGCTACGTGATTTGTGACGTATTTACAGAGCAAAAACTGAAGGGCAATCCGCTCGCGGTGTTCACCGATGCGCGAGGCATGAGCGATGAACGGCAGCAAGCGTTCGCGCGTGAGCTCAACCTGTCGGAGACCACGTTTGTCTTTCCAGCAGAAAAAGGCGGACACGCGAAGGTTCGCATTTTCACTCCGCGCACGGAGCTGCCCTTCGCAGGGCATCCCGTGTTGGGCACCGCGTTGGTCTTGGCTAACGGCATTGAGGTTGAAGTCATTCAACTGGAATTGAAGCATGGTCCCATTCCAGTACGCATCCTGCGTGAAGGTCCGCGTGCCATGTTTGGTTGGATGTTGCAGCCGGTGCCCACTTGGACGCGGTATGCCGAGAGCGCCGAGCTATTGAGAGTGCTCGGGCTGGCGCAGAGTGAGTTGCCCGTGGAGCTCTACGACAATGGGCCGCAGCACCTCTTGGTTCATGTCGCAGGCAGTGAGCTGGTGGCGCGACTCACGCCCAAATTGCACGAGCTCGAGCGTTTGACCCAGGCTACCGTGAGCGTCTTTTCGATCACGGATCTGAGTGCGAAAACTCGAGTCTTCGCGCCGGCTTCAGGTGTGCCCGAAGATCCGGCAACGGGCTCAGCGGCTGGCCCGCTAGCAGTCCACTTGGCACGGTATGGTAAATGGCCGTTCGGCGACGTGCTGAGAATCGAGCAAGGGGCGGAAATCCAACGGTCCTCCGAGCTATTTGCCAAAGTCAGTGGGCAGGGGCAACGGATCGAACAAGTTGAAGTTGGCGGTGGCGTTCGAATCGTCGCGCGTGGTGAATTTCGAGTTTAGGCCTCAAGCTTCTGGCCGAACGCCCGAGCTTTCCTGTCGGAGCGTTCAGTTCCGCGGCGTGAACTTTGGTGCTACCAGGGCAGTATGGGCCAGTTGAACGAACGGCGGCGTGAGCCGAGCGCACTTCGACGTGTTGTTGTTTTGGGGGGAATTCACGGCAATGAACGCACCGGCGTGCACGCGGTGCAGTACGTGCGCAATCAGCCTGAACAATTTCAGTGCGGTTCAGTTGAGGTGGTGGAGGGCTTCTATGGGAACCCGCGCGCCATTCAAAGAAACGTGCGTTATCTCGACCGAGACTTGAATCGCTGCTTTTTCTACGAGTACGGGGCGCCTCTCACGGAAACTCAAGTTCAAGCGCGCGTTGCGGGTACTCGCGAATACGAGATGGGCCGTGCGCTCATGTTGCGCAGCGAGATAGGCGCCCTTGCCGAGCCCGTTCCGTTTCTGATCGATCTGCACACCACCACCGCCAACATGGGAATGTCGCTCATCGTGAATGACGAAGATCCCTGGACATTGCATTTTTGCTCGCGTTTAGCCGAGCGTGTACCGAATGCACGCATCGTGAGTGACGGGCCAACGGCTGGCTTCGCAGGCACCACCGCGTCGCTGGCTCGCCGTCAGCTCACGTTAGAAGTGGGGCCGCTCGCACAGGGGACGCTGGATGTTCGGGCGCTCGAGCGAATGATCTCAGCCATCCAGGCGGCCGTGCAGGTCGTTGATGAGCTTAACCGAGAACCTGAGCTTGCAACCAGCATGAATGGCTTGGAGGTCGCTTTGTACCGCTGGCTGCCTTTCAGTTTAGATTATCCGAGGGATGCGGATAGCGTCCCGAGCGTGTCGCTGCATCCCGATTTCAACGGGTCAGATTTTAGGCTACTCACCCTGGAGACGCCGATTTTTCAGGGATTTGATGGCAAAGAGCTGCGGTTGCAGGATGCCGCTGGCGTCCCGCATGAGCTCCTTCAATTTCTGGCAGAGGGTGGCCGTGCGTGCCCAATGTTTGTGGGTGAGTCCGCTTACGTTGAGAAAGGCCTGGCTTTTCTCACCGCTGAACCCGTGCTGGTCCGTTGACACGCTCCCGTGTTTCGAGCGGCTGCGTGCGCGCGGTTAGACCGCCGTCACACCCTTCTTCAGGATGATATTGCCGTACTTAGCCGTCTCGCCTGTCATGATGATCGCAAACGCCAGCTTGGCGCGCTCATAAAAAGCAAAGCGATCAATGCGCACGATGCTGGGCGCCTTGGGTGCGTGGCGACGGATCGGGACAAGAAAGCTTTCTTCAACCTGGGGGTCGAGCGTATCTCCGGGCACGGGAGCCATCATCACGAGCGGATCGGTCACGTAGGCATCCAGTTCAAACAGCGGCAAGATGGCGTCCAAGAGAGCAGGAACACGAAGCCCATCGGCGCGGAGCGTGCGCGGGTTCACGGAGTTCCCCGGGAAGTGGGCATCTGCCAGAATGATCTCATCACCGTGCCCCATCACGTACAGGGTGCTGAGGAGTTCGGGGCTTAGGAGAGGACTGATTCCCTTTAACACGATGCTCGCACGCTATCAGTGATCCTGAGCCCAAAAAAGCGTGAACTTTAGCCAGAATTCCTGGGAGCGTGTAGAAGTCTCGGGTGAACAGCGATGAAGCCTGGATGCGCCTGGCGCTCGAAGAAGCAGCGAAGGCTCCCGTACACGCCGACATTCCAGTGGGTGCGATCCTGGTCGATGCATCAGGATTAGAGATCGGTCGCGGCCACAACGAACGTGAATCTCAGGCAGATCCAACGGCGCATGCTGAAGTTCAAGCGTTGCGCGCGGCGGCGAAGGCTCAGGGCGCTTGGCACCTGGGCGGCTCCACGCTTTATGCGACGTTGGAGCCTTGTCCGATGTGCGCGGGCGCTATCGTGAACGCGCGAGTGTCGCGTGTGGTGTATGCAGCGCGAGATCCGAAGGCGGGCGCCATGGAATCGCTGTTCACATTGGGTCGCGATCCCCGGCTCAATCACCGGGTGCAGGTGACTTCCGGTGTGCTTGGCGCAGAAGCGAGTGCTCAGCTAACGGGCTTCTTCGCGGCACTTCGAAAAGGCACTTGAGCTCACGGAGCTGGGGCCTGGCTGCCGATTCTCGGGAGCGTGGAAGCTTCGCCAAAATGCAGCTCTTCAGTGAGCCCAAGCGTCAGCTCAGCGGCAGAAATACGCTTCCTTTCGTGCGCAATGCGCAACAAAGTATTGAGGTACGCGTTCCAGCGTGGCTTGAGCAGGCCTTCTGCCGTGAAGTGGGGTTCTTTTGGATTGGGAAGGATGGAGACCAAGAAGAACGCTTGGGCGAGTGAGAGCTTCGAGGGCTCAGTGGCAAAATAGTACTGTGCGGCTTGGCGAAGGCCATAGATATCGGGCCCATACTCAATCACATTCAGATAGAGCGTCATGATCTGTTCTTTGCTGAGCTCCTGCTCCAGCAAGACGGTGAAGAAGGCCTCTTGGAGCTTGCGTGCGAGCGTCTTCTCGCGCTTGAGATACAGGTTCTTGGCGAGCTGCATGGAGACGGTGCTGCCGCCTCGCAAGAACTTGCCAGCGTTGAGGTTATCCTTCACAGCCATTTGCAGAGCACGGAAGTCAAAGCCATGGTGCCCATAGAAATTCCCGTCTTCGCTCACCAGCACGGCCGCGATGACGGCGGGAGCTATTTCACTCGCCGGAGTCCAGCTCGCAGCGCCTGGACCAGTTTCCAGAAAAAGGGCTTCTTTTCGGCTGCCGACCACCTGCAGCGTGAAGGGCTGGGCGAATCGAGCTGGGTTGAGCTCGGACGTGATCGAATCCACATGGCACTCATTGTTCAAGACCCAAGAGACAAGCGTCTTCGAAGGAACTTTGGAGTCGGCATCCACGCGCGCAGAAAACGCGAACGTGCCCGAAAGTGCCACCTCCGAAAGCAACGGAAAGAGCCCTCTCGGGAGAGAATTCTTGGCCGCTTGGCAGGCCGCGAGTGGAACTTCCAGGGTGCCGTGGATCGCCAAGTGCGTTGGAGTGTTTGCAAGGCTCCCTTTGGCGACGATGTGCACCTCGCCGAACGTCAACTCTGAATCCGCCAGCGTGAGTAAGCCCGTGGTGTCATCCCATTCGCCACGCGCTTTCACACCGAGCTGCAAATCCTGGATAGGCTCCGTGGAGAGCTTGGGGTGGTGGAGTGAAAGATGAGTGAGGGAGCCTCCGCCCGAGAAAGATACCCGCGCACCATCAGCGCCCAATAAGATCTGGGTTGAAGCTTCCAGCGTGCAGAGCTCGGGCTGTTGCAGTCCGAGATCCCCGGGTTTTATACCTAATTCACGCAAGGTGATCGGTCCGCCCACGAGCGAGATTTCCAGAGGCTCCGCGCGATTGAACGGAAGCGTCAGCGCTAGGCTGAGTGGCGTGCTTCCCGGGAGTAAGCCTGTTTTGGGCTCAGCTTGAAGCTTGAAGCGTGTCGGTTCGCGTGTGGCCGTGACTCTTTCCGGACCGATACTGAAAGTTTGGGAACCGAGCTTTACACCGAGCGTGAACTGCTCAAGTTTGAAGCGAAAGTTTTGCGAGAGAAACGGAGTCGTACGGGCTAACAGCGCATCCAAATGGGAGCGGAGTGTGCGACTGAGTGCCGCCTTCTCGGATGTGTTCGGTGCGGTGCCTGGCGCCGTGTCGGGTGGGTTTGCCGTCGCGGTGGTGGGGGGGGGTGGCGTCACCGTATTGGGTGGGTTTGTTGTTTTGGCCGTGCTGACGAGCTGGGCACTGAGGGTCTCGATGTTGAGATTGCTGAGGCGTCGGGCGCCCTCGGCGAGGTCGACGTCTGCGTGCAAGTCCGTCAGTTGAGCGTTGAGTCCACCGTACGCCAGTGTCGCGCTCTGGCTCAAGATGGCGTATTTGCCAGGCAAAGTTTGCTCAAGACTCAGGCCAGCTAGCTCCAAATAGTTGTCTCCCGCGGGCTGCCAACGCAGCTTGAGGTTGCGGAGCGATAGCGTTCGATGGCTAGGCTTGTTTCCAGAAGCGACACGTTCCGGCTGTGAACTGGTGGCGAAGAGGCGTCGCCAGGCAGAAAGCTCAGAACGCGCTAGGAGGGTTCCGTTCGAAATCCGGACCGCTTGCAGTGTCCCGGTGAGACCGAGCGTGAACTCGACTTCACCCAATTGCGCATCGAGCGTTGGTTGTGTGCGTCGCAGCCGAACATTGGTCAGGGTGAGCGAAACAAAACCCACTTTCGCTCGGGACGCTGAGAGGTCGAGGCCGTGGGCTAGTGCGCGCCGCTTCAGGAAGTGAAGAGCGAGCGGCCCCGAAACGAGCGCTCCGACACCGAGCAGCACTAAAAACACGAGACTCGCCGCTAAAAGCCAACGGCGGCGGAGGATTCGGGCCAGCCGGTAGGCCACCATGCCGGGAACCTACCTTGATTCGCGCTGCTCTCGGAAGCGGTATGGGGAAAACTTGTCCAAACAGCGATGGCTGTGGCTAATGCTGGAGGATGACGCACAAGATCCTCGCGCTGGCGACCCTGGGCTGGCTTCTTTCAGGCTGCAGTTTGCTCCAACAGACGCCAGGAGCGGAGGCCCCCCATACGGGCAAAACGATAGCTGCCAAAGCTCCGAAGGCGCGTGTGGCTAAGGCGGAGGCGCGCGCGTTTGGCGACGGCCGCATGGACCGCCACGTGGGGGACTACTTCGTGCAGCGCTTCACAGGTACTTTTCGCGAGCAGCCTCTGCAACTCCGGGAAGAAGTTTTGTCGCGAGATCCGAAGGTGGTCGTGGTTGCGTACACCTTTGATGATGGCTCAAATCCCATCACGCTGAACGTCTATCGCAACGCGAAGACGGACGCCGTAGAAAAGGTGCTGAAAATTGCGGGCAAGGCGGAGCTCCCAGCTAGCACGGCCGACTTTGAGGCTCTGCTGGGCCAGACGGTGTTTGCGGCGGATTCAAACGAAGGTCTGGTGGATGCCGAGAAGAGCACATGCTTGGTTGGCACGGAGCAGGTCGCATGTGAAGCGAAGCACTACAGCGTGGTGGTGGGGGAGCAGATGGCAACCATGGTGGTGATATCGAGTTCTGAGTTACCGGGTCGCGATATTTCCGGGGAGATCAAAGCAAAGGATGGCAACATTCTTTACCGGTCTGAGTTGATCGAAACCGGGCAACAGTCAGCGAAACCAGGTGTTGCCTCGCTGGCCGCCAAGTAGCGGCGGCGTAGGGTTGTCGCAACCCACTAAACGCGAGTCAGCCAGTCTGCGTGCTTTTCGTCTTTGCCTGTGACGGCGCGCAGATAGGCGCGTTGCAGTACGGCGCCGAGCGATTTCCGCCCGGTTCGATACTCGATTCCGTCCAGTTCGCGGACGGGAGTGACTTCGGCGGCGGTTCCGGTGAGGAACACTTCATCGGCGCGCAAGAGGTCCTCGCGCGTGAAGGCTCGGATCGTCACCGGTACGCCGTTTTCACGCGCAATCGTTAAGATACAATCGCGTGTGATGCCGGGGATGATCGAGCTTGATTCATCATTCGTGTAAAGCACGCCCGCTTTCACGAAGAAGACGTTCTCGCCGGTGGCGCTCGCCACGGTGCCATCTTGATTCAACATGATGGCGTCATCGAAGCCCTTATCGAGCGCTTCATGGGCGGCCAGCACGCTATTGGCGTAGTGACCGCTTGCTTTTGCCATGGTTGGGAACATGGTGTGGTGGAATTTACGCCAGCTCGAGATCGTGACCCGCACTCCGTTCCGAAGTGCGCTCTCGCCCAGGAATGAGCCAAGTTCGCGCACTGCGATGAAGACGCGCACGGGGCACTCGCGTTTAGGCTTGAGGTCGATCGGGCCGTGCCCAAAGTAGGCGAGCGGCCTCAGATAGCCATCTTTGATCTGGTTTCTGCGAGTGACCTCAATGGCGCCGCGCGCCAGGGTCTCGGCATCAAAGGGCACTTTCATGCCGTACAGCTTGGCGGATGCCAGCAAGCGTTCGATATGATCCCCCAAGCGCAAAAGGGCCGCGCCACCATCCACAGGATAACACCGAATACCCTCAAACACGGCGGTGCCATAGTGCAGCGCATTGGCATAGAAGTGCACACTCTGAGTGTCGGCCTCCTTCAGATCGCCATTCCACCAAACAAACCGCGCCAGGTCCTGGCCTTGGGGTCGTTCAAGGGGCAGCACATCATCCGGCATGCCGTCGAAATTGGGCCATTCGTGATTCATACGGCCAGCGTACACCCGGTGGCCGAAGAGCCCAAGCCGTTCAGGGCCCGACGTGTGGCGCGCGTTTTTCGGCTTCGGAGCTGTAGTTCGGGAAGCGTGCTTTTAGCTGCGCGTAGCTGACCTGGGCTTCGGAAATGCGATTCTGGCGGAACAGGACCTTCAGGCGATTGGCGAGCATTTTGGGGTCGTCTGGCCAAAGTCGAATGCCCTTTTCGAGCAGCGCGTCGGCGAGATCCAAGCGGTTTTGGTGCACGTAGAGTCGTGCGAGATTGTTGGTGGCGCGTCGCCCGACATCATCTGTGCTGCGGCGTACGACCTCTTCGTAATAGATGCGGGCCTCGCTCGGCTGGGCTTTGGCTTCCAATGCCATAGCCAGTTGATAGGGCGCAGTGGGTGATGCGCTGGTCATCTCCGTCGCCTGTCGAAACAGTAGCTCAGAATCTGCAAACAGGCTCGCCCGTTGGTACGTGAACACTGCGAAACCAGCGAGCGCCATGAAGCCAAGCGTGAGGCCCGTGCTCCGCCAGCGTTGGATGACCCAAACCAACGCCAAGGTCAGCGCAAAGATGCTCAAGAATAAGTAGCGATCCGCCATTCGATTCTGAAGCGGGAAGACCACTTGGCTCACTGGCAGAAGTGGAGCAAACCAAAAGAGGACGAGTGCAAGCGGCTTGCCTTGGCGGTGTCGGAGAAACCAGAACCCTGCCAGCGCGAAGGGCACGAAGACCGTCAGCCACCCCAAGATTGCAGGTAAATTCCAGGCTGTGAGCACCGGCACCTCTTGCACCACACTGAGTTGAGTTGGGTTGTAAATCAGCTCGAAGTAGCGCAACCAGACCGGCCCCATCGTGAGCGCTGCCGTGAAACGACTGCCACCGGGAAGGGCAGTTGTCATGCCCATGCTCGCACCCACACTCGTGTGGATGAACAACAACACGAGCGCTATGGCTGTGCTGCTCAGCAATACTCGAACGTTAGGCTCTCTGTTTTGCCAAAGATCGAGACCGAGAAGCAGCGCAGGCGTGACGATCGCCATCGACTTGGAGAGGCCCGCGAGCAGCACCAAGCCACTCACCAGCCAGCTCTTGGCGCCCGGTTTGGCGTAGACAAACAGCGCGGCGCCCACGAAGAACAGCGCCAACACGTCCTTCCGTCCTGAAACCCAAGCGGCGGATTCGACATGCACGGGGTGCAAGGCAAACAGCCAAGCGCCGACTTCGATAGCCCAGCCAGCGCCGAAAATTCGGCCTAGCGCACCCCTGAAAAACAGCACGGCGCCGATGTACCAAGCCAAATTGGTGAGCCTCAGCCAGCTCGGATCTATCCCGTAGATGGGATAGGTGAGCCAGAGGCTCAGATCACGAACTGGCAGAAATTCAGCACCCAGCATGAGGCGCGTGGGTTTTGAGAAATCAGACAGAATGGCCGCGAGCGCGTGAAGCTCGGGCGTCGCGATCAGTTGATTGCGCTCAATCAACCAGGGATCGTCCCAGTTGAGAAGATCGCCCGAGAGCGACGGCAGGTAAACGACGAACAGTGCTAGAACGAGAGCTAAGGGCGGCAACAGAAGCCGAGGAGTCCACCCGCGCAGCCACGAACGATAAGCCAACAAACCGTCAGCGTAGCCAAAACGTGAGCGGCCTTCCACTGCGAGCCAGCCTGTTACAGGAGCGACATCAGGACCCAGCCTGCGCCGACCCAGCTTCCGAGCGTTCCCCCGACGGACGTCAAAACGGAGACTAGCGCGATCCGGGTAAAGCGATTCGCATAAAGCCCGCGGAAGCTAAGAATGTCGTCGCGCACCGCGCGCTTGTCCGCATCGGTTGGGCCGCCCTGTCGAAGCTCCAAGAGGCCAGCAAAGCGCCCGAGTTGCTTCCCCGGCACGAGTGCCAAAAATGGGGCAAACACGACTACCCCGAGTAACGTCAACGGCTTGGCGCGAGCCACGAGCGTTGACAGAAATGCTAGCGAGGAGGTTGAGAGCGCCCAGGCATAAAGAAGGTGCAGAAAGAATGGTAGCGAGTGGCCGAAGTAGCCAGTTGCGAGCGCGAGCAGCATCACGCTCGGAATCAGAAACGGCAGCACCCGTTGACGCACGGTGGGTGGCGGCAGCGTCTCGAGCTCCTTCCGATCCACAGGCGTGTTGAGGTTGGCAACCATACCGGGCACGTGCCCGGCTCCCACCACACCCACAACGCGTTGGCCGGCGGCTTCACGCAGCTTTGAAATCAGGTAGAGATCACGTTCGTCGATCAGAGGCCGCTTGATGCCCGGGAAAGCGCTGGCCATTTCGGTGAGGAGGTCGGACATGGTCTTGTTGTTTTTGAGTTGTTCCACACGTTCCGCGGTGAGCTCCCCGTCAAACTCCGGGTTGTTGTTGAAGGGAACACTCACGACGCCCAGGAGCTGTGCCTTTTCGCGAGCAGACAGTCCACGCCAGGCGCGCTTCAATGTGATCTGAACATCTCGGTCGGCGAGCACGACCTCCGCGCCCACCTCTTTAGCTGCATGGAGCGCGCTGAGCAGCTCGGCGCCCGGTCGAACTCCCAGCTTATCCCCCATTTTCTTTTGATAAGCTGAGAGGGCCAAGCCGGCAAGCAAGAACACAACGCGCCGTTCGCGGATCGCTTTCTCAATATCCAAGCGCCGCCAGGCGGAATCATCGATCAACCCGGCGTGGCGTGTTGTGTCGAGCTCCACGCACACCGTGTCGGGGCGCAAAGAGAGAATGGTGCTCCGCACTTCCTCGACGCTTTGTTGTGAGATGTGTGCGGTGCCGATCAGATAGAGCTCGCGCCCTTCGTGATCGATGCGGGTTACGTTGCTCGGGCCACTCATTCAATGACCTATTTGCCGGCTGCACGCTCAAGGATGGTCAGCTTGCGCAGCAGCTCCGCATTCATTTGGTCCACCTTCTCGTGCAAGTGCGCAATCTCCAGCTCAGCTTTGAGGTTGATGTCGTATTCGATATCGCCCCGCACGCGATCCCGCGCGGCTTGGCGATTCTGGCTGAGCAGCACGAAGACCGAGAGAATGATGGCCTCCAAAGACACCACCATGGTCAGCAAGCCAAAGGGAAAGGCATCAAATTGGCCGAACGGAAAAAGGCCAACATTGAGAATAATCCACGTGAAAAATAGCCCTAAATGGATGAACAGAAACGGCAAGCTGCCGCTAAATTCAGAGATCCAGTCGGCCACCTTCATCACGTTGGTGCGCAGGTCTTCAACCTCTTCATTCACGTTGCGCGTCGCGGTGTGGCGCAACAGCTCAGCATTCTTCCGCAGCCGGCGGCCGGTTGCGGACAACAGGTCCATCGCTGCACCCGGTGCCAGACGAAACAATTCATCCAGATCGTCGCGATCGACCTCGATGGCTTCTACGTCGCTCGTTGCCACCGCCGACGCCGTGCGCGGTCCACTATCGAGCAGCGAGATCTCGCCAAAAAAATCGCCCGTCCTCGCAGTCTCAAGAACGATGCGTTCCCCGGTATCATTCTTGAAGAAAACTTCTACTTCGCCAGAAACGACCACGTATAGGGCGTCACCCGGGTCCCCATAGTTGAAGATCGTTGCGCCCGTCGCAAAAGTGACAACGTCAACGCGTTCTGCCAGTACGGTACGCTCCTGCTCATCCAGCAGGCTAAAGAAGGGCACCTGGGCCAGGAGGTCAGAAGTACTGGGCATATTGAATTCTCGTGGTTCAGCTCAATCACGCGCCAAATTAATCTCGCGGGGAGCCTAGAACGAGTCGCATGGCCCTCCAAGTTTCACTTGTTTGCAGCAAATTTGAGCAAGATTAAAGAGGGTCATGGGTGTGGCGCTCTGCCACGGTCGCCTGTTTCCACCATGTGGCTGGCTGATTGCGGCTCTTCATTACAAGATGGCCCGCTCCAGTCTGGCTGGAGCGAGGTGTTAGCTTGTTTCCCGGCCTGAGACAAAAGACAAAGTCAGCGCAATGCCACCTGGTGTCGTCGTTGCCAGGAACGGGAGTGTACCAGCAACGGGAGTGCTTGATCTGGCGTGAGCCCGTGAGCTACGAGCTGATCTCGCGAAGCGGGCGCGAGGGTCTCCCGTCTACCGAACCTTTTGGATAAAACATCATGAATTCGAAAAACGTTTCCGAGACACGCCACACCGTTAGACAGCTCGCTTCGGCAATTGCCGTGTTCGCTGTGTTCGGCGCGTGTTCCGCCCAGCAAGATACCAGTCTGTTCACTGACGTTTCAGCTAACACGGTGGGAGGCTCCAATGGTGAGGGTAGCGTTGGCGGCGCGGTGCTGCGATCGGGTGGAGGCACCGGCGGTGTTCTTTCGGCACTGTCTTCTGGGGGCAACCAGGCTGAGGGCGGTTCACTCGGCGGCAGCGCAACTGTTGTCACCGCCTTTGGCGGTGCACCGGCAAGCGGAGGGGAGAGTTCTTCGTTCGGTGGCAGCACAACGAGTGTCGGCGGCGCCCCGGCGGCGGGTGGAGGTGTATCAACGAGCGCTGGTGGGAGTACGGCTGGCAGTGGTGCTGCACTAGGAACTGGTGGCGGGAATTCAGGCGGAGCGATGCCCGCGGGAGGAACGGGAGGTGCTGCTGCTTGTGCGCCAACTGCTGAACGCTGCGATGGTCGGGATGAGAACTGCACGAAGGGGGTGACCGATGAAGTGTGCCCATCGGATTGCGTGGGCAGAAGCTACGGTTCCCACGGGTACATGTTCTGCGTGCTGGACGGGAACCGCGCCGAGGCCAACACGCGCTGCAACCAAAGCTCACTTTATCTTTTGGAGATCAACTCTGCCGAAGAAAACAGCTGGGTTCGCCGCACAGCGACCGATCTGGGCATTGGCTCACTTTGGCTTGGAGGCAGCGATGTTGTGGAGGAGGGGGAGTGGCGTTGGGTGAGCATGACCCAATTTTGGCAGGGAGCTGCTACCGGTGCACCGGTGGCGGGTCGTTATTCAAACTGGACTACCGGGCAGCCTAATAACAACGGTGGCTCGCAGAATTGCGCACGGATGGCGGCCGATGGTTTCTGGGGCGATACCGACTGCACCGGGTCGAGCACTGGCGTCGTGTGTCGAGCGGACTAAGCTCAGCGCGTGTTTTCGAAGCGCACGCCGCTCAATCTGACGCCGAACCCACTCGCGCTCGCGCTCGAGGAATTCAAGGCAAAAGGCCAACTTTGGCTTGACCTCACGGTCTCAAACCCCACGGAAGCTGGCTTTTCATATCCCGTTGAGTTGCTGCAGGGGCTTTCGAATCCGAGGAGTCTAGCCTATCGGCCAGAGGCTAGAGGAGTTAATCTGGATCCAATCGTGGACCTCTGGCAGCGTCGCGGCTACGCGGTGAGCGCGGAGCAGATTGCGCTCACGGCCAGCACCAGTGAGGCCTATTCACTCGTATTCAAGCTGCTGTGTGATCCGTTGGACGAGGTGCTGGTGCCGCGACCGAGTTATCCGCTTCTCGATCATTTGGCCCAGTTTGAGAACGTGGTGCTGCGAGACTACCGGCTTTACTACGACGGGAGCTGGTCGTTCGATTGGGCTTCGATCGAAGCGGCGTTGAGCCCAAAAACGCGAGCGATCTGCGTCGTGAGCCCGAATAACCCCACCGCCTCTTATCTGAAGCGAGATGAGTTAGATCGCCTCTTAGCATTCGGGCTTCCCGTGATTTGCGATGAAGTCTTTGCTGACTATCCGTTGACCCAAGATAAGCGTCGCGTCACGAGTGTTGTTGGCATGCGCGAGGGGCTTTTCTTTAGCTTGGATGGTCTCTCTAAGACGGTGGGCTTGCCGCAGATGAAGCTCGGTTGGATCACTGTTTCTGGCGCGCCGGACAACATCTCAGCGAGCATGAAGCGCCTGGAGTTCATGCTGGACGCCTACCTTTCCGTCTCAACGCCGATCCAGCTTGCCGCGGCGCATTTCTTGTCGGTTGGGCAGGCGGTGACGAGCAGCATTCAAGAGCGTCTCCTCGCCAATCATGCGTGGTTGAGCGAACGGCTTCGGTCCACTTCTGTCAGCCTCTTATTTGCTGAAGGCGGATGGTACGCGACGCTCCAGCTCCCGAAGCTCATGACCGACGAGGCCTGGGCGTTGATGCTGCTGAAGGAGCACCAGATCCTCACTCAACCCGGGTATTTTTACGACTTTGAAGAAGAAGCGCACCTGGTCGTGAGCCTCATCACCCCGCCCGAAATATTTCGGTTAGGGATTGAGGGATTGCTCAGCGTCGTGAACGCGCACTGTTAAAATCCCATTTGAAATCTTGGCGCGGACCATGCCGAGACACTCCTCAACGTTCTCGAGGCCGCGAGGTAGAGTGAGAGCATTCTTTACGTCCCGCCCAACGAGCGTCCAGCGTCCCCGCTTTGGACCCAAGATACTTTCCACTCGGTCCCATGGCAGCTCGAGCGCTGGGTGACCATCGTACAGACTCACAATCTTTTGTTCCGTGACCAGAATCGCGAAACTCTGAAATCTGGAAATTATCCTGCCTGCTACGACATACCCGCCCACCGCGTACCCCAGGCTGGCGAAGAGACCAACAACCACGAGATTGTTCCACTCAACTTCGCCAGAGCTTAGAACCACCAACCCAGCAATCATCAGCCAAACAATAACCGACACTGCTACCATTAGGAGCTTACACCGCCCCAAGTACTTGTCTTGTAAGCGAAAAACGGTCAAACGTCCCGGACCAAAGTCAAACGCTGGCCTTGTCGTCCGTCCTCGATTGCGAATCGCCCAAAAGAAAGCCCAGGCCGCTTCCGCGGATATTGCCAACCCGCCCGCCGCTAACAACCAGTCGAGTGTGCCAATCGTCCCAGGTGCGCCCCCCGGCAGCTTGGTGCGCATCCCCACCAAAACCAGGACCACGCCGCCTGCCATGTAGGCCAGATGGCGCCAGATGGGTTGGGCAATGCGCTGTGGCGCCACTTCAAGCTCACTATTCAGCATTCCCTGGCACCCCGTAAAAATCGTTGCCTAGCGCTACGCTGATCGACGACGGCGTCCGAATAACAGCAGCCCCGCGACGAGCAGGCCAGCACCACTCCCTGCATTCGTGGTCCGCGAGGAACCAACAGCGTGGCAGCCGCACGCGCCTGGTTTTTCCTTGATAGTTGACGGCGAATCATCGTCTTTTTCAGCGTTTGCGTCGCCGTCTTCTGTATCGCCCTCTTTCTCTCCGTCGGTGTCCGCCTCGGGCTTCTGGTGATCATCAGCATCACCATCCGGTGGGTCGCCCTTGTTGCTGGAGGCCTCCGCATCGTTCGCGGGTTTAGTGGCGTCGGCCGGCTTATCGCCTTCAGCCGCCTTGGCAGCGGCAGGCTTCTTCTTCTCGCCGGTGAAAACAATGGCGCGGCGGTCGATGACTTCGTTTTCGCCCTCGAACTTGAGTGTCTGCGCTGAGCCAACGGACTGCCCGCTGCGCGCGTCCTTGATCGTGACTCGGTACTCGCCTGCTTCGTAGCCAAGCGCCCGGGTCACCTTAAATGAGAACTTGGTCCGGCGTTCAATCTTCCCCGAGCCTGGATCCATGAAGCCAACCTCGACGCTCTCGATCATCGGTTGACGCCCTTGTATGGGCACTGCTCGCTCCACGAGCTTGTCGCCATCCATCATGGCGCGCTCGAAGTAGGTGATCTGCAGAAATTCGAACTTCATCGGCAGGTTGGCAAAATCCGGCGTTTTTGCCAGTGAGAGCGTGAGCTCCAATTGCCAAGACTTGGTGCTGCGCTCTTTGAGCGTCGTGTTCTTCCATTGTACTTGGCCGGCCGCGAAAGCCGTTGCCGAGAACATGAATATGAAGAATGACGCCGCCAGTTGAGCGGCAAGAAATGAAGTCCTACGAGTGAGCATGCGTGATCTCCGGAAGAGACGGCACGCTAACATAGGACGATCCGCTACTCCTCGAAAATGTCCGGCGGCGGCGACGGGATCGTGTCGTGGGCGTTGTACGCGTCCTCAGGCGGGAGGGTGAAACGCTCCGGCCGTACCGTCTCGTCGGTAGGCCGCTGCCGGGGACCGCTTACTGGGCTGGTGGCTGAGACTCGCTGCGACGGAATTGGGCTGCGCTCAGTCTGCGGCCCGGTGGCTTTGGCGTGTTCGTTCATTGAAGGACTCCCTCTCAAGCTTCAGCGCGAGATCCCGCATCGCACCGCTCGGGGGAGTTAGCCGAGACCCGGCCATATGTCCAACATTTTACATATCCAGTTAAAGAAAGTGAGTCAGAACGGATATTTACGCTGGGGCTGCAGATTGGCCTCCGGCCTGGCAAGCGCAGCAAAATACAACCGCCGAGCCGCCTTCCCGGTTCTCGAACGTCTGGCGTTGGGAGGATTCGTGGGGTTGGCCAACCTGAAGCGCGACCTGTTCGCTCAAGACAGCTCCTGAGATGAGCCACTGAATGCGCCGCTCCCAGCGCGGATCATCAAATTCCAGCCGTTGGCCAGCAGCGATCCGAAGCAGATAGAGCCCGGCTTCTTCTGTCTCAAGCAGCGTCTCGATGGGCGCGTGACCGGCGTTGCTGTTGGCTCCCGAAAACGCCGCGCGCGAGCGTTCGATCTCAACCGAAGTGCCGAGTGCTCGTCCCTTGAGCGCCTCGGGCTTCTCCAGGCGAATGCGAATCTGCTCCAACGCTGGGTAACAACCAAACAGCATCGCGCTCATCTCTTCGGTGGCCATTTCGATCAAGCGATATTGCCGGAACTTCAACAGCGAAGCCACGTCGTCGGCGACGCGCGAGTAGTCGATGGTATCCAAAATTCGGCCGGTGCGCCCCGCTTTCGACAGATTGAGGCCCAGCGCCAAACTCAACCGCACGGGCTGCTTTTGATGGCGTTCACGCGGCCGCATCCCGACGATGCACTCGATCTCAAGTTCGTTGATGCGAATGAAGTCCATAGGAAGCGTTCAGTGGGTCGTGACCGGGCGCGGATCCGTTTCAGTGATAGTCAGCGGCCAGGCGATGTCTTCGCGTGTCCAGCCTTCGGCGCCAGCATGCCGCCAATCGACGCGGATCTCGTAGCTGCCCGTCACGGGTGGCAAGGGCAGACCTGCGGTGCGGGTTCGATAGCGGAGCGAAAGCGCACGGTGGTCGAAAACATCCGTGGTGGTTTCGAGGCCGGTGTGCGCGACGAGCGAGAAGCGAAACTGAAGGCTCTGCTTCAGTTCTTGCGGAGCAATCTGGAAGTACGCGTGGATTTCGAGAGGGAGGATGGCACCCACGGGATGGGTGCCCGGAGGCAAGCTCACCTGCTCCACCAAATTCCAAAGAGTCACGTTGTTAGACTGCTGATCCAAACTTGAACCGCCACAAACGGTGAGAAGGTAACAATGCGGCACGGACGGAGCCTAGTCCTTCACCAGGCGGGCAGCAAATGGTCAAAAAGGGTCGCGCCCGTTGCAAAATAGAGGACCTGACTGGCGCTCAGCAGAAACAGCCCAGCGCTAAGCACGCGCGTGACGCTGGGAAGCGCCCGCTGACCCCAGAGCGGAAGGCGGAGGCCAGGACGGAGCCCGACATCGCTCAAACTCTGGCTCAAATGAAAGCAGACGCCCGCGAGTCCGACTAGGTAAACGAATGCCTGAACGGGCACGCCCAGACTATCCACGCTGGAAAGTCTTGCGCTCAGTTTGCCGTTGAGATCTTCGAGATAGAGTTCCCCGCGGAGGACGGGCCAGCTGATCGTCAGCAGATGGTAACCGATAAAGGCGACTGTGAGTGCGAGCCAAGCGAGCCTGGCCACGCGCAGCCGCCCGAAGCGCTGATGCCAACCGGGGCTCGCTCGGTGATCCGAGAGAAATGGTGCGAGTCCGAGGCCCAGCAGGGCGAGGAAGCCGACCAGCACGCTCGGGGCGAGTAGCATGAAAGCCCAGGGAAGCTCCGAACCACGCGCCAGCGTTTGCGGTTCGGTCTGAGTGAGAGGCGACTCGCAGCCGAGCCGAAGCAGCAGGAATGCGGCAAAGGTCGCTGCCGCAGCGTCAACGGTAAGTCGGGGAATACTTGACGGCTCCTCAGTCAATCGGTCACCTGTACGTGGTGTTTGAGCCAAGCCATCCGCGAGCGAAATTGAGTTACGGGACGAGATGGATGCCGTCAAGCCAGGCTTGGCTGGTTGGGTTGCTGGCCCTCGCCGAGTTCTCGGGCTGTGCACATGCGGGCGAGGGATCGGGACGCGTCGCTGGGACCTCGGCCCTTGCGGAGAACGAGACGGCGCAGCGCGAGCTCCGAGCGCTCAGAAGCCGCTACTTTGCTTTGCACCGCGCCGAGCGTAGCCGGCTCACGCGTGAGCTCGTTGCACTGATTAACCGGTATCCGGCAGATCCAAGCACCGAGTGGGCTCGGCTCTATCTGGCGTTCAATGAGCTGGACGCCGGCAGGAGCCGCCAGGGCGCCGAGCTTGCGGCACGCGTCCGTGCGGGAACCGAGGGCGGCGTTCAGGATCTTGCTACGGTGGCGTTGGCCGCCTCGTTGACGGCAGAAGCGAAACCCAAGACGGCACTCGGGCTGCTCGTTCCCCTACAGAGCAAGGTGATTGATGCTGACGAGCGACAGCTCTTCTATGAAGAGATCACGCGCGCAGCCCTGCACGCCCGGAGTTACGCTCAGGCCGTCCAATTCGCCTACGAATGGGTTACTAGCGGTAGCCTGCTGTTGCCCGAGTCCAACCATTCCGCTGTGGAGCGTCTGGTTGAAGCGGTGCCAACGCCCGAACTCCAAAGCGCGCTCAGCAGATTGGAGCGGAGCGCGGTTCCGACGCGGGCCGAAGCGAGCGAAGTGCGGGCTCGCAAGTGGTTCCTAAGAGCGCTCCGCCAAACGCTGACGACACGTGCACTTGCCAAGAAAGATCCGATTTTGGCACGCTGGCTCCTTAGCGCGCCGGCCGCACGGGAACGCCTGAGCGATGTCACTACAGAACTCTCGCGGCTTGCCACGACCGGTGCGCCGCCGAAAGTCAGGGTGATTGGGCGTCGCTTGGGACTCCTTTTGGGAGCCGGGACGCGAAAGGCACGCGATCGCTCGGCGAGCGTGGTGTCGGGATTGCTTGCTTCGCTGGATTTAACCTCAGAAACACGCAGCTCCGCAGTGGAACTAAAAACTGAAACGGACACAGGCGCTCCGGGCGCAACGTTGGCAGCGCTAGAGTCGCTGGCGAGTGACGGCGTTGCGCTCGTGGTGGCAGGTATCGATCAAGAAAGCGCGGCTGTCGCCGCAAGCTACGCCGAACGAGAGCGCTTGCCCGTGCTGCTCTTGGATACCCCGGCAGAAGTGGGGAGCTCCGAGTATGTTTTTAGGATGGGCGCTGATCCGGAAGCAGCCGCTCAGAAGTTAGAGGAAGCAGCCGCTCAGGCAGGGTTCGTGAGGACAGCGCGCGTGGGGCCGGGGTTGGTGTCGTGTGGCGCTGAGCCGCTTGAGAATGGTGCTCCCCTGTTCCCAGTTGAAGAATGGCAGCGCTCCAAGGTTCAAGCGCTGTTGCTGTTGGGGGATGCCGTGTGCAGCGGGCAGGTGGTAGCGGGGCTCGCAGGATTGAAGCCCAGGCCCGTGTTGTTCTTGGGTCTCGAAAGTTCGAATCTCAACAATCTCTCGGCATGGACGCGCGTGACTCTGGGAGCCGGGAAATTTCCCGACGCTAGCGCTCCGGGCAAGTCTTGGTTTCACGTTCTCGGTCACGATGCCGGAGTCCTGGGTGCAGAAGCGCTCCTCGGCTTACCGGCGTCGGTATTGGTCGAGGACCGAAAGGAGGCGAGCCGGCTGCATGCGCTGGCTCGCAAGGGCCTCAGCCACGCCAAGGGCGAGTTGTGGTCGAGCGGGGCACATGGGTTTGAAGGAAGCCAAAAGCTGCCGCGAACGTTTCGGATACTCCGATGAAAGAAGGCCGGATCTATCCGCTCAGCAACAAAGCCCGGACACGCGCCCTAGCACGCCAATTGGCAAAGGTCGCGGCGGCCTCGGATCTGATTGTGTTGGAAGGAACACTAGGTGCAGGGAAAACATTTTTCGCCCAAAGTTTTTGCACCAGTCTGCCGAATGGGAAGGCGCTCTCGGTAACGAGCCCAACCTACACGCTCGTGCACGAACACGAAACGGAGCCGCCGGTCTGCCACGCCGATCTCTACCGCCTCGCTTCAGACCGCGAAGTCCTTGAGCTTGATCTGTCGGCGCGCCGCGATGCGGGATGGCTTTTGCTGGTTGAATGGGGCACGCCTTACATCGACGCGCTCGGCGGCGATGCCCTGACCGTACGTTTGGGCTTCATGCCGCGGACCCTCCAATTCTGCGCCGTTGGGCCACGAAGCGAGGCACTCTTGACCGAGCTCGAGGGCGCGCTCCAAAAGTGCCGAGATCAATGCTAGGACGTCCCCGTGGGAGAACCTAGCGAGAGCGAGAATTCAGGATTGCAAGCGCTGAACCCGCTCTCCTATGCGCTTGGGATTCTTGAGAGCCTGGGTCAGCTCTTGGAGTTGACCTGGAAGAGTGTCACTTGGGTATTTCGACCACCGTTTCGCATTGCGCAGCTGCTCCTCGGGATGGACTTCATTGGCGTCCAGTCTATCTTCATCGTCTCGCTCACCGGGATTTTTAGCGGAATGGTTCTGTCACTGCAGACGGTGTACAGCTTAAAGCAATTTTCCGCTCAGGGCGTGGTGGGCTCCGTGGTCGCCATTTCCCTCACGCGGGAGATAAGTCCGGTGTTTACCGCGCTCATGGTAACCGCCAGAGCAGGTAGCGCCATGGCGGCAGAGCTCGGGAACATGCGTGTCACCGAACAGATTGACGCCTTAACGACCATGGGCGTAAGCCCCATCCAGTATTTGTTGTCGCCTCGGCTGTTAGCCAGTGTTTTAATGATGCCACTGCTCTGCATCCTCTATACCTGTGTTGGGATGAGCGGAGGCTGGCTCGTAGCCGTCAGTTGGCTGGGCGTCGATCCGGGGTTGTTTATCGCCAACATCGAGAAATACCTAACTTTCAACGACCTTTTTATGGGTCTTGTGAAGGCCGGGGTCTTTGGATTCTTAGTCTCCGCAATTTCCTGTCGGCAAGGCTTCTATGCCAAGGGCGGCGCCAAAGGGGTCGGCGAAGCAACGACCCGAGCCGTTGTGCACAGTTCGGTGGCGATCCTCATCGCGAACTACGTGATCACTAATTGGATGACTCCGACCTGACTGACGAATCCAATACTCTGCCGCGCTCCCAAGGGCGCCTTGCAGAGCTGCGCAGGCTTGCCGTGTGGCGCCAGCGTTTGGTGTGGCCGCTGTTGTTGGCGCCGGCGTGGCTCGCTCTCGGATTCGATCTGTGGCGGCGAGCGCCGCGGATTTGGGGTTTGAGTGGGGTCAATATCCTGACCTATTTCAGCGCGCTGATTGAGAGCGGAGTGGTGTGGGCGTTGCTCTTGCACGCGGCCTCGCGCCGGCGGGGGCCCTGGCGGCATGTCATGGCCGCACTGTTCGTGGGCTTTGCCACCTTGGCGCACGCCGGGCAGTCGTATTTTTTCGAGCAGAACAACGTGTACCTGAACTCCGACGTTTCGCGCTTCGCGAGCGATTTCGGCGCGAGTGTTCTGAATCAGTTTTTGGCCGACATTGGCAGCTATCTTCGCGTTTTGGCGCCCGCGATCACGGTGGCTGTGCTGTGGGTGTTCCTGGCGCGCCGCACCGTGCGTCCGGCTCGCAAGCGAGGGCAAGTGACAGCAATCCTGGCGCCGTGTGTGCTGGTGGCGAGCTTTTTCATTCCTACGAACCATCGGCAAGCGCAGGCTAGCACTCCCGATGTTTTGTACCTGAATGCTGTGGGGGCGCTCTTGGGGCAGGAGCTCGGATTAGCCGATGATGCCACTTCAGCGCGGCCACGTTCACGCGCCTCGCTCCCCGTGTTGCCGCTCTTTTCGCAAGCGCCGTTAAAGAGAAACGTGGTGCTCTTTATTCTGGAGAGTGTGCGCGCCGATAGCGCGTGCAGCGAGTACCGCGCAGACTGCAAAAAGACGCCTTTTTCGAACGAGTTGCTGCCAAATCGTGCGCCGCTCAGGCAGTTGCGATCCATGGCTTCAACCACCGCCATTTCGTTGGCCGTGCTTTGGACGGGAGTGGGCCCCGAAGAATCGCGTGAGGTCTTGCACACCTGGCCGCTGGTCTTTGACTACGCCAAGGCGGCAGGTTTCAGTACCGCATTTTGGACCAGCCAAAACATGCTTTTTGGCAACGCGCGGCTTTGGGTTGAAAACCTCGGCGCGGATAGATTCGCTTCCGCCACGGACTTGGACCCCACCGCGGATCTGGACACAGGTGCGGACGAAGCACTGCTCGCGACCCGCGCGCTGGCCGAGATCCATCAGCTCAAAGAGCCATTTTTGGCCGTGATTCAGCTATCGAACACGCACTATCCGTACCGCATTGACGAATCCGTGGCGCAACCCTTTCAGCCCGCCACCACGAGCAAGGCTCCGGCAAATAACAGTGCGTTCAAGAACTACTACCAGAATTCGATCTACCAGCAGGACCGCCATGTCGCGCGTATGATCGAAGGCATTCGTCACTCGGGCTTCGGCTCGCGCACCGTTCTCCTCTACACGAGTGACCACGGAGAAGCCTTCCGCGAGCACTACCAAATGGGGCACACGTTCAGCATCTTCGACGAAGAGATCAAAGTCCCGGGCTGGGTCGACGCACCGCCTGGAACACTCTCGCCCGAAGAAGCCAGGAGCCTGAAAACGAAGTCGGACACGTTCGCCTTTCATGTCGACATGCTGCCCACTCTTCTCGATTTGATGGGGGTGTGGGATGCGCCCGCCATCACCCGCTACCGCTCCCGTATGCCTGGCACCAGTTGGCTCCGGCCCGAGCCCACGCTCGCCGCCTTACCGATGACGAACTGTGCGGCAGTCTGGGGCTGTGCTTTCGAGAATTGGGGCGTTATGCAAGGTAATCTGAAGCTCGCAGCCCGGGCCTGGGATGGGGATTATCGCTGCTATGATCTGCTGAGCGATCCTTTGGAGCTCACGAACTTGGGTGCAAGCCGCTGCGCATCGCTCGAGAAAGTAGCGCTTGAACGCTTCAAGCGGCTGCCTGGGCGCGGTGATAAGAAAGCGAATGAGCGCTAGGAGAGCGCCATCACCGATCCGTCCTAGCGCTCGACAAACTTCGGATCCGTCAGAAATTTCTGGTCAGTGAGGGCGCCCAAGAAAGCCAAAAGATCCGCTTTTTCAGCCGCGTTCAGCTCAAACGGCTCAATCTGGACGTCCGTGCTCGGATCGCCGCGTCCACCTTTGGCGTAGTGATCGATCACGTCCGACAAGGTGGGGAGGGAGCCATCATGCAGGTAGGGTGCCGTTAGCGCGATGTTGCGGAGACCGGGGACTCTGAATTTTCCGAGATCACCGGTGCGTCCAGTGAGGCCCTTTCTGCCGATGTCGCCCCCAGGCTCGTAGCTTCCATTGTTGAAGAAGCCATCGTTGGTGAGGGTGCGCTCGGTGTGGCAATGAAAGCAGCCCGTTCTGCTGCTGAAGAAGAGATCGGAGCCGCGCTTTTCGCTGTCGTTGAGTGCAAGACTGTCACCCGCGAGAAACGCATCGTAGCGGCTGTTGCTGCTGACTAGCGCGCGCACAAAGCTGGCCAACGCTTGCCGCAGGCTGAGCTCACTTGGGGGCTCGGCGTAGGCAGCCTGAAACTCGGCCACGTACGACGCATCACTGTTCAAACGCGCGACGGCCTCGGCGAGGGGTAAGTCCATCTCGTTGGCGTCTTCGATGGGCTTTCCTGCCTGCTCCTCGAGCGACGCGACTCGGCCGTCCCAGAACAACCCCGTACGCACCCAAGCCAAATTGGCCAAGCCCGGTGCATTCCTTTTGCCCATTTTCCCCTCAATCCCAACGCTCACGGGTCGCGGGTCAGCAAAAGCGTGACTCTGCTCGTGGCAGCTTGAACACGAAACTTCGCGCGTGCGTGACAAGGCTGTTTCAAAAAACAGCCGTCGCCCAAGCTTGGCCCGACTCTCAGTGAGCTCATTCTCGGCCGGGGCAGTCGAAGCGAGGCTGCCGGTGAAGCCGAACGGACTCGATACTTCCGTCAAGTTGGGCGTGGGTTTTAGATTAACGGCATCGGGTGTTGCGCTACAGGCGAACACTAGAAATCCGAGTGCAGGTTGCCAGCTCCAACCATGCACAGATCGGTCTTTCACAAGCAAACGCGGTGTTTCTTTCACGGACCGCCTAGCGAAAAGATCGTGAGCTTGGGGACATTCTGACGGAGGTGTTCGCCTGCCAGGATCTCGGCTCCCGGGGGCCCAGGGGGCGCCGGTGGCGGTAGCGCGAAGTTCGCTAGATCTGCCGGCATCGTCGCGCCCTTGAGCACCTCATCTAACGCAAATTTGAGCGGGAGCTCGGCGTTGACCTTGGCGACCGTGATAGCGCCCAGAACCGAGATCTTGGGTGCCATGCGTTCATGAACGCCGCCGCCCATGTGAACCTTTTGCGCGGTTGATGGCATGATGGTCAGAGGCTCCGTCACCATTCCCTCGTAGCGTAAAAAGAGATAGCCAAACGTGTGCGGCCACTTCAACTGAGAGGCCTCATCGAGCGGAGCGTCCAGCGGCGAGAAGGTGTTGTTGCAACCATCGGTTAGACCTAACAAGAACTCCACCCCGCTGTACGTACCCACGGGCGCTCGAACTCGGAGCCCAAGCGACTCGGGAGCTTCGGCATTCACGAACTGGACATTGTACGGCTCTCGATGGCCACCCGAGTCCACCAGGTCGACCGGTACCCTTTGACTCGATGCATCTACCAGGGTGACTTCGGAAATATAGAACCTCAGATTGCTGAGCAGCAACGTGCCACCGCCAGCGAGGGCGTTGTTTTCCCCGTAAATGAGCGGCTTCCCGTTCAACTCGAGCTTGAGCGAGAAAGCTACGGGCTCGCGCTCACCGGGGATCAGCGGCAGGCTGTTGACACAAACAGCCGGGAAGCCATCGGGACCCGTGCTAGCGGTAGCAAGCTCACCTCCCGATCCTTGCCCCGATCCTTGCCCCGATCCTTGCCCCGATCCTTGTGCCTGTGCCGCGCCGCCAGTGCCTCCGCTCGCGAAGCTAGAACCTGTGACGGTGCCCCCCGTGCCTCCACTCCCGAAGCCAGAACCAGTGGCGGCTCCTCCCGTGTTGGTCTCTCTTCCCTCCGGGGTGCTCGAGGCGTTTCCGCACCCCAAGATCAGCGAAATGGAAAGGGCAGTGAAGGAGATCCCTTTGCGAAGGAGCATGAACGCTATTGAACCACGCTCGCTCCAACCGGACAAGGAGTTTGTAGCGACTGCGGCCTTGGGTTAACGCAGGCTAACCCCTGATGGATCCCCTCGTTTCAGAGGAAAAATTTAGGGGGCTGGGAATTTGCCACGGGTGCGCTTTGCCCAATTGAAGAACACAGCGATAAGGGTCTTGAAATCTGACTTGCCGCGACCGACGGGTACCCTCGGTAGGGAGGCCAACGCAGTTAGGAGAGCGCCAGCATGCGTTCGATGGGCAAGAGTGCGCGTTGCCGTAGCTCTTCTGCCATCTGAAGTTCGGGGCGCAAATCGCGGAGCGCCAAATAAACCTTCTCAGGCGTATTCAAACGCATGAACGGGCATTCATTGCAGTGGCAGTTAGCCTCGGGTGGCGCCGGGATAAAGAGCTTGGCGGGCGCCGCCTTCTCCATTTGGTGCAAAATGCCAGACTCGGTGGCCACAATAAACGTGCGCGCGTTGTCGTTCTGAACGTGTTTGAGAAGCGCTGCCGTGGAGCCAATGAATTCTGCCAGTTCTAAGAGTGGCTCTTCGCATTCCGGATGGGCAATCAGCTGGGCTTCGGGATGCTGGCGCTGCAGATCTACCACCTTCTTCAGGCTGAAGGTTTCGTGAACGATGCAGCTTCCTGGCCAAATCTGCATGGCACGCCCCGTTTGCTTCACCAGGTAACGGCCAAGGTTCTTATCGGGCGCAAACAGGATCGTGCGATCGGCAGGAATGGCACGGATCACCTTTTCAGCGTTGCTCGAGGTGCAGATGTAATCGCTCTCGGCTTTTACTTCGGCAGAGCAATTGATGTAACTCACCACCACCGAGCCCGGGAATTGTGCTTTCCATTCGCGAAACGGCCCCACCGGGCAACCATCAGCCAGTGAACAGCCCGCCGCCATATCCGGCACGAGCACGATCTTCTCGGGATTCAGAATTTTGGCCGTCTCCGCCATAAAATGCACACCCGCGAAAAGAATCACATCGGCTTGCGTGCGTTTGGCCTCTTGCGCTAACTGCAGCGAATCGCCGATGAAGTCCGCCAAATCTTGAATTTGCCCTTCTTGATAGAAGTGCGCCAAGAATACTGCATTTCGATCGCGCTTGAGGCGTTTGATCTCTTCGACCAGTTGAGCCAGCGGGAGATCGACGGACGGAGAGGCGGCAGCAAGCGACATGTACGAAACCTAGAGCGAGTCCTCTAAGATGGCCATCACTTGCGCAAGATGGGCGGGGAAATCGCGGGATTCCTGGCTTTGATGGGGCGAATCCGTGCTTCACGCCCCGGTCGGAGGTGCGCTATGAGTTTCGGCCAGTGGCGGCACCCCGGTTAAGAGCGAGCACTCAAGTGAATAGCCCCCCAGAGAGCAAGCGTGAACCTGTAGTGTTGGTGCACGGGATTTGGAATACGGCGCGGGTGTTTGGCAAATTCTCGAGGAGGCTTGAGCAAGCGGGATTCGAGGTGCACGCTTGGAATGCAACGCCCAGCAATGGTTCAGCGTCGCTCGGCAAGTTGGCGGAGCAATTGGCGGAGCGCATCGACAGCGCGTTGGGCCAAAAGCGGCCATTCTCGCTGGTTGGTTTCAGCATGGGTGGCATGGTGTCTCGGATCTATTTGCAACGCCTCCATGGCGCGCGTCGGGTTCAGAAATTCGTGAGTATCGCGGCTCCCCATCACGGCACGTTTTGGGCGCGCTTTTCAAAGAAACCAGGCATCGCGGAAATGCGCAGCGACAGCGAGTTACTCACCGAGCTCAATCGCGATCTCATTGAGCTCGCGACGCTTCCGTGTTTGTCGCTGTACACGCCCTACGATCTGATGATTCTCCCCGCGCGGAGTTCGGAGCTGGGGCTGGGCCAAGTCAGAAAGGTCTCTGTCGCCTTGCATCAACTCATGCTGAATGACCGACGTGTGGCGCGGGCCACTGTTGAGTTTCTGAAAGGCGAAGGCTCCGACTAGCCAAAAGCCCGTGAGCAACAGGGTGGGGTGTGCTACGAGACGCCGCAATGAATCCTGTAGTTGCTGTTCAAGATCTCCGTTGCGAATACACTCCTGAGCCGCTCGGGCTCGATACACGGGCACCGCGTTTCAGCTGGAAGCTCATGGATGCCGCGGCTAGCCGCGGCCAGCGGCAAACGGCGTGTCAGATCTTAGTCGCCAGCAGCCGGGCAGAGCTCGCGCTGGGCATCGGCGATCTTTGGGACGTGAAGCTCGAATCGGAGGCTTCTGTTCAGATTGAGTATGCTGGCGCCCCGCTTCGTTCAGGCATGGTCTGCTATTGGAAGGTGCGGATTTGGGACAGTGAGCAGCAGGTTTCGGAATGGAGTCGGGTGGCTCGTTTTTCGATGGGGCCGCAGAGTTCGGCGGATTGGCGTGGCGAGTGGATAGGGATGGGCTCTGCCTCGGAGTTTGAGTGCCCCTGGTTTCGGAAGACTTTCACGTTGAATGAGCCGAGCACCTCCGCGATCGTGCATGTCGCGTCGGTGGGTTATTACGAGCTGTATGTGAATGGTCAGAAGGTGGGCGATGCGGTGCTGTCGCCGTCCGTGAGTAATTTGGGGAAGCGCGTGCTCTACAGCAGTTACGATATCGCGGCGCTGCTGCGGCTTGGCGTGAACACGATTGGTATCTGGGCGGCAGCGGGCTGGGCTTCTTACGTGGTGGGGGATAATTGGCCTGATTTTGAGCTTGCCAAGCGCCCACTCCTGAAAGCGCAAGCAGAGATTGCCGCTGGCGAGAAGCAGCTCACGATCGCCTCTGATGCGAGCTGGAAATGCAGCCTGAGTTCGCTCACACATGTGGGTGGCTGGCGTGGAACCGATTACGGGGGTGAACAGATCGACTTGCGCCGGCACGTCTCAGGCTGGGCCAGCTCTGAGCTTTCCGACGCAGACTGGGAGCATGCAACAGCCTATTTGCTTGAGCGAGAAGTCTCGGCAGATCGTGTGCCACCGAACCGCGCCTGCGAAACCATCAAAGCTCTAAGCATCAGCGCGGACGCCGCTGGAGCTAAAATCGTGATGGAGCGCGTGTTCTCGGGCTGGATCGAGATCAAGCTGCGGGGCACACCCGATACCAGCGCAAGCATCGAATTCTCAATGGACGAGAATCAGACGTGCCAATTCAATCAACGCGGGCTGTTGACGTTTGATGCCAAGGGCGAAGGCACCTTTTGTAACCGTTTTTCCTACCATGGTATCCAGTACGTCACGGTACAGAACGCGCTCGGCCCTCTCCAGATTGAAGACGTTTGCGGCTATCGAATTGGGAACGATCTGGAACGAGCGGGCAACTTTGATTGCTCAAATACCTTACTCAAAAAGATCTACGACACCACACACAATACCTACGTCAATCTGACGACTGGCGGCTATGTGTCGGATTGCGCGCACCGCGAAAAGCTTGGCTATGGTGGCGATGGCACGACATCCCTCGAGTTCGCACTCACCACCTATGAAGCCGCGGGGCTCTACACCAAATGGGCACAGGATTGGGTGGATGTGCAGACTCCCGATGGCCATGTTCCGAATACGGCACCTGTCGCCGGGGGTGGGGGCAGCCCGGCCTATGGCTGCTTCATCGTTAGCATGCCCTGGCAAGTGTATTTAACCTATGGTGATATTCGAGTGCTTGAGCGCACGTATCCGGCCATGCAGAGCTGGCTGGCTTATCTCGAACAAAAGAGCGATTCCGAGGGGCTTTTGCTGCCTTTTCCTGGGGATTGGCACTTCCTAGGCGATTGGGTGAGTCCTGTGGGTGAAGGCGGGGAGCCTGGCCGGCTGCTTCACAACAATCTGCACTATCTCTACGCGACACGCCTGATCGCGAAGGTGGCTAGAGTTCTAGGCAAGGCAGGCGAAAGTGCAGCGTATCTTGAGAAAGCTTTCATCATCACCAACGAACTGAATCGAAGATTCTTTAATCCAGAAGCTGCCAACTATCTGAACGATGATCTGGTGAACCTGGCGCTGCCTCTCGTTGCCGAAGCCGTGCCTCACGAATACCGCGCTCTTGTCGCTGCCAAGCTTGAATCAAGCATCATGAGTGAGCCCAAGCTGAATACCGGACTTTGGGGCACTTATTTTCTGGTGAAGTGGCTCACGGAGAGTCTACGGAGCGATCTGATGTTCGTGTTGGCCACTCAAGCAACGTGTCCAGGCTACGCTTATCTTCTCGAAGCGGGCTACGATACGTGGCCTGAGGAATGGCTGCTGCGCCACCCCTTTGGCGTCTCAAAAGTTCATGGCTGCCTCAACGGGATTGGGCTTTGGTTTCAGCAAGGTTTGGCTGGGATACAGCTTGATCCCGAGCACCCTGGCTTCAAGCACTTTCTCGTCAAGCCTGCACTCGTCGGGGATCTCTCCTGGGTGCGCGCTGAGGTAACTTCCATGTATGGAAAAATAGTGAGCGCTTGGAATTTCGGCGCCGAGCGCTTCACGCTGCACGTCGAGGTACCACCCAATACCAGTGCTCATGTGTACTACCCGGGCAGCGATCCCAACGCGATCTTCGAAGGCAGCGCGCAGGCTCGGCAAGCTTCCGGCGTAGCCTTCGTGCGTGTGGAAGGCGAACGGAGTGTCTTTCTGCTGCAGTCTGGAAAGTACACATTCTCTTCCGAACGGAGTGTTGGACGCTCCGTAGTTCCGAAGCTATCCTGAGCAGGTGGCGGATCTAACCGTTGATGAGCTGCTTCCCGAACTCCGCGTTTTCGGGCTCGCCAGCTATCCGCTCCGACCCCACCCGCCCAGAATGAATCGGCATCGCCATGGCCATTATCTGGAGCTGGTGGTGGTCACAGACGGCGTTGGCAAGCATTTGTTCGAAGCAGATTCCTTTGGGATCCAGCGCGGGGACATCTTCGTCGTCCCGGTGAATGTCCTGCACGGCTACGAGGGTGGGCGGGATCTTGGGCTGATCAACGTGCTGTTTGATCCGAAGGCGTTGCCGCTGCCAGAATCGTATTTGAAATCTGTGGCTGGCTATCAAGCGCTCTTCTGCTTCGAGCCGCAGTGGCGTGCGCGACATGATTTTCAGAGTCGCCTGCGGTTGGAAGATGGCGCACTGGAGGAGTTGATCGTCGTGTGCAACGAGCTGGACCAAGAGCTCAGCCAGAAGAAGAATGGCTTCCAAGTTGAGGCTTTGGCGTTGTTGTCACGGATTTTGGTGCGGTTGTCGCGCGCCTATGCTGGCATGAGCGTGCCGCTTTCCCAAACATTGGTGCGGCTCGATACCGTGTTGCAATGGCTTGAGCAGCATTACGCAGAGCCCGTCACGCTTGAGCAGCTCGCGGATCGCGCGCATATGTCGCAGCGCACACTCACGCGCTGCTTCAACGAATCCTTTGGCATGTCCCCGATGAACTACGTGATTGATGTGCGCCTGCGCCGTGCCGAGGAAATGCTGTCTGGCAGCGATGCACGCGTGAAGGATGTCGCACCCAAAGTGGGAATCGACGATGCCAGCTACTTTGCCAGGCTTTTCCGTAAACGCACTGGGCTTGAGCCAAGCGCCTTTCGCGCACAGCAGCGCGAACGCTCGCACGTTAAGGATTGAAATCAAAAGTGATCGGGGCGAAGCTTCGCGCTCGGTTGCGGGGCTGCGCCGTAGGCGTGCCCGGTGACGTCCCCTTTTCGTTCCTCGGGAGATAGTAAGCATACTTACTATCTGGTGTTCGACTTTGAGATAGAGGTCACGGACAAGTTTGGGAGCACTTGGAGATGCTCAACCTTTGCACGGGCGCGGCGCCAAATCTTCGCGACTGCTCGCTCAAGAAAGCACGCAGGATCCATGCTTCTGGATCAGGGTTCGGTGAGGCTCGCTGAGGTTCGATGATCCGAGGCTTGCATCTGTTGCGTGGATCTGTAAGCCAACCGCCCGTGATCCCATCCGTTGCACACTTCATTTGGTTCGGCAAAAGGCTGCCGTGGGTGCACGCAGTCGCGTTACGTTCCGCTGCCCGCCAGGGCGGATTTTCGCGGGTGATTCTCCACCATGACTCGGATCTCTCCACCACGGACGTTTGGCCCGAGCTGTGTGCCTTGCCGGGCTTCGAATCCCGCCGTATCGATTCAGACGCTCTATTCGCAAGGTTGGGTGATGATGGCGTGCGGCTGCAAGCTTTGTACGCGCAATTGTCACAGCCGGCGGCTCGCGCAAATGTCGTGCGCGCGGCGATACTAGCGGTTGAAGGCGGTGTCTATCTGGACACGGACACTGTGACGGTGGCCTCGCTTTCGCCGCTCCTCAGTGCAGGTGCGTTTTGCGGTGTGGAACGTGTGGCGTTCCCGCGGGCCGTGGTTCAAGGTCGCGCGTTCCTTCCAAAATTACGCGCCTACGGGTTAACGACTCTGCGCGAGATGACTCGCTGGTTTCCGGATGGTTATCAACGCTTTACGAAGATCGAGCGTCTTTATCCGGTCGCTCCCAACAACGCGGTGCTTGGCGCTGAGCCTCGGCATCCGTTCATTCTTGGCTTGTTAGAGGCTATGTTGAGCGTGCCACCGGCTCGTCAAACGGTGCGCTACGCGCTCGGGACGCACGCGCTAGAACGAGCGGTGACGAACTATCGCGGTGAGGGGCTTGTCGTGCATCCGCCGGAAGTTTTCTATCCTATGGGGCCGGAGATCAGCAGGCACTGGTTTCGCCTGCGTCCATCCGTGGATCTAACGACGGCTATTCGTGCCAATACCCGCGTTGTGCATTGGTATGCCTCGGTGAGGACCAAACAGCTCGTTCCACGCATCAACCCCGAGTATGTCGAGCGCCATCAACATGATCAGCTCTTGAGTGCGCTGCTCCTTCCGTACATTTGAAGGCAGCCGACAAAACCGCGCGGGATGACATCCTCCGCAATCCGGTGCACGACTGGCGCTGGCTAGATAGTCCGGTATATTGCCCGGAGAGTGGCCAAATAGTGCGGCATCGTTGTGATAAGCTTCCTGCTCGCTCGGATACCGTATCTGAGTTCATGTGGCACTCTCAGGTTTCAGGCGAGGAGCGCGCTAGCCTGCACGCTTCCTACGAATAGATGTATGTCGAGAACAAGAATGTGTTGGTTGTTCGTTGCTGCCCTCTCAACGTTGGGGGCGGTGCTAGCGTGTAGCAGCGCTGAATCACCCTCGGCAGGCTCCGCTTCTGAAGTGGGTGGAGCTGGGAGCGCCACGGGTGGCGCGAGAACGTCTTCCGGAGGTGCGGCGTCTGCTGCGGGTGGCTTGGGTAACGGCACGAGCGCGAGCGGCGGTGTGCGGAGTGCTGGTGGCTCCGGGAGCATTGGGGGAAGTACGGCCTCAGGAGGCGACTCAAACGCGGGAGGAGCGAATTCGGGCGGCAGCAGTACGATGGGCACGGGCGGTGCTCCGGTGATCACCGAGCCCGGTTCGAAGAACTGGGTTTACATCATGTTGGGTCAATCCAATATGCAGGGTGCTTCTCCGCTCGAAGCTGAAGACAATGTGGCGCCGGCACGCGTCTTCAAGCTCAAGCAGGACAAGACATGGGTCCCAGCGAGCGAGGACGTCTGCCTTTGGGGCGGAGGCCTGTCGCCGAGTCGAACGTTCGGGATGAAGATCTTGGAGAAGGTCACCGATCCTGAGGTCAATATCTATCTTATCAATGCTGCCGTGGGTGGCACACCGATCGAAACTTGGAACCCAACGAATGGCGAGCACTACCTGGCCATGCTTCCGTACCTCGAAGCGGGCATGCAGATGGGCACCGTTCGTGGTTTCATCTGGCACCAAGGTGAGTCCAACACGGATACCTCTACCGCCGACTACGCTCAAAAGTTGACGGAGCTGGTGCTGGCCATTCGTACCAAGGTGGGCGACCCCACACTCCCCGTAGTGGCCGGTGAGATCGGCGAAAATGGCGAAGATAATGCGGTGAATGCGGCGCTCGCTCAGATTGCGGTCAGCGATGCGCGGTTTAAGGTTTCCTCCTCGCAGGGGTTAACTTTGATCCAGGGGGATCCGCATTACGTCTCAGCTTCTGAGCGTCTGATGGGTGAAAAAATGGCCACGGCTTGGTGGTCTATCCTAGGGAAGTAGAGGAGCGCTATGCGTCACAGTCACTGGGTTGGATTCGGATTGGGTCTTGGTTTGGCGGTTGTCAGCGGATGCAGTGGACAGGTGCTGCGGGAGCCGAGCAATAGCGGCGGGGCCAACGGAGTCCAACTCACGGGAGGCACCGCGAACGGTGTGAGTGGCGGCGCGAAGAACACCGGCGGATTTGCGAACGCGAGTAGCGGAGGAGTGGCTTCCGGCAGCGGCGGATTTCGCGCATCAGGTGGAAGTGGGCAGGCTCTCGGCGGCGGCCCGGCCCTCAACTTCGATCCCTGTCCCCCGCAAGGTCAACCCTGTGTCCTCGTCCCGTATGGTGACTCCATTACCGACGGCTAAAGGCGATAACACGGGTGTCACCCAGTACAACGCGCTCATTCCAGCCGTTGTGCAGACCCGAGCCGCCGCCGGAAAACACGTTGTGATGGTGGACATGTACAGTGCCTTCACCGCCAACGCGAACTACCAAACTGAGTATTTAGTAGATTACGCGCACCCCACGGATGCAGGCTATGCGGTGATGGCCAACGTTTGGTATCAGGCGATTGGGGCTGCGCTGTGCTGATTGCGGGGCGTGTCAGAAAGCGACGCTAGGATTCGATCGCGTTAGTTGTGGTGGCGGAGGGCCTTGTCGAGTCCAATAGGCCTGGACGTTTCTTCAAATTGTCCAGCCCAAGCAAGCGTGTAAAAACAGGCGCCTGAGCAAGGGCTCTCACGGCGCGTTCCAGATAGTAAGCATGCTTACTATCTCCCGCGCGAATAAAACCAGGGCGCACACCAACTCTGCGACCTGACACTCCGCTCTGCTGAGCATCTTCGCCGCACACCCCCGGCTGCCCTTGGAGCGCGTGTCGGCGTCGCTTGATAATCGCTGGCTGACAACGAGAGTTCACCTAAAATAGGGCGGGACCCAGAGCGACTCTGGATCAGGGAAAAGCATAGGGAATTCTCGCGAGGTCTTGCTCAGCCGAGGGCTGACTGGTACCGAGCGTGAATGTGTTGGCGGGGCGTTGTGAAGCGAAGGATTCAAGTGAAAACACAAGCATCGATCGGTCTCTGGCTTTTGGTTGGTGTCGGGTGCGGACCGGAAGAGGTCCTCGGCGTTGGCAATACCTCAGAAACCGCGACTGCCACCGAGCCGACCACGAGCAGCGGGGGGAGAGGAATGCCAGCCGGCGGCTCTGCTAAAGCGAACGCTATCGGTGGACGGGCTGTCTCAGGGGGTGCGACGTCCGCCGGCATGGGAGGGGCCGCAAGTGGTGGACATCTTAGCGCGATGGGAGGGGCCGCAAGTGGTGGACATCTTAGCGCGATGGGAGGGGCCGCAAGTGGTGGACGCGGCAATCCGACGGGGGGAGTCGGCGCGACGGGCGGTGCAGACGCGTTGCACGCGACTCCTGCGCAAATCGTGAGCCTTGGGCGACCTTGCGCCATCGGCGGCGATTGCGAAAGCGGCTTATTTTGCAACTTTGACCTATTGACCCGTGCGTCTCACAGGCAATGCACAACTGCTTGCAATATAACCAGTGATTGCGTTTCGTTTTTCGGTCCCGCGGCGCACTGTGACACTGTCCACAAGGTTTGCATCAAAGGCTGCACAAGAACCGCGGATTGCCCTCAGGGTGCCGTGTGTGGCCCGCCCCAGACCTGCGATAGGCCAGCGGCTTGCGTCGGGGTCGCTACGGCCTGCAGCTTGCTTCCCAGCCCTTCCTGCGGCAACACTCCGGGCTGCTCCGTAGCCAAAACCTGTGATGGTGTTGCTACGCCCTGCGCCTCGGTGTTTCAGTGCGATTTCCAGAGTGGCTGCTACTCGGATTATTATTCGTACGCGTGCTTAGGGACTCCCACCGCTTGTTTCATCTATGGCAGCGATACGCTTACCTGCCAATCGCAGGCCGGTTGTGGTCTCGTGGATCTTCCATATTGCTCAGGCACGGCCTCAAGCTGCCAGTCCGTGACAACCGAACAGTGCGCGCTCAACCCCGGTTGTCATCTCGACTAACAATTCTCCGGCAAAGTTCTGGCCGTCGCTCCCATTCCAAGAGTGGGAGCAGCAAAATTAGAAGAACCCACGAAATCACATCCGGGTGTGCCACCGCTTCCAGCGCGAGGTGAAACACTATCGCAAAATAAGGAGCAATTCTTCGCGTTTTTGGCACCCAAAGTAAAACAGCCAAGAGCAATTCTCCGGCACCCACAGCGCTAGCCGTGATGGCGCTTCGTTCATGCGTGGCCGTAGCGCTTGCAATTAACCAACCCGACAAAATCCCATCTTCCTTGAGCGTGGAGAGGACCTCTCCGGACAGCCAAGCCGAGTGAAGTTTGGCTAAGCCGGCCCACGCGTAAATGGAAGTTACGAAGGCGCGCACGGTGAAGAGGCTGGAGGGAACCGAAACGGGTCGATCCGGTACCAGCGCGAGCGTCGCCGTGGCGTCTGTCAGGGCGAGCAAAAGCACACCGAGGAAAAGCGTGTAAAGCGTGAAGATGAATCCAAACGCGTCTTGAGAAAGCACCAACAGGCCACAGCCTCCGGCGATGAGACCCGCGACGCGTGCACGCACACCGAGCACGAATGTAATCGCCGCGCCGGTGCGCAGGACGCAAGCGGCGGCAACCACGGGAGCGGGAAGCACCCATCCACCCCAGGCAAACGACCAACCTGGCTCTGGCCAGCCTAAAAGCGGGCCGTGCACGAACGCCAAGCGATTGAAGACTAGGTTGGAAAGCGGTGTGGTGCGCACCAAAAAAAGAAGCCCGAGGAGCACCCGCGCGATGGCGAGCAGCACGCTTCCTGTTAGCGGACGCATACAACCTGCACGGCTCGGCGTGATTCTGTGGCGTGGTGTCGAGGTCGCTCGGTCAAAATCACTTCGACTTTGAAGAGTCCCGGGCGGCCCACCACACAGGCGAGCTCGCCCAGATCTCGCAAGTGATTCACGAACGCCGGGTTGTGTGGCCCGGGATGAAACTGGTCCGCTCCTCCCAGAAACCCTCGCGTGTTTGTCGTGGTGCGGACCGCCAGGGCAGTGGGTGAGATCATTCGCTGAGAGCCATCGATGGATTGCCCCACGAACTCAAGGCGGGTTTCCACGTTGGTGGCGTACATGGTGTAGGCAAGTGTCTTGTCTCCCCACAGCCACGAGCCGACAGGGAGCAACGCGGACGTCAGTGCAATGAACCAAAAGTGGCTTTTTGCTAGGGTGAACGCCAGGTAACCGTCCTTTCAAGTAACTAGGGACATTCGGCTGTGATTCTACAGCCGATCCGTTGTCGTCAGAATAGGTTGCTGTCGAAAAGATCAAAGATGCTCGACTGGACTCAAGGGTTGCACAGGGCGCTACCCAATGCGACGCTCGCCCGCGTCTGGAGCAGGTATGCAAAGAAACTGGAGCCGACATCTCTGTCTTGCCTTGCTCGCTGCGGGAGCGTTCGTCCCGCAAGCTTGTGGCACAGTTGCCAAGGATGGAGGATCGACGAAGGGAGCTGGCGTCGGCGGTTCGACCCAAGTTTCATCAGCAGGCGGTGCGCGCAATACCGGTGGCGGCGGGAGCCTCGGCATCCAGCTTGACCCGAATCTTGTCGTAGAGCCGCCGGTAAGGGGCCCAAAGGGCGTCGCTCCACCGATGCCAGTGGTGGCGTGCGGTGCCGCCGGTGCGTTCGGCGCGTCTGGTGCATCTGGCTTGAGCGGTGCTGCAGGGAACAGTGGTGCCGCCACTAGTGCGAGTGGTGGGGCGGGAGCTACTCCCACCAGCGCTGGTATCGACTGTCTATTACCGCCGTCGGTGTGTATCGACGATCAAACGTTACTCTCTTACACCAACGGTCGTTGCGGGCTAAACCACCGATGCTCGTTCGATGAGGTCATGATGAACTGCGGCCCAATATCACGATGTGGCGACGGGCGCTGTCTCCTTTACGTTTTGGTACGGTGATGGCGAGCATCACACCACCAACAAGGTCGTGCGCCGGCAATAGGAAGACGTCGTTGTCAAGCCGCGCGGTTCGCGTTACCCCTTGCAGAATGGCCGACCACGCAACCCCGAACCTGCCGTCGCGGGATTTCGAAGCGACCTCGCACTTCTACGGCGCGCTCGGATTCGCCGAGGGCTGGCGCGACTCCGGATGGATGATCCTGAAGCGCGGCGCCCTGACGCTCGAATTCTTTCCTTTTCCCGATCTCGATCCGCTCGAGAGCTCGTTCAGCTGCTGCCTCCGACTCGACGAGCTCGACTGCTTTTACGACGCGTGCAAGGCCGCCGGTCTGCTCGAGAAGCACGGCGGCCAGCCACGGCTCAGTCCGCCGCGGGTCGAGGCCTCCGGCCTCAAGATCGCATATCTGGTCGATCCCAACGGTACGCTTGTTCGCTTGATCCAGAACGGCTGACCTCACCGCCGGCGAGCTGCTGCCAGTCGTCCCAGCTGGCACGGGTGCTGGCCACGGGAAAAGCGGTGCGCAGCGTGGTAATGGGGGTTTTTCGGCCCAAAATGACGGATCGGGTGTGGCTCCACCTCTTGGGTCACGTCGAGCTTGTTCGCGACGATCGAGCGGCTCAAACGAGACCACCCGTTTCGCGGGAAAGGCTTGGGCACACACCGTGCTTTTTCCAGATTGCCGTGGCCCCACCAGCGTCACCACGGGGTAGTGACGTGCCGCATCTCGCAAGGATCGAGCGATGTCACGCGGGATCATGGCATGGATTGTAAGTGGCACTGCCAATCCATGCCACTCGTCTACGCCCAATTCACGTTGGGGAGGGAGGAAAGCTTCGGTATATCAATGGGTCGCACGGAAAAGCGGGTGTGCCGCTCAGCGCGTGGGCGTCTTGGCGTCCGGAAATCTCTGCTGAGGAGCCTTAGGCGCCGCTGGAGCCACGGGCAGGTTGCTCGATGACGGGACAGCTGGCGCTCCAGCAGCAGGAGTAGCGGCAGAGGTATCCGCTGAGGAAGGCGGGGTCACCGGTGCCGGATTGATCGGTGGCGGGAGATAGGAGCGGGTCGCGAAATTGACCTCAACAGCGGGCGTTCCTTGCCCACCTTGGCCGAGTGTCAGCGACAGCGTGTGGCCATTCTCCCAGTCCCACGTGTGGCGCGCGACCACTTTGCGTTCTAGCAAACACTGGTAGAAGAGCGCCGGATTTCTGCATTCCTCGGGATAACGAAGCCTCACCCGCGCCGGCTTCCCGAACGTCCGCCGGAGCTCCGCGGTGAGCGACGTAAAGAGCTTACCCCAAGCGAGCCCATCTTGGTTCGCCAGCGTGCTGCTCATTCCGATGTGGCACAAAGAGCGGGGCTTCAGATCCACCACACCGCCATCGCAGAAATCCAAGGCCACCCGCACGTGGCTCGGGCCATTCGTCCAGCTGCACGAGGAGCCGCTGGCGTCAGCACTCCAGGTTCCTTGCCGAGCTGCGCAACGTTGTTGGACGGCTTCTAAAGGTTCGCCAAACTCGAAGCCGACTCCGCCCGAGGGGGGTGCGTGCGCGGGTTCTTCGTCGGCATCGGCCTCGTCTTCGTCGCGCGTTGGTGTCCGTGGTGAGTACGCTTGCGTCTCCGGGTTCGCTTCGCGTGATGCCTTGAGGCGGCGTTCTTCTCTTTCGTAGGCTTTGCAGTCTGACGCGACATCGGCGCCGTACGCTGCTGACGCAATGAAGAGGGTGCCTAAGGCGACCCCGAGCAGAATGTCCACTGTGCGGTTGAACGGTGCTCCATCGACTTGGTCAGGACCATCCACCGCGAAACCTATTCGAACAACTTCAATTCCCGCAAACACGCCGTCGAGAACCGGCAACGCTGCCGAGGACGTGCAGCTCCCTTTGTGTGTCCCAGAATGGGTTGACGGCGGGCGTCTCGCAAAAATCAACGAACACCCCTGCAAGCTGATCAGCGCCGCTAGACCCAGCGGCAGTGTGCGCCCAGTCCACCCCTCGCAAAACCTGCTGTTCAAAATGCGTGTAGCTGCCATTCTTAGGCCGCAACCTAGTGATATTCTTGGGCCACCGGCAACCCTTGGCCCTGGAACTGCACCCATCTGCTGCGGGCCTGGCACAGTCGCGAGGCCCAGCATGCTAGGCTGTAAGCACCCAAATGGTCGCGCCCGCCAGCCTGCCCAAGTTTGATCCAACCTTCTATCCCGTGGAGGACGACGTGGGGGAGCATGAACTCCAAACCTACATTCTTGAATTTCTGCGCCCGCTCCTTGAGCGTTATCTAGCATCCATCGGGATGCGTGCGCATGTGGGCTCCGATCAGTTCATCTACTGGAGGGAATTCGCGCCAACCTGTTCGGTGTCTCCTGACATTTACGTTCTGCCAGGCGTGTCCCAAGACATTGCCATCGAAAGCTGGAAGGTCTGGGAAACGCAGGTGGTCCCGAGCTTCGCTCTGGAAATCGTCACCTCAGATTATCGCAAAGACTACGACGAATCACCCAAGCGCTACGCGGAGCTCGGCGTTCAAGAACTGGTGATCTTCGATCCGTTTCCCGGTCCGCAACGAACAGCGCTGCAGGTATTCCGCCAAACACCAGACGGTTTTCAACGCATCGAAAAGACATCCGGTGATCGCGTGCGGTCAGAAGTTCTCGGCTGTTTTTTCCGTGTGGTCGGTGAAAAACACGAGGTGCGCCTGCGCGTTGGCCTAGGCACCCGCGGCGATGAGCTCTTCCCCAGCCTCGCTGAATCCGAGCAGCACGAGCGACGCTCCAAAGAGCAGGAACGCCAGGCAAAAGAGCAGGAACGCCAGGCAAAAGAGCAGGAACGCCAGGCAAAAGAGCAGGAACGCCAGGCAAAAGAGCAGGCGCTGGCTCGCGTGGCCGAGCTTGAGCTTGAGCTTGCCAAGCTGCGAGGACGGTAGCCTGATGGTCGAAGGCGCGGCGCCGCAAGAGTTGCGAGCGCTCACGCCTTCGTGGGTTGGTAAGCCTCTGTGCTGGTGGTCTCAGAGGTGCACGATGTCCCCCTTTAGCGAGTAGGCAATGGCGAGGACATCCTTCTGCGTCTGTTCGTCGATGTTGTGCTTGCACAGCACTGCCAGAATATCATCGACCGCAGCCACGTACTCCGCAGCGTTAATGTTCATGCCCCGATGCGCATCGGGCATACTGCGCCCTTCGTACTTCGCGGGCCCGCCGCTTCCCGATTCAAGGAAGCGACACAGATGTTGCTTGAGGACGGCAAGGCGTGCCGGATCGCCAAGGTACGGCAGGAAACGGGCCTTGACCGTCGGGTTCTCCATGTGAGCCGCGACGATGTCGTTGACGAGTGCTGAGATGCCTTCGGTGCTCCCAAGGCGTGTGTACAGGGTGTTTAGGGGTTGCATGAGTGCTGGCCTTTCTGGTTTGGGGCGGCCCCGTGCTGGCACCGCCGAACTAGACCGTTCGGTCTAGTTCCCTGATACCCTAAAGTAGACCGGTCGGTCTAGTAAAAGTTGGCTAAAATCTGGCGCAGACCCCGAAGCCTCGATCAGTGGGCGCCGGCGGCCCTGAAGTAGAAATCCAACATCGCTTGGAGCGGCGCAGGGTCTCGTAAGAGTCGAGTGCGCAGCGCGGCCCCCTCCCAGCAGTCCACCAAGAGGTCTGCGAGCTTTTTCGCGTTCGTGCCTCGTGCAAGTTCACCGCGTGTGATCGCTTCCTCTAAACACGACGCGACACGCGCGCCAATCTCGGCAAAACAGCGTTCAATCTTGCGCCTAAATACCTCGTTAACTCCAGACAGCTCCTGACCCAACCCGCCAAGCAAGCATCCAAGGTAACCGTCTTGCCGGTACTTCTCGCGTGTACCTTCGAAAAAACTTCGCACGCGTTTGAGCGGAGGAAGACTCTGATCCCCAAGACAAACGTCGAGCGCGCCATGCACTTCGACCATGTAGCGATCGATCACTTGCAGCGCGAAGTCTTCTTTGCTCTCGAAGTGGTGATAAAAGGATCCCTTCGGCACGGAGGTCTCGGCGAGCACTTGCTGGATCCCAAGATGGTTGTAGCCATACTTGAGCAGCATGCTCATGCCTGCCTCCAGCAGACGCTCTTTGGTGGACGCTTCCATCGGGTTAGACTGAACGGTCTAGTGGCTGAAGGTAAAGCGCGCGAGCGAGGCGTCAAGGGGTCTGAAGGACGATTAGCTCCCGGTAGCGGCGCTAAGACCCGCTAAAACGTCGAATCCGATAGTAAGCATGCTTACTTTCTGATTTGTCGGTGGGAGGGCATGGCGAGCGGTCGGCGCTTAGGAACTCAGGCGCTTTGGCTGCGGAACGCCGGTGAACGAGGGAGCTACACGGCTGCCTGTGTTTCTCACCCAGAGTGGCAACTCGAAGGCGCTGCAGGTATCGGTGCGCCAGACGGGACCTTGGATTTCTTCGTTGCGGAGAAGGTGGCGCCAGCTTCCGGCCGGGATGTAATACGTCACCTCGCCGTTCGCTTGGAACACGGGCGCTACAAGCAGCGCGGAGCCAAGCATGTACTGGCGATCTAGGTACTGACACGTTGGATCGCCGGGAAACTCCAGGACCATGGCGCGCATCACGGGCCAGCCGTGCTCGTGGGCTTCTTGGGCTACGTCCAAGAAATAGGGTAGCAGATGTTGCTTCAATTCCGTGAAGAAGCGCAGCACATCCACCGCTTCATCGCCGAACAGCCAGGGCATGCGGACACTGTCGGAGCCGTGCAGACGGCTGTGCGATGAGAGCATGCCGAAGGCGACCCAGCGTTTGTACAAATCCGGCGTCGCTGTGCCGAAAAAGCCGCTGATATCATGGCTCCAGAAGCCGAAGCCGGTGAGCCCGAAGGAGAGCCCGCCGCGCAGCGTTTCTGCCATCGAGACATAGCTGGAGGAATTGTCCCCGCTCCAGTGCACCGGGAACTTCTGATTTCCCGCGGTTGCGGAGCGAGCGAACACAATGGCTTGGCCTTTGCCCTTCTCTTCTTCAAGCACCTCAAACACCGCTTGGTTGTAGAGGTACGTGTAGTAGTTGTGCATGCGCTCCGGATCGGAGTCGTCGAAGTAGCGAACTGCCGTGGGGATGCGTTCGCCGAAATCAGTCTTGAACGTATCAACGCCCATGCGGATTAGTGCGCGCAGCTTCTCCTGGAACCAGGATTTGGCGGCAGGGTTGGTGAAGTCCACAAACGCCAAGCCAGGCTGCCAGCGATCTTCCTGATACACATCGCCTTCCGGCGTCTTCAGTAGGTAACCGCCATCTGCGCCCTCGTCGAATAATGCGGAGGCTTCAGCGATGTAGGGATTGATCCAGAGGCACACGCGAACGCCCTTCTTCTGGATTTTGGCGAGCATGCCCGCGGGATCGGGAAAATGCCGAGAATCCCAGAGAAAGCTCGTCCAAGTGAGCTCCTTCATCCAGTAGCAATCGAAGTGAAACACGCCCACTTGGATGCCGGAGGCCTCCATCCTTTCGAGGTTCGCAAGAATGTCGGTTTCGTCGTAGCTCGTGAGAAAAGAGGTGGAGAGCCACAAACCAAAGGACCAATCCGGCAACAAGGGTGGCCTGCCGCTGAGCGCAGTGTACTGCTCTAGGGCGTCTTTGATGGTGGGCCCGCCGAACAGAAAGTATTCCAACCGGTGACCGAGCGCACTGAATTGTACGCGGTTAATATGATGCGACGCAACTTCGTACGAAACCTTGCCGGGATTGTTCACCAGCACGCCATAGCCGCGGCTCGTGACATAGAACGGCACGTTCTTGTAACCCCACTCCGAATTCGTGCCGCCGTCTTCGTTCCAGATATCGCAGGCTTGGCCATTCTTGACGATCGGCCCAAAGTGCTCGCCCAGGCCGTACACCGTTTCGCCCACGTCTAACGAAAGCTGCTCGCGTAGGTAGGTGTTGCCGTCCTGATCCGTGAACAGGCCGATCGCTCGCTGCTCACTGCTCGTGAGCGGTTCGCCGTTGCGCAAGATGGCAATCCGCCACGGGCCTTCTTTCGGCACCATGACCGTGATAGGGCCTGTTTTTAGCCAGAATGACTGCGCATCGCTGCCGGTGGTGGCAACCGGAGAACCAAGAGCGGGAGCCGCAAGATCAAAGCTTGGAAGCTTGGGGCGTTTGCCCTTGAAGTGAACGATCTCCACCTTGAGCACGCCGGGTGCCGGCGAGGAGAAGCGCGCGGTGATCGTGGTGCCATCCAAGAACTCTGGGCGCTTGCTGGCGAGCCGATCGTAGCCGGTAACGGTGAGCGCTCCCGCCGCGGCCTGCACGTCGACGACGCCGAGCGGGTAGATCGCTGAGATGCCAGGAAGAAGCGCGTAGTCACCAAATTTGAATTTCATGGAAGTACTTTCAGGAGTTTGTAGCCGTACAATTGGAGATCGAGCTTGAGAGACTGACCTTTGACTTCGAGCACTTCGCCACTCAGATAATTCTTGAGGCGACGCTCAGTAAGAGCGGGAAGCTGAATCGTGACCGGTTGTTTCTGATCTGAGAAGTTGAAAATAACCAGGGCCTGTGTTTCCAAGTCTTCAGAGGTGCGCAACGCTGCAAACACGGTCTCCGGACAGTCAGTGGCCACTTCCTCGATGTGGCCGATGCCGAGCTCTTTGTGTTGAGCGCGCAGCGCGAAGAGGCGGCGCAGGTGCGAAAATGCTGAATCCGGGTCATCTTTTTGGGCCTCCAGAGCGGGCCAATCGACGCCCAAATCGACGATTTCTGGCCGCTGAACCTTTCGCTCAGTGAAGGTTAGCCCGGCCGCGAGGATCCACACTTGATCCGGCAGCGCGGCGTTGAAGGCGACCTGCAGTCTATACGTCTCCAGGCGATGGCAGGCCCAGCTGTTGAAGATCTTGGCATGTGTGACATCCCCGAATTGTTGGTAGGGGAACATGCCATTTTGAATCAACTCCGCTCGCACTTTCAGCGCGTCGCGGATAAAATCTGCTTTGTGTTGCGTGATGGCTTCCAGCTCATTGTAAAATTCGTGACGGAGCTTGCCGGTGCCGGCATTGAAGCCCCCTGTTCGCAACAACTCATTTTGCAATACGAAGTTCTCAGCGGTAACCAATCCGCCGCGCTCCTTCACAAACCCGGTGAAGCGTCGCAACACGGCTTGGTCAGCGTTGTGCCAGGTGGGAACGGCATCGGCATCGAAACCTGCGATTCCCTTGTCCATCCAGAAACCTAAATGCTCTAGAAATGCGTCAAAATAGGCGCGATTGGAGCAATCGGGTGCGGGCCTATCCCAGCAGGTCAGCACCGTGCCGTCGTCATTCCACTCAAACCATTGGGCCTCAAGAGCATTAGGATCGCGTTCGCGTGCGGCCTTCGCTCGGAGATAGAGAGGATGTTGCCAACCCACGTATTCTGGGACCGCCATCATGATGACTTTGACGTCGCGCTCTCTGCAAGCGGCCATCAGACGTTCAAAATCTTCTATGCTGCCGTAATGGGGATCAACGCTCGCCCAATCCTGCTGGACCAAGCCCGACCATTCCGGATCGCTTCCGTAGTAGCCAACATGTTGAAAGCGGTAAGCGCTGATTCCAGCTTCGAGAAAGAAATCCAGCTTTTGCCGCACTCCTTCGAAATCACCTAGGCCGTCCCCATTTGAGTCAAACGCTCCGTGCACGGAAACGGTGAGTAAGGTGGGGTGGGTCGTCCACCAGCCTTGCGGTTTTTGCGGGAGTTGAGAGTCCATAAGGCTTGGAGCAGGGGCCACTCTCGGCATATCTAGAATGAGACGCCGTGTGCCCGAGGATACAGATATTGCAGTACTTTATTGGCCAACGCCATGCATTGAATTGACGGTCATGTGTAAAGTCGTAAACTCTCTGCTGCTGTCCCGCGATCATCCGGTGACAAGTATCGGAAGGAAGCTCACGATGCCACGTAACCTCAAAACAGTGAGCCATATGCCTAGAGCGTCGGGTGAGCCGCAATTAGGGAGCGCAGCGCTCCCGTTTGAACTTTCATATGTGGGCTTTTTCTCGCACGCGTTTGGCTTTGAAACGCATGTGCATGAAGATGAGTACGAGTTTCACTATTTGCCGCGCGGCAAGTGCACGATGGTGAGTGGTAAGCGACGCGTAAGCTTGCCTGATCACAGCTTAACGTTTACGGAGCCGCACACGCCCCACGGAATCACCGAAGGTAGCGAAAGTGGTGCTCCGATCGGTTGGTACTATTTTCGCTTCCGAATCGGCGCCACAGGTGAACGGATCCTGCCGGCGCTCAGGGGAGCGTTTGAGCCGCGCGGCACCGTGCGACTGGGGCCGCCATTTGAGGGTAGATTCAGGGAGATGCTGCTGCAGCTCCAGTCTGAGAATCCTCTGCTACGCACCTCGGGTGCGCATCTTTTCTCAGCCCTGGTGTATGAGCTGGCCTCTAACGCCAAGAAGCGCACCACGTTAAGTACAGCCAGCTATGTGGACGAGCTGGTGCAATGGATGCAATCCAACTTGGCGGCGTCGCTCGATCTTCAGCAAGTTGCCACGCGTGTTGGGATCAACAAATCTTATCTTATTCGAAATTTCAAGCTGCGAACGGGCACTTCACCGATCCAATTCTTCAATCGCTTAAAGATCGAAACGGCATCGGACATGCTCGAGAGCACCTCACTCACCATCAAACAAATTGCCGACCAACTGGGATTTTGCGACGAATTTTACTTCAGTCGTCTGTTCAAACAGTTTTCAGGAGTTGCACCGCAAGGCTTTCGAAAAACTCGGAAGGCGTAACGGTTGGAGTAGGCGGTTCGCAGGGTTGGAGTAGGCCTTATATTCGTTCGGGAGATAGTAAGCATGCTTACTATCTCGAAAGCGACGTGAGGGCTCTGCGGCTCGACGAACGCAAAACAGTGTGTGCTCAACCGAGTTTTTAACGCGTGCTTGGCGAACAGGTGCTCGAGCGATTGTGTGAGGGGAGCTCGAGCGATTGTGTGAGGGCGTTCGAGCGACTATCGTGAAGGCATACCCTTAGGGGGCGCGCTAGAGCTTCAACATGAATTGCGTGACGGCGTCGGCGAAGCCGGGCAGATCTTCGTGGCCAAAATCTGGGTAGAGAATGTGGCTTTTCTTGGAGCTCACCTTGTTGTAGGCAGCGAATTGGGTCGAGGGAGGGCAAACGTTGTCCATGAGCGAAATGCCCATCAAAAGCTCGGCTTCGATGCGTGGGGCGAGGTGCTGCACGTCGATGTAGCCCAATCTACGAAACCATTCGTCGTGCTGGGCGTGGGTGGGATCGTGATTGCGGAAGAAAGTGCGAAGTTCGCCGTAGGCACGATCGGCGAGATCCATTTCCCAGACGCGTTGATAATCTGAAAGGAAGGGAAAGATCGGGACGACGCGCTGCACTTGGGGAGCGAGTGCGGCACAAGCAAGGGCAAGCCCGCCACCTTGCGAGGCGCCCAAGACACCCACTCTGGCGGGATCCACCTCAGGCAGCTCGAATACGATTTGGGCAAGCTGGGCGGTGTCCAAGAAGATGTGTCGAAACAAGAGATTGTCGACGCGATCGGAGAGGCCGCGGATGATGTGGCCGTTGAGTGTGGGGCCGAGCGTTCCGCCGGTGTCTTCGCTCAAGCCGCCTTGGCCACGGCAATCCATGGAAATGACGCTGTAGCCGTGTGCCAGCCAACGCAGCTTGGAACTCCAATCCCCACTTGAGCCAGAATAGCCGTGAAATTCTAGGATAGCCGGGTGCTTAGGTGCAGCGTGCTTCGGCCTCAGGTACTTGGCATGCACTTTCGCGCCCCGGACGCCTTTGAAATAGAGGTTGAAACAGTCAGCGCTTGGGATCTGAAAGCTGGCGGGCTGAAGTTCGATGGCGCGCGACTGCTGCCGCATCTCGGCGAGTGCACGCTCCCAGTATTCAGCGTGATCGCTGGGGCAGGGATTTCTGCCGGTGTAGACTTCGAGCTCAGCGAGAGGTTTATCAAGGAGGGGCATGGTCTTGGTCTGGGAGTTGAGTGTTGAGTGTTGAGTGTTGAGTGTTGAGTGTTGAGTGTTGAGTGTTGAGTGTTGAGTGTTGAGTGTTGAGTTAGGGCTTCTCGCCGGTTGATGTGGGGAATTTCTTAGATTTCCAGACTCCCAGGCCTTCATCCAAGACAGTGACTTTGGTGAAGCCTTTGTCGAGGAGCTGCTGTGCTAGTTTGCCGGACTCGGCGTGCGGGCAAGCGCAATAACAGACGAGCCAGGCTGTTTTGGGCAGTTTGTCGATGTACGGAGCGGGGTCGTAGAACGGAACACTCACAGCCCCTGCGATGTGTTCGCGCATGTAATCCGAGGGTGCCCGTGCATCAAGGAAGCCCATTTGCGCGCCGCGATCGAGCTCCCGCTTCACAATATCCACGCCGGTAGTTTCCGGGAAGCGCTTGAAGCCATGGGGCGCTGGGCCTTTGGCATGGATGAGTACGGGCCCTAGCGGGAGGGGCGGTGGTCTGGCTGGCACACTGGGGCGAACGACAGGTACTTGTCGACTCCGGAGCAGTGCGATCACATCTTCGATGCTCTTCGGATCGAGCTTGCGTTTGAACGCCGGCATCGAAGTCTGCGGGCGACCTTCGGTGATGGCGATCCGCAGAAATCCGTCGTTGGCAGTCGCGAGAAAGGAGCTGTCGCCGATGTGCGGCGCGGGCCCGCCAGTGCCCGTTTGACCGTGGCAGCTCGTGCATTCACGCGTGTAGATTTCGGCGCCGCGAAGTTTGTCGCCCAGGCTGGGCCGGGGGTCGACCCTGGGTTTTTCTTTGCTGAAACTGCGCAAGTATTGAATCACAGCGCTCACGTCACTCGGGCTGAGTGGGCCGCCGCGCTCGTTGCCCCAAGCGGACATCGTGGTGTCGTCGCGGCCGTGAGTGATCACTGTAGTGAGGAAGCTATCGCTCGCCGTGGCGAGAAAATTGGCGCCGCGCAAGCGAGGAGCTTGATCGGCTTTGTACCCTTCGCCGACAGCTCCGTGACACACAGAGCACATACGTTGATAGGTTTCACGTCCGTGGTTCAGGCTGAGCTCAGCTTGGCTCTGGGCCACCGGCTGCTTCGGGGCACGGTTGCAACCTACCAACAACGCGAGGATGATCCATTTTGAGAACCAGGCAGGTTGCGGTCGAGGAAACATGGTGCGTCCGGCGAAGCGAGGGCTTTTGCTGCTGTGTGGCAGCAAACTCTGGGCGTGAGTGTCGCGGATGGGTGTGTAGCTTGTGACAGCTGACGCTGCAAACATCGCGTGAGAATGTAGGCGGTTGCTGCGCTTGTGGCGGGGTGCGATAGCTAGTGACCATGAGCGGGAGTTGCAGCCTAAGGGCATTGGTGGGTTGGTCTTTCCTGGTCATCCTCTTTGGGTTGGGGAGCTTGGGGTGTACAGGAAAAATTGAGGTGCATAGCGGCGCACGGATGGCGGCGGCGAGCAACACAACGAATACCGTTGGCATCGCTGCCGTTACCACCCCGGGCTGTGCAACGGGTGAGTTCTCTTGCGCCGGGCGCTGCACGGACCCGAAAAATGATGCGGCCAATTGTGGCAGCTGTGGGAAGGCGTGCGCCGGAGCCTTGAGCTGCCGAAACGGACAATGTGCTCAGGCTTGCCCGAGTGGGCAGAGTGACTGCGGGGGCGTGTGCCTGATGCTGGCCAGCGACAATGCCAATTGTGGTGCTTGTGGCAACGCTTGCGGCGCCGGACGAGTTTGCGACGGCGGAGCCTGCAAGTGCCCAAGCGGCCAGCTCTTTTGCGGAGGCGCGTGTGTGGACGTCGGTCAGAGCGCAGCACATTGCGGTCAATGCGATGCGGCTTGTCCGACCGGGAAAACCTGCGCTCTTGGCAAGTGCGAATGCGATCCTGGGAACACGTTCTGCAATGGTGCTTGCGTGGATACCCAAGTCACCAACGAACACTGTGGTGGTTGCGGGACGGTGTGCAATGGCGGCCAGACCTGCCAAGCAGGGGTGTGCAGCTGCCCAGCTGGAGGCAGTTTCTGCGCTGATAATTGTATCGACACCAAGATCACCGATGCGCACTGCGGCGGTTGCAATATGGCGTGCGCACTTGGGAAATCGTGTGTGGCGGGTCAATGCACCGGTGGCGGTGGCTCCGGTGCGGATGGTTGCATCGGGTTGGCTCACGACATCAGCGTGAGTCAGATCGCGGTTTACCAAACGGTGAAAGTGTCCGTGATGGACGCAGGCGTTGCGGTCGCCGTGGCGAGCCGGAATACGGATGTGGTGGTGGGACGCGACAGTCTGTTTCGTGTCTTAGTGACCACCAATCCTGGGTTTGTCGCCCGCGAAGTATCAGCGCGGTTGGTGATCGCGAACGGTACCATCACGGATAGCTTTTTCCAAAAGAAAACACTCAGTAAAAACTCGGATGAGGCTGACACTGCCACGACGTTCCAGCTCCAAGTTCCCAAGGATAAAATCACCGCCACTACTCGCTATTATGTCGAGCTCGTCGAATGCGCCGCCACGGTTGGGGGTAACGTGGTGAGCCCGCGCTTTCCTACGGGTGACGGCGATGTCGAACTTCTGGCGCGCACCACGGGCAGCCTCAAGATCAAGCTCCTGCCCATTTTGGCCAACGGAAAGTTACCGGACACGTCACCCGCTGCTCTCAACATCTACCGGGGCCAATTCCTCGCGACGTATCCTATCGCCAGCATCGAGATGACGGTGGGGGGCATGTTGACTACGGACTACCCGATTGACTGGAGCAGCGTGCTCGACCAGGTGCGCGCCAAGCGTAGAACCGACAATCCGCCCGCGGATGTCTACTATTATGGGCTGCTGAAACCTGAGGACACCTTCAAAGCCTTCTGTGGCAGCTCTTGCACGACGGGCATCGGCTATGTTTCGAATCAAGCGAGCAGCCGCGCAGCCTTGGGCATTGGTTTCGCCGATGTGTCCTCCGCCCAGACGATGGCTCACGAAGTGGCGCACAATCACGGTCGTGGGCATGCGCCCTGCTCCTCCGGCGGTACGATCGCTAACGTGGACCCGAGCTACCCCTATGCGGGCGCGAAGATTGGAGCCTGGGGCTACGATCCACGGACGCAGGCACTCTTTGAGCCGACGAGTCGCACCGATCTCATGGGGTACTGCAGCAGCAAATGGATCAGTGACTACACCTACGATGGGATCCTCAATCGGCTTGCGATGGTGAACGGCGCGCAAGACGTCTATGTGGCTCCCGAAGCACTCAGCACCTTTCGCGTGCTGCTGCTGGACGCCAAAGGGCCGCGCTGGGGTGCGCCGATCACGGAGCCGTCGTTGCCGAGCGGTGAGCCAGTGTTGGCGGAAGGCCTGGACGCAAACGGGAATTTCTTAGGCTATCTGGATGCGTACATCACGGAAATTTCAGATATTGATGCCTGGAGCGTACAGATCCGTGAGCCTGATCCGCGTACGGTATTGGTGAGGATCGCGGGTTATCCGGCGATTGCGTTTGCTAGAGGGCATTGACGTTGGGGCCATGCACCACGGCAAATCTCGCGCGAAACGATCCGCGCATGCCTTCTGGGTCCGGAACTACTTTCCCAATGCTCCCCGATTTGATCGAATTGTGCGCGTTGTTCAATTCTCACGGAAGCTACGCGACCGCAGGTTAATGCCAGCACATTAGGCAAAAACGGAGATCCTTGTGCAGTCACATTCAAAGCAGAAGCAGATACTCGGCCTCGTCGGTTGGCTTACCATGTGCTTCGCTGCTTCTTCGGTTGGCGCTATTGCTTCTATACAAGCCAAGTCTTTTTACGGACAACTTGTCCAGCCTGATTGGGCGCCGCCGCCTTCTGTTTTTGGACCGGTGTGGACGGTTTTATATGCCTTAATGGGAATCGCCGCGTGGTTGGTCTGGCGCTCTGGAGGATTCCGTACCAATCGCCAAGCGCTCACGTTGTTTCTGGTGCAGCTCGCACTCAACGCACTATGGAGCTGGCTTTTCTTTGCATGGCACCGCGGCGGTTTGGCATTCACCGATATTGTGGTGCTGTGGCTCTTTATAGCGGCTACGATTGTCTTTTTCTGGCGCGTGCGTCCGCTTGCTGGTGTGTTGCTCATTCCGTATTTGCTGTGGGTCAGTTTCGCAGCGGTGCTTAATTATTCCGTTTGGCAACTCAACCCGCAGGTGCTGGGTTAATGGCGCCAGTGGGGTACTTCCGCTGGTCAGCTTTTGCCTTGACCCGAAGGCCCGCGTCTGTCCGAGTTTGGCCGATCAGCTGCACGACAGTCTCCAGAGTTCGGAGGGGCTTGCCTCGCGGGCAGGTGAGCTTGTGTTTGGGAGGGCTGGTCGCCGGTGGATTGTGGCTTGAACTTCAGCATTACCATGGTAATGTATTTCATGCCGCTCGCGCAATCGAAGGTGACTGCACAAGGTCAGATTTCTGTTCCGGCTGAGATTCGGCGCATTCTAGGCGTCGGCCCTGGGGCCCTTCTTGAATGGGACGAGGAGAACGGAAAGATCGTTGTGAGACGGGTGGGGCAGTATACGTCGGAAGAGATAAACAAGGCCCTGTTCCCGAGTGGAGTGAAGGGCAAGACCCTCGCGGAACTCAAGGAAGGGATCGCGCGCACTATGAAGGGACGGCATGCGCGCCGTTGACACCAACGTCCTCGTCCGATTGCTCACCAGGGATGATGAAGAGCAGTCTGCCGCGGCCGATGATTTCATCCAAGCTGGTGCCTGGGTTTCGCATCTTGTGCTACTCGAGACGAGCTGGGTGTTAAGCAGTGTGTACGCCCTCACCTCGGCTCGACTTGCCAAGGCGATTGAGATGCTTTTGCAGCATAAAAGCCTGATAATTCAAGATGCGGACGTCGTGGGTTCCGCACTCGAATCGTTCAAGAAGCACCCCTCCCTCGGGTTCTCCGATTGTCTTGTTCTCGAGGGGGCTCGGAAGGCCGGACATCTTCCACTCGGCACGTTCGATAGGCGGTTGGGAAAGCTGGACGGAGGCCATCGCCTTTGATATGGCCGCCCAACTCGGCGTTGAAAATTCGTAGTGAGTCTCTGAACAACTCGACCCTCCGCAAGAAGTCCGATAGACTGGTCCGCTACGATGGCTGATCCCGCTCGGCGACGTGCCACCTATGCCGACCTGTTGGCGGTGCCCGAGCCGCTGATCGGAGAGATTCTGGACGGGGAGCTTCACACTCAGCCTCGCCCTGCACCGCGACACGCGCTCGTTTCGTCGATTCTAGGAGGGGAGCTTTCGGGCCCGTTCCATCGTGGTCGTGGCGGCCCTGGTGGCTGGATCATTCTTTACGAACCTGAGCTGCACCTTCTCGACGACGTGCTCGTCCCCGACCTTGCAGGTTGGCGGCGGGAACGCATGTCGGGATTGCCTGAAGGAGCAGCTTTTGAGCTGGCGCCTGACTGGGTGTGCGAGGTGCTGTCACCGAGCACTGCGGCGCGCGATCGGAATGTGAAGCGGCGCATCTATGCGCGTGAAGGTGTAAAATGGCTCTGGCTCATTGAGCCAGCGACGCAGACGCTAGAGAGCTTCGCGCTCGATGCTGGCGTGTGGAAAGTTCTTGGTACTTGGACCGGGGACGAACGCGTGCGGGCGACGCCCTTTGAAGCGGTTGAGATCGAGCTTTCGGCTTTTTGGACGGCTTAGGTCTCGAGCCGCCCCATCTTAGAATTGCGGCGCCCTGAGCCGCCCAGTTTGGTCTAAGGGGAAGGGCATTTCTATGTATCGGCACGTGTTCACCTGGCCACTCGCGCTCGCTCTTGCGGTTGGGATCGGCGTGGGTGTCGGTGGCTACACGTTTCGCTATGCCGAGGGGCTCTCCTATTTCAGCACGGATCCAAGCGCGTGTGCGAACTGCCATATCATGAGATCCCAATACGCATCCTGGCAGATGGCGGGGCACCATACCGTTGCAAACTGCGTCGATTGCCACCTGCCTCACGCTACGGTCCCCAAGTATATAGCGAAGGCTGACAACGGATGGCGGCATAGCAAGGCTTTTACCACCGGCAACTTTCCCGAGCCCATCGAGCTTATCCCCCGCAGCCGTCGCAATCTGGAGCAAAACTGTCAGCGGTGTCACGCGGATCTGGTTCATGATCTCGTTTCGGCGGCAGAGCCTCTTTCTTGTCTGCACTGTCACAGCGACGTTGGCCACGGCGAACGGATGGGCCTCGGGGGCCCCATGACGGCAGCCGAACTTCGCACGAGCAAATAACCTGAAGGTGAGGAAATGATGACAAGCGAGAACGACAAGCCTGAACGAAGACCCAAACGCTGGCTGCTCCCCACCTTGACTCTAGCCGCCGCGCTGGTGTCGGCTATCGTGACGGCACTTCTGGTCAACATTTTCGCAAGAAAAACAGAAGAACGGCAGACCTTCGTGCGCGTCGTGGACGTCACCGAAAACGATACGGATCCAGCCAAATGGGCTAAAAACTGGCCTGCCCAATACGATGGCTATCGACGCACGGCGATTCTAACCAAGACGCGTTTTGCCGGCCACGGGGGTAGCGAGGCACTGCCAGAAGAGAAGATCGAACGCGAGCCCTGGCTCAAACGCATGTTTCTCGGCTACGCGTTCTCGCTCGATTACCGGGATCGGCGAGGCCACGCCTACATGCTGAGCGATCAAGAAGCGACCCAGCGGCTCACCCAGCCGCAAACAGGTTCCTGCTTGCACTGCCACGCCTCGGTGATGCCGCTATACCGCGAGCTTGGCGGCGGTGACGCAACGCTTGGATTTCTGGAAAGCTACAAACACAGCTACGCGGAGCTCAGCCAGAAGCTGCACGCGTCGGGCCACGCGCACCCGGTGAGCTGCGTCGATTGCCACGAGCCTCAATCGATGGCGCTGCGCGTCACTCGCCCCGGATTTCTGCGAGCAATTTCTGAGTTCGCGGCTTCGGAAGGTGGCGCCCACGCATTTCCTTCCATTCAAGAATGGCGCGCAGGAAAAAAGGACAAGGCGTACGATGCCAACGCGGATGCTAAGCGTTCGGAGATGCGCTCGTTCGTGTGCGGGCAATGCCACGTGGAGTACTACTGCGGCACCAAAATGCCGCTGGTGTTTCCTTGGGGCAAAGGGCTCCGGGCCGAGGATCTTGAGGCGTTTTGGAATGAGACGAAGCTGCCGAACGGCGACACCTTTTACGACTACGAGCATCCTGAAACGGGAGCCCGCGTGCTCAAGGCGCAGCATCCTGAGTTCGAGCTTTGGAGCCAAGGCATCCACGCGCAGAGCGGCGTCTCGTGCGCGGATTGTCACATGCCGTATCAGCGCGAGGGCGCGAGCAAGACGAGCGATCACTGGGTCCGCAGCCCGCTCCTCAACGTGCAGCGGGCATGTCAAACCTGTCACCGTGTATCGGAAAGCGAGATGTTGCGGCGCGTCGACGTGATCCAACAGCGCAACTACGATCTCATGCAGCGCGGGGGAAAAGCCATCGTGGATTTGCTGGATGCGGTGATTGCGGCCAAAGCACGGGGGGTGACGCCGGAAGCGCTGAAGAGCGCGCACGCTTTTCAGCGCCAGGCGCAGTGGCGGCTCGATTTCGTCGCAGCTGAGAACAGCATGGGGTTTCACGCACCTCAGGAAGCGGCACGCCTGCTCGGAGAAGCCATCGATGACGCCCGTCTGGGACAGCTGGCAGCGCTTTCTGCGCTCGCGGCTCAAGGACTTGAGACGCCTTCCGAGAAGTAGGTCTACAGTTTCTCATGGTCTCGGAACGCCTCGACCCTCCACAAAGAGTCCGGTAGACTGGTGCACTACGATGGCTGATCCCGCTCGGCGACGTGCCACCTATGCCGACCTGTTGGCGGTGCCAGAGCCGCTGCTCGCCGAGATTCTGGACGGGGAGCTTCACACTCAGCCCCGCCCTGCACCGCGACACGCGCTCGTTTCGTCGATTCTAGGAGGGGAGCTTTCAGGTCCGTACCATCGTGGTCGTGGCGGACCGGGTGGCTGGATCATTCTGGATGAGCCGGAGCTTCATCTAGGAGAAGACGTGCTCGTCCCCGATCTTGCAGGTTGGCGGCGGGAACGCATGTCGGGTTTACCGGAAGGAGCGGCTTTTGAGCTGGCGCCTGACTGGGTGTGCGAGGTGCTGTCACCGAGCACTGCGGCGCGTGATCGGAATGTGAAGCGGCGCATCTACGCGCGTGAAGGCGTCAAGTGGCTCTGGCTCATTGAGCCAGCGACGCAGACGCTAGAGAGCTTCGCGCTCGATGCTGGCGTGTGGAAAGTTCTTGGTACTTGGACCGGGGACGAACGCGTGCGGGCGACGCCCTTTGAAGCGGTTGAGATCGAGCTTTCGGCTTTTTGGACGGCTTAGGTCTCGTGAAAGCCCCTACGGCGCTCAACGCTCTCCGTGAAAAACTTCTGATCCACTACGGCCCAAGCGGCCCGCGAGCGACCCACAAATCCACCAGGCGGAGCGCTCATCGAGCCCCATCCCTTTTGACAGGTACCATTGTGCACGTGCGGCGCGCCCGCAGAAACTCCCAAGTTAACACCCCAGGTCCCCGCGGCACCGCCGAGCCCGCTCATCACGGCACCACCGATCCCGCCGGAGCCTCCGCTCGGCGCGCGCCCGCCCAGGGTTGAGCTCATGCCACCAAGGTTCGGCGCACCAGCACTGGTTACGCCGCCACTGAACTCCAGCTCACCCGAGGACCAAAAGCACCACGGAGGATCGCCATTGTTGCATAAATGGCCTTAGAATGAGCCATTTATCGAGCACGCCCAAAGTCCGCAACCCCAGGCGATTTGCTTCTTCGAGCCCGACTCGTGGGGTTGCATATAAAGCAGGACACCACCGGTTATCGCCAGTGCGCCGCCGACTCCCGTGAGGACCCGTGCCGTCGTTTGAGCAGCCTGCATGTCGCTAATGTGGCCGAGTGCTTGCGTTTGAGTTAGCGCTTTGCGAGCCTTGTCCTCGGAGCCTCCGCTCGAAAGTTCAAAGTAGCCCGCCGCGCCCAAGGTGGCACCGGCTCCGCCCAAAACCAACCAAGGCAACAGCTTGGTCGTTGATGTGCTCGTGGAATGCTCAGAATTCTTTTCTACGCGGGCTTGTTCTGGAGCCAGCTGTTTGTTTTTCGCAACCGGAAGAGTTCCTGCCGCGTCGGGCTTAGAAAGAGGGTGGAGCTCTCCGGATACTTCAAGCGCTCGATGCTTCTGAAGCTCGAAGCTCTGCTTCTGGTCCGCGTATCCCGAACGCTGCAACGTCAGGTTGTGAAAACCGGGTAGGATCTCCGAGGTCCAAGGCGTGACGCCCACGGGGCGCCCATCAAGGACCACAGTCGCTCCGTCGGGCTTTGAAAGCACCGTCACCTGTTGAACACCGCGGAGGCGGAGTTGATCTTCAAGTTCACCGATGCGCGCGCTGATCGGGTCGTGGTCGGTGGCCGTGGGATCACGGCGCAGGTAGTCGCGGAAGAAACTGAGTGCACCCGCATCGTCGCCTAGCTTTTCGTAAGCCTTGGCAATGTTGAACGAAGTGCTGGCACTCGGGTAAGTGCGGTTAGCTTCCAAGAATTGGTCGATGGAATCCTTGTAGCGACCTTCGCGAAAGGCCAAAACTCCGCGGTCGAGGTGTTGCTTCGCCAAGTCCTTGGTCTGTGCGTCGGTAGTCGATAAAGGAGGTGATGCACTCGGCTCGGCCAGTGTGCTCGTCGCATAGAGAGCGAATGCGGCCAAGGCGAGTAGGGGGAGTTGCCAACGTGTTCTCATGGGTCAAAGGGTGGTCTTAAGGTCGTCGCCGCTGCTCGATGGCCTTCGGGGAGAAGAAGGGAGCCCGACGGTTCCGGAATTTGCTTTTGGTGGGGGCCCGTTGTTCGGTGCCTTGACGGTGCCGATGGGCGGCTTATGTGGCGTCTCCATCGGCAGTTGGTCGACAGCTATCGATTCAGGCTCGGGACCCCCTCGCAACGGCCGCGCGTCCAACGGGGTGCCGCTACTGCCTGGCGAGCCCTGAACGCTGGGAGCGCTCGCGGCTTCGCTGGGCTTTCGAGTTTGCTCTTGGCTCTCGCCCGAACGCCCGAACGCGAACCACAAGAACGCAAGAACGACAGCGAGACCCAGGGCGCCGGCGACAGCTACGAGGCGTGACCTTGGAGCCGCCGCGGGTGCGACCAGCCGTCCCACGGTTGTCTGCGTTGGCCTGGAGATCAATGCAGCAGCCTCAGAGAGAGGTGTTTCGGGCCGACCGGAATACAAGACGTTTCGTGGGGAGGTCCCCGAGGACTGGTGCCAGGCGCCGCGAAGGGATGCGCCAGCGATATCGTCGGACTCGCCGTGAAGGATCAGCCAGTCTGCGAGCGCGCAGCCGTACGGTTCCATCGCTGACCATCTTGCTTTGGGATCCTTGGCCAAGCCCTTGGACATGATATTCCACAGGGCCTCGTCCCCGGCGCTGAAGCTGGTTGTGGGGGGCGGATTATCTTCGATGATCGAACGCATCAAGGCGTTATAGTTGGGGCCTTCAAACGGCAACCGGCCCGTGATCATCTCGTAAAGCACGACGGACGCTGACCAGATGTCGGCCCGATGATCGACGTCCTGTCCGCGTGCTTGTTCGGGACACAGGTAAGCAGGTGTTCCAAGCACGGTGCCCAGCCGCGTCAAACGATCGATCTCGGGCTGCCCCGTCTTCACGATGCCAAAGTCCACCACTTTGGGCTGCATATGCCCGCTATCGTTGTTGGTGAGAAAGATGTTTTCGGGCTTCAGATCGCGATGGACGATGCCCTTCTGGTGCGCCGTTCCCAGCGCGTGTAACACCGGGAGCAGCGTGCGTACGGCCTTGATTGCGTTCAAGCGCCCGCGACGGGCGAGCGCCTGCGAAAGATCTTCGCCATCCAGGAGCTCCATCACAATGTACGGATCGCCCAAGTGCGTGATACCGAAATCAAACACACGCACGATAGCCGGATGCCCGAGGCGTGCTACCGCTCGGGCTTCCTTGAGCAGGCGCTCTTCTTGGCGTTGGGACTTTTCGCCGTCACGCAGAAGCTTGATGGCAACGTCTGCCTCCAGTGCCACATTGCGCGCCAACCAGACGGCTCCCATGCCACCTTCGCCGAGCATGCGCACGAGGCGATACTTGTCGCCGATGGTCTCATTCGCTCGATACGCAGAGGCTAAAGGGACGACGTCCTCGTCGCCCAGCGTTGCGAGCTTCTGGACATCGGACACGCCCGGTACCTGCTGCTCCGAGCCTGCATTTTTTGGAACCTTGTGCAGCGTGGCCACCGGACTCCTGAGTTAGAGTTTCGACACAGGTACGGTCCAATTCGTCCGCTAGTTAAGAGGTAGGGTCTGCTGAGGTGAGTGCGTCGTCCAACGTAGGTGTTTGGGGAGCATCGCGCGCGAAGGAGCGCCCTTGAAAGTACGCCTCTGCGGAATAGGAACGGCCGGGTCGGCGAAACCTTGAGGGGCCTGGCGTCTACGAGCAGTGGGTCAGAAAGGACACCGCGCTTCGCCTCAGCTCTCGGTGGCTTTAGGCGTTTTGGACAGCACGGCCCAGGCAACGCCCGCAAGCGTGAGGCCACTGCCAAGCAAGCGCCGCAAGGTGAAGGGTTCTTGGAATAGTAGGATGCCGCCGACCAGTGAAATGACCACGGCCAGTTGATTTAGGATCCCGGAGAGCGCCGCCGTGAGGTGCTTGAGCGAAGCGGTCATCAGCAGCTGTGCGACGATGCTCACGCCCACGGTGGAAAGTAAGAGCACCCAGCCAACAAGACCTGGCGTATGCCAGGTGCCGAGTGGCCCTACGATTCCCGGCAAGGTTGCCAACATGCCAATAAAAGTGAACGAAGCGAAGACGGTCCAAGACCCCTCGACTTCACCATGATCCGTGCGGCGCACCGCGCGAATCGAGGTGACCGCGATCGAGGAAAAAAGTGCCGATACCATGCCCACCAGCACCCAGCCACTCGGAGCATGTAGTGCATCAGAACCTGAATTGGCTACCAAGAGCACGCCTGGAATCGTCAAGAGCAGCGCACCAAAGGCACGCAGCGGGGGGCGTTCCCCGAGCAAGATCCAGGCGATACCCAGTGACCAAACGGGAGCCGTGTAGTTCAGCAGCGTTGCCAGCCCGACCCCAATGTGCTCAATGCACGAAAAGTAACACAGCACCGCGCTTCCTCCAAAGACACCGCGCGCGATGAGCCAACCGATGCGACGCGGGCGCAGATCCACTCGCGTGAAGCGCATCACGAACGCCACCACGAGCGCTCCGACAGCAAAGCGCATGAATGCCATCTGGGGCCCCGCCACATAGGGTGATGTAAAGCGCGCGAGGAGCGCCATGACGCCAAACAGCCCGGCTGCCAATGTTCCCCAAACGAGCGCCTGTCGGGGGCCTTGGATACTCTGAGGCATGCCTACGCTCCGCATCTAACCTTGGGGGCGCAAGCGGGCAAGGGCCGAAAACGGCTAAGTCCCCGGAGCTTTGAGGCTCAAGGGACGTAGGAGACGTTCAACGGTTCGCTCGAATTCTATTTCGAAGGGTGTTCGCTGTGATCACTCGCGGCGCCGTGCCCTGCTTTAGGTTTCTCCGCGGCGGCCTTTGCAGGCTCAGCGGCTTTTGCAGGCTGCTTGTGTGCTGAATCATTTTTCACCTTTTCAGCTGGCTTGTTCTCGCTCTTCTTCGCCGGTTGCGGGAGGAGTCCGAGTTGAGCTGCGAAGGCCATACTGTTGTCAAAGACCCACATGTTCTTCAGTTTGCCGTCCTTAACTTCATCGATCTCAAGGAAGCGCACCTGAAGGGTCTTACCCGTCTTCTTGAGCTTCATGCTGGGCATATTGCCATCGTTGGTGCCGCTCATGCTGCCTTCCATGACTATGTAGTCCCCGGCAGCCCAAACGGTTTTTGCTTCGATCTTGAGATCTGAGAAGGCTTTGAACATTCCTTCGAAGGACTTCTTGACGGCAGGCTTGCCGACGACGTCTTTCGGGGCACCCAAATCGCTGAAAACTACGTCGGCCGTCATCATGTCGACCAGCGCGTTGACGTCGTGCTTGTTGAAGGCTTCGAGGGCGTTTTTGGCGACGTCGAGGTTGAATTTCTCGGTGGGGCTATTTTTCGCAATAACCAGTTTGGCTTCGGCGCCCTTCGCGAGCACAGCCCGATGCGGAGCTTTGCTCAAGCCGAGCTGTCCGAGCATCGTCCCGCTGTCGGAATAAAAACGCTCCATGGCGATGCTGCGGCCATCTTCGCTGAGATCCACCACGTGGGCGGAGAGCATCCCAAAGCTCTTGTTGGTGGCCGGCAGGCTGCTGCCATCCGGACCCATGAGGGCGCCCGAGTTCTTCCCTTTCAACAGCCACACGGAGGCGATGTGATCGCCATTGAGGAGCAGCAGCTGGGATTCACCAGCAACATCCGGAAATTGAGCCGCAAAGGGCTTCGCGCTTTTTTCGATCACGTCCGTGCGACCGATAGTTTGGGGCATCCCGCTGTCCACACTTTCGGCATGAACTGTTTCAGAATAGCAGCCGCCGAGCTTCGCCCAATCCTTGGCATTGAACGCGCTCCAGCAATCTTTAAACCACTGCACGCGTTCTTCTGCGCTGGCCGGAGCGGGCTTCGGGGGAGGAGGCGGTTCGGGTGGCTAGACTCACGGGACTCGCGACCGCTAAACGATCGGCAGAAACTGAACTCGCAGCGACTCAGGAATCCTTCAATGCACTCCAGCCCCAGGTTCTCGAAACCGATGAAACCCGACTCGGACGCGCCATCACAGGCATCCAAACAACAAAAATCGAGGCCGGTGAGCGCCTGGCTGTGGCCAAGAGTAACCTTCGCCGCGAAGGGACGAATGATCCCCGTGCCGACCTCGCCCGCGCCGCAGCTTCCGAGCGCTCTGCGAATGACCGTCTCGCCACGGCCAAACGCCACGCTGGTGCCATCGCACTCTTGAATTCGCTTTTCTCGAACGAGCAGCAATCGCTCACCGACCAGCTCACCAAGCCCCTTGCCGACAAAGTCTCAGGTTACCTCCAATGCCTCTTCGGCCCCTCGGCTGAAGCCCGTGTGACGATGACCGACGGAGCATTTGAGGCACTCACCCTCAGCCTGTCTCTTATACACATCTGACGC
>ENA-ORBV01000143-ORBV01000143.1-microbial-mat-metagenome-genome-assembly--contig:-NODE-143-length-148551-cov-10.240978_pt1 | contig 148551 bp, 149 predicted proteins | sample MGYA00237777_ERZ505514 | MGnify/ENA primary metagenome ERZ505514 (study PRJEB26160, sample SAMN06269048) | microbial mat metagenome | isolation source: Oligotrophic lake microbial mat | place...
TTTCAAGCAGAAGACGGCATACGAGATTCGCCTTAGTCTCGTGGGCTCGGAGATGTGTATAAGAGACAGGTTCGACGAGGGTGAATCCCTTGTCATTCTTCGGAGTCGCTTCGATTTGCTTATTCATGGGGTTCCTCCCGCTTGATTGTTGAGGTCCTAGTGACCAACGCCGACCCGCAGAGCGGAACGGACGCAAGAAAATTGTCGGATGATTACGACTTGATCTTGAGCGATTTCTACTCTCAAGATTTCGTCGCTGCGATGCGCTCAAGGCTGCACATACGCGCACCGATATTGAGGCGTGCGTCGCAACAACAACGAGAAGAATTGGATGGAACCTGCCGAGCCAGTAGTCGTCGTGCCGTTCCTCGATCCAGAGTCCGCGGAAAACGCAACGTCCGTCGCGGTCGAGTTGCGCGAACGCCTTTTGAAGGTGGAAGAGCAGGTGCTCGGTCAGTACAGCTCGGCCGCGGCGTACGCGACCTTGGCGCAGCAAGGGACTGACCAGGCCCGCGCCGAAGCCCGAGCCGATCACGAGCGGCTGCAGGCGACGATCATCGGTTTGCTCGATCGACTGCGCGTGGAGATGAACACCCGCTTGGACAGTCTTGAGTCACGACCCACGCAGGTCGGCTCCCCACTCGCCGATCGTACAGATGGTTGGCTGGCCAGCAGCGGCAGCGCCTCAGAACTCGCTTTGCACTAGTCGAGAATTCTTGCGTGTCGTTACGGTGAGCGTGTCGTTACGGTGGTTTGGTGAGTACTCCCGCGATCACACACAACGGCACTTTGTGGCTGCTACCCAACCGTGAACGATCGCTAGTGAGACGCCACCCGTGGGTCTTCAGCGGCGCGATCGACCGCATGACTGGTACGCCTGCACCAGGCGACACGGTGCTGGTGTGCACCGCGCAGGGCACGGCCATGGGACTGGCCGCGTACAGCCCGGCCTCGCAGATCCGGGCACGCATGTGGAACTTCGATTCCGAACAACAAATCACCGCTGAACTGATTGCCGGGCGGATCATCGCCGCCGCTGGCAGACGCGCTCAACTGCTTGATAGCGGCACCGACTCGGCACGACTCGTGTTCAGCGAGGCCGACGGTGTTCCAGGCCTGATTGCCGATCGCTATGGCGACACCATCGTGTGCCAACTCACGACTGCCGGCGCAGAGGCGTGGCGCAACGTCATCGCCGATGCCCTTGCGGGCCTCCCAGGCGTGGCCACGGTCTACGAGCGCAGCGATGCCGACGTCCGCGAACGAGAGGCGCTCGAGCCTCAGGTCGGTGTGTTGCGGGGCGACCCTCCGTCGCCCGACTTGCTGGCTCACGAGAGCGGCCTGCGGTTCGCAGTCGACGTGGCCGGCGGGCACAAAACCGGCTTCTACCTGGACCAACGCGACGGGCGGGCGGCGGTCGCCCGGTGGGCGGAGGGGCGCAAGGTCCTCAACGTCTTCAGCTACACCGGGGCCTTCAGCGTCATCGCCGCCAACGCTGGGGCCGAGAGTGTCATGTCGATCGATTCCTCAGGCCCTGCGCTGGAAGTTGCGAACCGCAATGCCCAACTCAACGCGGTCGACGCTGGTGAGGTTCTGGAAGCCGATGCGTTCACGTCGCTGCGCGGCTTGCGCGACCGTGCCCGCCAGTTCGACTTGATCCTGCTCGACCCACCCAAGTTGGCCAACAACGCCAAGCAGGTGGAGAAAGCCTCGAGGGCCTACAAGGACCTGAACTTGCTGGCGATCAAACTGCTTGCGCCCGGCGGTGTGCTGATGACCTGGTCGTGCAGTGGGGCGATGACACCCGACCTGTTCCAAAAGGTGGTCGCTGGCGCAGCGCTCGATGCGGGCAAGTTCGGTAGCGGGGCGGCGACGAGCCGCATCATCGGTCGGCTCAACCAGCCGAGCGACCACCCGGTGCCGCTGTCGTTTCCCGAAGCCGAGTACCTGAAGGGTCTCATCGTTCAGGCTGAATAGTCGTTCAGGCTGAATAGTCGTTCAGGCTGAATAGTCGTTCCGGGGTGCGCTACTCCTGGACGAGCTCGATCAACGTTCCGAAGCTGCCCTTGGGGTGTACGAACGCGACCGTTGTCCCGCGGCTGCCCGGGCGGGGGACCGTGTCGATTGGGGTTGCACCCGCGGCCACCATGCTGGCAAGTGCCTCGGCGCAGTCGCGCACTCGGTAGCCGATGTGATGCAAGCCCTCACCGCGCTTCTCGATTGACCTCGCGACCGGACTGTCGTCGCGCGTGGGAGTGAGTAGCTGGATGTAACTCTCGGCGACCTTCAGCATCGCTTCCTCAACGCCATCACGATCCACGACTTCGCGGTGCGCAACCTCTGCCCCGAATGCGTGGCGGTAGTAATCGATAGCGGACTCCAGATCGCGAACAGCGATGGCGACGTGGTCGATCTCAGTCAACAGCACCTGTGAAGTCTCCCATCTTGTGTTTCTCGTCACGGACCTAGCGGCGGAACCAGTTCAGTTGATCGGCAACTGACGCACGTAACTCCGGGTCGGTGACGCCCAAGCCCTCGCTCGGCGCCAGCGCGAGCACGCCAATCTTGCCTTCGTGGGCGTTGTGATGCACTTGGTAAGCCGCCTCGCCGGTTTCCGTTAGCGGGAACACACGACTGAGCACCGGATGAACCATCCCCTTGGCTATCAACCGGTTTGCTTCCCAGGCCTCGCGGTAGTTGGCGAAGTGCGAACCGATCAACCGCTTCGACCGCATCCAGAAGAAGCGATTGTCGAACTCCATCATGTAGCCCGAAGTGGCCGCACAGGTCACGACCGTTCCACCGCGCTTGACCACATACATTGATGCGCCGAACGTCGAGCGACCCGGGTGTTCGAACACGATGTCGGGGTCTTCGCCGCACAGATCGCGAATGTCCTTGCCCAGCCGACGCCATTCGGTTTCGTCTTGTGTGCTGGCTTCACCATCGGCACCGTCGCGCCAGAACTTGTAGCCGGCCGCGCTGCGATCGATGATGTGCTGCACGCCCATGCGGCGAAGAATCTGCGCCTTGTCGTCGGAACTCACCATGCAGATGGGAATACCGCCGCCGTTGAGAACGTACTGCGTTGCGTAGGCACCGATGCCGCCGGTCGCACCCCAGATGAGCACGACATCGCCCTGCTTCATGCGCGCACCGTTACGACCGACCAGCATGCGATAGCTGGTGCTGTTGCACAGTGCGTTCACCGCCGCTTCCTCCCACGTCAGATGGGCAGGCTTTGGCATCAGTTGATTGGCCTTCACCACCGCGAGATCGGCGAGGCCACCGAAGTTGGTTTCGTAACCCCAGATGCGTTGGTTGGCGGCCATCATCGAATCGTCGTGGGCGCTGTGGTCCTGGTCGTCCACGTGGTTGCAGTGCACGGTCACTCGATCGCCCGGTTTCCAGTTGCGCACGGCACTACCGACGCGCAACACGACGCCAGCGGCATCGCTGCCGACCACTTGGTAGGGCTGATCGTGGCGCTTGGCCCACTCGCTCTCGCGGCCCAGCCTGGCCAACGGCCCGAAGGTACTGATCGGTTCAAAGATGCTGGTCCACACCGTGTTGAAGTTGATGCTGCTGGCCATTACGGCCACGTATACCTCGTCGGGGGCGACTGTTGGGGTCGGCACATCACCGATATGCAGGCTGCGCCGGGGGTCTTTGTCCTTGGTCGCAACGCCGTTCCACATCTCCTGCTCGGACCGCAGAACGTGCACCGCCCGGTAGCTCTCGGGGATCGCGAGCTCGGCGAATACGTCCGAGTTGGCATTCGCTTGAATCGCATCGAGGACGTGTTGCATCGCCGGAGATTACCGGCGGGTAGCAACTGCCGACGAACGCGCCGCCAGTTAGCCGACGACTTCGTCGAAAACGACCGCTCGCGACTCGCGATAGGCGAGCACTCCGAGGGCAGCGACTACTACCAACATCGCGATCCCCTGCGCCCAAGTGACGCGTTCGTTCAGCACGATCCACGCGACGACCGACGCCCCCACCGGCTCGAATTGAATCAACAGCGACGTCACCGAAGCATCGACTCGCGGTTGCGCCCACGCCACCAGCCCGTGGCCAGCAATGCCCGGGCCGATGGCGAGCAGTGCGATCCACAACCAGCCAGCACCTTGCACACCACCTATTTCGCTGCGCAGGACGACCACCATTGCCGACACGGTGACCGCGGCAATGACCGACACCGAGAACAAATACCTCACCGTCTCGACACGGGCGCGCACGCGCTTTGTCTGCAGTAGATACACCGCCCACACGAGCAGCGACGCGACCGCCCATACATAACCGATCGCTTTTGTTGTCCCACCATCACCGGACTCTGGAGCTGTCAGCACCGCGACAGTTACTCCAGCAATTGCGAGTATCGAGCAGGCAACTTTTACCCGCGTGAGGTGCTCGCCCATGAAACGCACCGCTACTGGAAACGCGACCACGGGCGTGAGAGCGCCGATGATCAACGCGACTGCGATGCTCGTGTACTGCAGCGTGATGAAAAAGAGGCACACGTTGACGCCGAAGAGAACGCCTGAAACAGCACTGTCCTTAAAGTCGGACCATGATGGCCATCGATGAGTGATCAGCGCGACCGCCGCCAGGATGCCCGAAGCCATCCATAGCCGCCAGAACGACAAGACGACGCCACCGACCTCGGCCGACTTTCCAAGCACCCCGCCGAACGACCAAAACATCGATGCCAGGATCACAGCGAGGACACCGGCCCCAACTCCGGACCGACTTGATCCTGCTTGATCCTCCACTAGTTGCCGCCCGGAAGCGAGCTCGGTTGCAGCGATGACGAAGCGAGTAACGCGCGAGCGCTGCGCTCGGCACGCATCTCGGGGACCAGCACCAACGAAGCGGCCAGCATCAAGACGGCAGCCAGCAACGCGACGGTGCCCAAGGGAACATGACCAAGGATTGCGAACCCGGCAATTGGAGCCAGAACGGCTCGGATCCCGGTGGAAAACGTGTGCAAACCCATGTAATCCGCGGTCCGTCCGGCGGGCGCAAATTTGGTGACCCACAGGCTCCACATCAGGTCGCCTCCCGCACTGCCGACGCCGAGGACGACCGAACCGATGAGAAGGCTGGTATCGCTCGTGCCGGTGAAGAAGGCAGCGACGTACATCGCGAACAGCACGTTGACCAAGATGCGGGCCGAAAAGAAGCTGAGCCGGTCGAACACCGCTGCGAACAGCGGCATCGCCAGCAGACGCGCCACCGAGGGTACGACGACGGTCAGCACGATGATCTTGGCGGCATCGGCGTTGATGCCGTAACGGCTGTTGCCGAGGTATTCAACGCGTAACGGCGACAGCATCAGGTTGCCGAACCCCATCAGCATCCATGCGCCCAACGTCAGCCGCAGTCGTCTGTCCTCGGCAAGTAGATGGAAGTGCGGCCACGCTGTGTCGCGCACGCCGGGCACCTTCGCCAACGGCTCGCTCGGCACGCGCAAGTTCAAACCGATGAGTACCGCGCTGGCGACAGCACCGGCAAGAATGACGGCTCGCCAGTGATCGAGGTCGGCGTTGAGGTACTCACCCATTGCAAGCCCCGCCAGCGCCGACACCAGCACTTTTATCGAAAGCCCCCAGCCGACCCGTCGACCCAGCTCGCGCGGCGGAAAATTGCGCGCATAGCTGACGGTCATCAGGGCATACATCGCGTTGACCATCGCGATGCCCAGTACGGATCCGACGACGAACAGCGGCAGCGCCCCGGTCGCGGCCAAGAGGAAGCCAGCCGTGCCGATCACCGACAAAATCGCGCCGGGCACCATGATCGGCCGACCCCAGCGTCGCGCCCACGAGGTGATCAACGGCGTCGCCAGCAACCCGACCCCATTCGCGGCTGCAATCACACCCTTCACCAGCCCGGGAGCATCGAAGTACTTCAGCGCGATGGTGACCAGCACCGACGTTTCAAGAGGCAGCAGCACTCCCAACGGGATCGCACGCACGAGATCGACGCGTTGGGCGCGACGGACGACGTTGCGATCGTCACTGGCCAGCATTGCGACAGTCTCTCGCATTGCTAGCCGAATCATCCGCTCGCATACGCTCAGGGCATGTCTGGTTCCTACATCGTCGCCGGTGCCCGTACCCCAATCGGAAAGCTGAGCGGCGCACTCGCGCCCTTCAGCGCAGCAGAGCTCGGCGGGTTCGCCATCGCCGCGGCACTACAGCGAGCGGGTATCGCCCCGGATCAGATCGAACACGTCATCATGGGTCAGGTACTCACCGCCGGCCAGGGGCAAATGCCTGCGCGGCAGGCCGCCACGAAGGCGGGCATCCCACTGAGTGTGCCGTCGCTGAACATCAACAAGGTGTGCCTCAGCGGCATGAACGCGATCTATCTCGCTGACCAAATGATTCAGAGCGGCGACGCCGACATCGTGATCGCTGGCGGCATGGAGAGCATGACCAACGCTCCTTACCTCTCGGCTGGGGCACGCAGTGGTTTTCGCTACGGCAACGTGGAACTGACCGATGCGATTGTGAAGGACGGGTTGTGGTGCGCGTTCGATGCCTGCCTGATGGGCCTCGGTACCGAGCGTTACGCGGCCGGCAACTTCACCCGCGAACAGCAAGACACATTCGCGATGCACAGCAACGAGCGTGCCGCCGACGCCATTAAGTCGGGTCGCTTGGCCGATGAGATCGTGGCGGTTTCAATTCCGCAACGTAAGGGCGAACCGTTGTTGGTCGAGACCGACGAAGGTGTTCGCCCGGGCACCACCATGGAATCGCTCTCCACGCTGAAGCCAGCGTTCGACAAGGAGGGCACGATCACCGCGGCCAATGCATCGCAGATCAGCGATGGCGGCTCGGCAATGGTGTTGATGAGCGAGAAAGCACTCACCGCGTGCGGCGCGACTCCGTTGGGCCAGATCGTCAGCTACGGAATGGTGGCCGGACCCGACAACGTCTCGCTGCTGCAACAGCCCAGTGGCGCGATCAAGGCCGCATTGGCCCGAGCGGGCAAGCAGATCGGCGACGTCAACCTGTTCGAGATCAACGAGGCCTTCGCCACGGTGGCCATCGCTTCGATGGCCGACCTCGGAATCAGCGACGAGATCGTCAACGTCAACGGCGGCGCCATCGCCCTTGGCCACCCACTGGGGATGAGCGGTAACCGCGTGGCGCTGACGCTGCTCTACGAACTTCGCCGCCGCGGCGGCGGATTGGGCGCAGCAGCCCTGTGCGGCGGCGCCGGCCAAGGCGACGCCATCCTCGTCCGCACCGTATAAGGCAAACATCACCGATTGTTACGGGGCTTGACACATTTCAACGGTTCTTGTAATGTAACCGCAACATACACGTTGGTGTGAATGTGCCCCCCACAGTCCCACCAAAGTGACACAAGTTCTGGGGTACCACCTCTGGAGCTGGCCCGTCCGCCCGCTACCAGGTCCAGGAGTGGTACCCCAGCCTTGATTTTGGGGCAGTACTAAAATTCCTTACGCGGAGAGTTCGCGGCGGCCTTCGAGTGCCCGGCCAAGGGTCAGCTCGTCGGCGTATTCCAGGTCGCCTCCGACCGGCAGCCCACTGGCAATGCGCGTGACCCGTACGCCAAACGGCTTCATCATGCGGGCGATGTACATCGCAGTGACTTCGCCCTCTGTGTTCGGGTTGGTGCAGAGGATCACTTCTTCGATCGACTCGGGCTCGATACGGGCGAACAGCTCTTTCATCTTGAGCTGTTCCGGGCCAATGCCGTCGAGCGGGCTCATCGCTCCGAGCAGCACGTGATAGCGGCCCTTGAACTCGCCGGTCTTCTCGATCGAGACAATGTCTCGCGATTCCTCGACGACGCAGAGCACCGCCGAATCGCGCCGGTCGTCGAGGCAGATCGGGCACAGTTCGCCATCTGCAAAGTTGAAGCAGCGCGCGCAGAAACGCACACGCGCCTTGGCATCGGTGATGGCGATCGCGAGCCGTGCAACATCGTCGGTAGGGATCTTCAGCAGGTGGAACGCGATGCGTTGTGCTGATTTTGGGCCCACTCCGGGCAGCCGACCGAGTTCGTCGATCAGCGCTTGGACCGGCGCTGTGTAAACGGCCATCGTCACTCGTCGATGATCTGCGAGCCGGGGAAGGCGTTCGCGAGGCGTTGCTCGGGGGACACTGTCTCTTCGCTCGGTGCATCGACGAGGTCGTCGAGGTCCACTTCTTCATCGGCCGGCGGCGCAGCTGGCCGCTTCATCTGCACAACATTGTTGTTGTCCGAGTTGCTGTCGTTGTTGTTGTTGTTGTTGTTGTTGTTGTTGTTGTTGCTGTTGTCGTTGTCGTCGCCGGGGTCGTCGCCGGGGTCCTTGCTATCGACCGATAGCAACAACTTCACCGGCGCGCCGACTACCTGCAACAGCGCGGCCTCGACGCTGCCACGGTGCTGCTCGCATTTCAAACGGTGGGCTTCGTTTGGCGCCGCAATGGCGACCATGCCATCGCGCGCACCGAGCACCTTCGTGGCCGCATAGATGGCGCGTGGCAACGACTTCAATGACGTCATCACCTCACTGCCCCACACGTGCACCGCTCTTTCGGCGGCAGACGCGGACGGATGGTCGTTAGATGGATGGTCGTTAGACGGATGGTCGTTGGATGATGGAGTTGACGGCGGTCCTGCTGGTTCAGCGGCGATCGACGGCACAGCACTGACAGCAGGAGCAGCCGTGCGGGCGCGGCCTCCGAGGGCGGCGCGACCCGTGGCGGGGTCGACCGGAGCCGGCCGCGTGGTCGACGCCGCAGGACCCGCGGCAACCTGTTGTTCCAGGCGGGCCACCCGGTCGAGGAGCACCGAAACGTCGTTGCTCGCGACTGGATGCGTGAGTTGAACCAGTGCAACCTCAAGGAGCAGCCGCTGGTCTGGTGCGTGACGCATTTCCACCAGCATTTCGCCAAGCCGTTCCATCGCCCGCACGGCGCTGGCCGCACCGAGCCGACTGGCAAGTGCGGCGACCTCGGCGGCACGCTGAACGGGCAACTGCACGAGTTCGGGTGCCATCAGCGACAAGAAGCAATCGCGCAGGTGGCGGACGATGTCGTCGGTGAGTGTGCGCGCGTCGCGACCCTGCTGCATCGCGCTGGCGACGACTACGAGCGCGCGACCAGGATCCGACTCGATAAATGCTTCGATGAATTCGTCGAGTGGGGTGACATCGAGCGCTTCGCCACCACCGGCCGCCACGAGCTCTAGCGCGGAAACTGTGTCGCGCGCTGAGCCGCCACCCTGGCGCAACACTGATTGCAACGCTTCCTCGCCGAGCTCGATGCCGGCGTCGCCAGCGAGCCACCGTATGTGCGACTCCATCACATCCATCGGCAGCAAATGAAACTGCAAATGCTGGGTACGACTGCGAATGGTTTCGCTGACCTTCTGTGGATCGGTGGTGGCCAACACGAAAACCACGTGTGGCGGCGGTTCCTCCAACGTCTTCAGCAATGCGGCCTCGGCTGCCTTCGAGAGCATGTGGACTTCGTCGAGGATGTACACCCTGTGACGACCAGGAGTACCCAGCGACGCTTTCTCGATCAGGTCGCGCATCGCGTCGACACCGTTGTTGCTCGCCGCGTCGAGCTCGTGAACGTCGAAGCTCGTGCCGCCCTCAACGGCCAGACACGACTCGCATTCGCAGCATGGCTCGCCATCGATCGGGTTCGAGCAGTTGAGCACCTTGGCGAGAATGCGAGCCGACGTCGTCTTGCCGGTGCCCCGAGGCCCAGAAAAGAGATACGCCTGGCCTTCGCGGCTGTTGATCACGGCATTGCGTAAAGCACGAACGACGTGATCTTGGCCTTTTACTTCGCCAAATCGACGTGGGCGGTAGCGGCGGTAGAGCGACTGGGTGGCCATCGCCGCCGACTCTATCTACGGGGTGCTACGCCGGGCAGCAGTTGCGTCATGCCTGGTCGCAACCCCAACAACGAAGCGCAGGTGGCTAGCGTTGCTGCGATCCCATGAACTCGCCACGGCTGCCCGCACGCCCAGCACTCCGCGGGCTTCTGTTCCTCCTCACCCTGCTCCTCGCTGGCGGGTTAGGGGCTTCGTTGTGGGCGCCCTCCGCCGACGCCGCCGATAACACCTTGGTGAGCTCTTTCCCGGCTCTCGGTTCCACCGTCGACACGTTTACGGGGCCTATTTCGCTGACGTTCACACTGCCGGTCGGCCCCGACAACGACGTAACGATGACGTGCAACTCGGATCCGGTAACCCTCGGTGATCCAACGTTGCAGCAGGACGGGGTCACACTTGCCATAGCACTTGGTTCGCCGGCACCGAAGGGTTCGTGCGTGATTGCGTGGGCCGTCAGCGACGTCAACCTGCAGCCAGCGGGTAGCGGCACCGTCACGTTTACGGTTACCAACGATCCCGTCGCTGTCCAAACCACGGTCCTCGCGCCGACAAGCAGCCTGCTGCCCGGCGAGACACTTCCCAGCACGATCCCGCCGATCACGGTACCGCCGGGCGGAACAGGTGGCGGCTCCGGCGAAACCAACTCCACCGGTCCGCTTGGTCTGTTTCGCCTGATCAGCAACTTCGCGATCGCGGTGCTGTTCGGGTCGTTGGTCGTCATCGTGATTGCGTGGCCCGAGGGCGTCGAATACGTCGTCACCGTTCGGTTCCTGCGCAGCGCGTGGATCCTTGCGTCAGTCTCCACCTATCTGTTCGCTGGTGCTGTAGGCGCGCAGACAACCGGTGGTGGATTGGGTAGCGCGCTCTCCCCCGGCAGCCTGGCCGACCTATTGGACACCGGCCACGGCAAAGCCGCGCTCTTACGCCTGATATTCGTCTTGGCAACCGGCTACGTCGTGACGCAACCGGAACGCGCGATCGATCCGGCATCGCAGTTGCAAGCGTTGATTCCTCCTGGCATCGCCGTCGTCACGATGGCGTTCAGCCGTCCCGAGTTTGGTTTCATCGACTACTTCACGGGCTCAGTGCACGCGCTTGGCATGTCGGTGTGGCTTGGTGGACTGGTCCTGGTGACGCGCGTGGTACTGGCAGGTCCGGGTGATGAAGACCTTGTGCACGCGGTACGCGGGTTTAGTCGCATCGCTACGCCAGCGCTGATTGCCACCGTTGCAAGTGGCGCGGTTCAGTTCGTGCGCCTTGATCAGGGTGCATTGGGCAGCTCGCACGGACTACTGATGATCCTCAAGGTGCTGCTGGTATCGGGCATGGTGTTCGTTGGTGTGGCCACGCGCCAATTCGTCACGCAGCGAATGAACCGTGTCGAAACGATGAGCGCGCCTCTCGCAGCTCGTCTTCGGCGAGCGCTTGGTATGGAGGCTTCAATCGGCGTCGTCGTCATCATGCTGACGGCATGGCTGCTCGCGCTGACACCGCCCGGCCTCGCGACCGGCGCGAGCGACCTTGACCTTGGCGCGCGATTTCGGTTCCAGAGCGCGCCAATCGGATTCGACATGTCGGTGTCGTTCAGCCAGATGGTCGGCCCTAACGATGTTCGCATCGAGGTGATCTCCGTGCCGACAACGGGAATTACGGGGCTCGCGATCGACTTCATTCCACCAGCCACATCGGCCGTCAACGGCCTGACGATTCATGACATACCGCTCACCGGCGCGGGTGTCGCGGTTTTGGAAAAGAGTGACGGCTTCTCGTTGCTGGCCGCAGGCATCTGGACGATCGTTGTTCGAATCGGCACCACCGTCATCGCGCAGCAAGACATCCTGGTCCAAGGCAGCAGCGGCTAGTTAAGGACCTGCCGTCAAGGGTTGACGACGCGCGCGAACGGGACCGGCGTCGCGACTTCGAGTTGGTCGTAGGTGCACGACGCCGGCTTGCGATCGGTTCGCCACCGCACAAACTGCGAACCGTGGCGGAAGCGGCCTTCCTGCAGTTGCCCGAAGGTGACCTCCGCGACGAGTTCGATGCGTAGCGGCACCCAACTGAGGTCCTTGCCGGCATTCCACCGACTACCAGCCCCGGGCATGCGTTGCTCTTGCGCAACGTTGCTCATCTCCGCCCATTCGCGCCACGGGTGACCAACGCGCGCGTCGACAGTGAGTGGTGCCAACTCGGTGAGCAGTTCCGTCCGACGTTTGACGGTGAAGGAAGCGGCCACCCCAACGTGGTGCAGCACAGCATCGCTGTCGTAGAGCCCAAGCAGCAGCGAGCCGACGCCCTTACCATCTTTGTGAACGCGGTACCCGGCGATCACGCAGTCGGCCGTGCGGCGATGCTTCACCTTTACCAGCGTCCGTTTGTCGGGCGTGTACGGATCGGCGAGACGTTTCGCAATGACGCCATCAAGACCAGCACCCTCGAACTCAACGAACCATCGCTGGGCGACGGCGGCGTCGGTGGTCGATGGGCAGAGGTATACGGATGTCTCGGCCGCCGCTTTCGGCAATACGTCGACAAGCAGCGCATGTCGCGATGACAACGGCTCGTTCATCAAATTGCGATCGTCGAGTGCGAGTAGGTCGAACGCAACGAACGACGCCGGCGTCTCCGCGGCCAATCGACGCACACGCGACTCGGCAGGGTGGATGCGTTGCAACAGCGCATCGAAGTCCAGGCCGCGATCGTCGGCGGCGGGGATGACAATCTCGCCATCGACAACGCACCGCAAGGGCAACGCAGCGAGCAGCGGCTGCAACAGTTCCGGGAAGTAACGAGTAAACGGTCGCTCGTTGCGACTCGCTAACTCGATCTCGTCGCCGTCACGAAAGACGATGCAACGAAAGCCATCCCATTTCGGTTCGTAGAGCCAACCGTCGCCCACGGGAATTTCGTCGGTGAGTTTGGCAAGCATCGGCGACAACGGCGGCGAGATCGGCAGAGCCATCACCTCCATCTTGCCTGCTGACCCGGTTCCTTATCTGGCACAGACGACGTGACCGATAGGGTAAATCGACGTGACCCCTACACCGAAGGCCGCACCAAAGGCCGATCCGATGGCCGACAAGCTCCTCGATCTGCAAGAGCGGCGCGAGCAGGCTTTCAACGCCGGATCACCCCGCGCCGTCGAGCGCCAGCACGCCAAGGGGAAACTGCTCGCCCGCGAGCGGCTGGACACGCTGCTCGACGAGGGCAGCTTTCAAGAACTCGACATGCTCGCCCGCCATCGCGCCCACAGCTCGGGACTCGAGGAACGGCCCTACACCGACGGCGTCGTGACCGGCTGGGGAACGATCGACGGTCGCAAAGTTTTTGTGTTCAGCCAGGACTTCACAGTGTTCGGTGGTGCGCTCGGCGAAGTCTTCGCCGAGAAGATTCACAAGCTGATGGATCTGGCGCTGAAGGTCGGTGCACCGGTCATCGGCCTGAACGACGGCGCTGGCGCACGCATCCAGGAGGGCGTCGTCAGCCTTGCCGGCTACGGCGGCATTTTCCATCGCAACGTGCTCAGCAGCGGTGTCATCCCACAGATCTCGGTGATCCTCGGCCCGTGCGCGGGCGGCGCGGTGTACAGCCCGGCGATGACCGACTTCATCTTCATGGTGCGCGAGACAAGCCACATGTTCATCACCGGCCCCGACGTGGTGAAGACGGTCACCGGCGAGGAAGTAACGCTCGAGGAATTGGGTGGCGCGATGAGCCACGCAAGCAAGAGCGGTGTCGCGACGTTTGTAGCACCCGACGAGAAGGCCTGCCTGGAAGACGTTCGCTTCCTGCTCAGCTTTCTGCCGAGCAACAACATGGAAGAGGCGCCGGCGGTCGAGACTGGCGACGACCCCGATCGGCTGTGCGAGACGTTGCGATCGATCTTGCCGCCCTCGCCGAACCAGCCCTACGACATGAAGAACGTGATCAAGGAAGTCGTCGACGATGGCGAGTTCTTCGAGTACTTCCCGCATTGGGCGCGCAGCATCGTGTGCGGGTTCAGTCGCATCGATGGCCACCCAGTTGGCATCGTCGGCAATCAGCCGATGGTGCTTGCCGGCGTTCTCGACATCGAGAGCAGCGAGAAGGCCGCCCGCTTCGTGCGCACGTGCGACGCGTTCAACATTCCGCTCGTCACCTTCGTCGACGTGCCCGGCTTCTTGCCCGGCGTCGATCAGGAATACGGCGGCATCATTCGCCACGGCGCCAAGTTGCTCTATGCGTATTGCGAGGCAACGGTGCCGCGCATCCAGATCATCACGCGCAAGGCGTACGGCGGCGCGTACGTCGTCATGAACTCGAAGAGCATCGGTGCCGATCTTGCGTATGCATGGCCTACCGCCGAGTTGGCCGTGATGGGCCCGCAGGGTGCGGTCGAGATTGTGTATCGCCGCGAGCTACAGCAGGCGGCCGACCCTGTTGCTCGTCGCGCCGAACTGGTCGCCGAATACACCGAGCGTTACGCGAACCCGTACAACGCAGCCGAGCGCGGTTACATCGACGACGTCATCGACCCAGCTGAAACGCGCCAGAAGATCGTCGCTGGTTTGCGCATGCTGCGTACTAAGCGCGAAGAGCAACCCCGGCGCAAGCACGGCAATGTGCCGTTGTAGTCCGGTGCCGTTGTGAAGGCTGTCATTCAGACACGGGTCAGTCCGGCGCCGAGCGACGACGAACTCGCCGCGATCGTTGCCGCGGTGGATGCGATGTGGCCGCGGCCGGTGATCAACGCCGCGTCGCAAAACCCGTTGCGGTCACCAACGTGGCGCTTCAGCGGACGCTGGTGGGCAACGCCTACCGGTGAACGGGTCGGTCCGGGTACCTTGCTACGCTCGCCGCCATGAGCACCATGCCTCCTCCCCCTCCGCCGTCGTCAGTACCTCCCGGCTATCAGGCGTACGGAACCGGCGGCGCAGCACCGATGAGCCTCGCAAGTTGGGGGGCTCGCGTCGGCGGTCTTCTCTTGAACAGCCTCTCCTCAATTCTCTTTTCGTTGCCCGCCTGGATCGCGCTGTACACCGTTCCTCGCGAATACAAAATCTGGATTATCGACAACAAGGAAGAGCTCGTCAAAGTTCCTACCTCGCAGGGCTGGGCAATCATTTTCGCGCTCAGCGCCGCCGGGTTTATCGCCTTCCTTGTGGTGTACAGCAAGGCCGTGGGTAAGACCGGGCAGTTCTGGGGTCATCGCGGTGCAAGCGTGCGCATCGTCGACGCCACGACCGGCGGGCCAATCGGCACCGGCAGGGCGTTGGGTCGCTACTTCGCCCACTTCCTCGACGCGATCCCGTGCGGGCTCGGGTATCTCTGGCCGCTATGGGATCAGAAGAAGCAGACTTTCGCCGACAAGCTCGTCGGCACGGTTTCAGTTCGCGCCTGACCCGCTTCACAACCGGTGGACATCACGACGGTCGCCGACGACCTGATCGTTTGCCATGACGGCATGGCGGTGATTCGTCTGGAAGGTCTGCAACCAGCGTCAACGCACACGATTGACGGTGTTACAGCCACGACCTTGCCGCGGCCGGCCGGCGAGTTGTTATGTCGGTTGGCAACGGTCAACGACGTGCACTTCGGCGAGGTCGAGTGTGGTCGCATGGACGGCCACGCCAACGGACCCATCCAGCGCGCAGCACCCGGCGAGCCGCCGTACGCCGAAACGATGAACCGTGGCGCGGCCGCGGAGATTGCGGCGCTCGCACCGGCAGCTGTGATCGTAAAGGGCGACCTCTCCTTTGACGGCCAGCCCGAGGAGTGGGCAGCGTTCGAGGCTTGCTATCGCGGGGCGTTCGGTGAGCGCTTACACGTCGTGCGCGGCAACCACGACGCGTACCACGGACAGACCAGTTACGCGGGCGATCAGTGGATCGAGTTGCCGGGTGTCGCTGTTGCGCTGATGGACACCGTCATCCCATTCGGTACGACCGGCAACCTTGGCAGCGATCAACTCGATTGGCTCGATGCGCACGCGGCCAACGCCGATCGACCGGTGCTGGTGATGGGTCATCATCAGCAATGGATCGCCGGTGCACGCGGCACGCGTTCCCCCGAGTACTTCGGATTGCACCCCGACAGCAGCGATGCGCTCGCTGAAGTGGTGGCGCGCCGGCCGCGGATTGTCGCCTATACCGCAGGCCACACGCATCGCCACCGCGTGCGCCCGATGGCGTGTGGTGTTCCGACGTTCGAGATTGGGTGTGTGAAGGACTTTCCGGGCACATGGGCCGAGTATCGGGTGTTCGAAGGCGGCATCATGCAGGTCGTGCACCGAGTGTCCAGTCCCAACGCGCTGAGTTGGAGCGAACGCTGCCGCCATCTCTACAGCGACTTCGGGATCGACTACGAGACTTACGCGCTGGGCGCGTTGGAGGACCGATGCTGCAACATCCCGCTGCGGTAAGAGACGCGTTTCAAGAAGGCGCCAGCACATTTATGGATGTCCTACGCGGTGTATCGGCCGACCAATGGGATCAGCCCGAAACGCTCGGCGAACTGACCACGCGCGAACTCGCCGCGCACACGCTGCGCGCATTCATCACGGTCGAGGGTTACCTCGCCGCCGAACCACAGACCGATCGTGTGCTCGCCGAGGCCAGCGAGTACTACGCCGCCGCGCTCAGCGACCCCGACGTGCACGAAGGTGTCGCGACTCGTGCTCGAGAGGCTGGCCGGCAGCTGATCGATCCGATCGGCGAATCGGAGGTCATCGTTGCACGGGTGCTCGCTTTGGTGGCCGCCACAGCCAACGACGATCCGGTGAACACGTTTATCGGACAGATGACACTCAGCGAATACCTCGCGACCCGCGTCGTTGAACTGGGAGTGCACACGCTCGACCTCGCTCGCGCGACCGGTCAGCTCGTCGAGTTACACAACGACACGGCCACAGTGGTGCTGTCAGTACTCACACAACTCGCGTCGCCGTCGCAGCTCATCCTCGCGTTGACTGGTCGGCAACCGTTGCCCGATGACTACAACGTGATGCGGTGACGACGAGGGATGGCAACGTGACCAACCAGAAGGCGTACATCGCAGGGCCGTTGTTCGATGAAGGCGAGCGCTGGTGGATCGAGGGCGTCGAGAAGCTGGTCGCTGATGCGGGCTTCGATACCTTCCTTCCCCATCGCGACAATCCGCCCAAGAATCAGTTCAACGTTCGAGCGATCTTCGAGAACGACAAGCGCGGTATCGACGAATGCGACCTAGTGGTCGCGAGCCTGAACGGAGTGACTACCGACGACGGCACCGCGTGGGAGTTGGGCTACGCGTATGCCCGCGGGAAGTACTTGATCGGGCTGCACACCGACTGGCGTTGGCGGTTCCCCGACGAAGTCGTCAACCTGATGCTGGAGTGTTCGTTGCACCGACTGACGCGGTCGCTGGACGACTTGCGGGTCGCGCTCACTGAGTACCGCGGCACTTCAGGCGCGTAAACCGATCGGGCAGCTGACGCCGGTGCCGCCGATACCGCAATAGCCGTTGGGATTCTTGGCCAGGTATTGCTGGTGATAACCCTCGGCGTAATAGAAGTCGGTGAGCGGCTTGACGTCGGTCGTGATGTCACCGAAGCGGGCGGCGGTCAGTTGTTGCTGATACGTCGCTCGACTGGCTTCAACGGCGGCGACCTGTGCAGGGTCGGTTGTGTAGATCGCGCTGCGGTACTGCGTGCCCATGTCGTTGCCCTGGCGCATGCCCTGCGTTGGGTCGTGGCTTTCCCAGAACACTTTCAGCAATTGCTCGTAACTCACCTTGGCGGGGTCGAACGCCACCAGCACAACTTCTGCGTGGCCGGTGCGACCGCTGCAGGCTTCCTCGTAGGTGGCGTTGGGTGTGAAGCCGCCCGCGTAACCAACGGCTGTGGAGTACACGCCGTCGGTCTGCCAAAAAATGCGCTCGGCACCCCAAAAGCATCCGAGGCCGAATACGGCGGTTTGGAAACCCGCTGGCCACGGACCGGTCAGTGGTGTGTCGAGGACGAAGTGTTTGGTGGGAACGGCCATCGGGTCGCCGCGCCCGGGGAGCGCGGAATCCGGGCTGATCATCTCGGACTTATGACGCATCATGATGATCAGGCTACGAGGCGGCATCGGAACGTGCCAGCTACTCTTTGAAATTGATGTTGCATCCCAAGGTCACCATTCGGTCGTTTGCGACGCACCATGTTGTGCCGGCGATGGAACTCAACAACGCCAACGTCCCGGAACTGAACGAGCTCGATCAAGCTGAAGTTGAACGACTGGCAACGCTTGCCGAATCGGCCATTGTCGCCGAGGTGATGGGCGACGATGGGCAGGCTCAGTTCGCCGGATTCTGCTGGGTGCTCGGCCCAGGCCAGGATTACGCGAGCCTGAACTACGGCTGGTTCAGTCGCCAGTACCGCGAGTTCGTCTATCTCGATCGCATCGCTGTGCATTCCGACTTTCGCCGCTTCGGAATTGGGCGTGCGTTCTACGCCGCGTTGGTCAAGCAGTTCACGACCAGCCATCCGGTGCTGTTGTGCGAGGTCAACGTCCGACCGCGCAACGAGCCGTCGCTGAAGTTCCACCACTCGATCGGGTTTCGCGAGGTCGGCCAGCAAGACACCGACGGCGGCAAGAAAACCGTCAGTCTGTTGGAACTGCCACTCGCCCAGTCGTAGCTATCAAATCGGGGCGCCGACGTAAACGACGGTTGTGCTCGGCTTCAAAGCGGTCGAGTTCTTCGTTCACTGAATCGCTCAGCTCGGGATCGGTGACCGCAAGCGACTCAAGGCTCAACAGTGCCTCCGAGGTGTAAGCGACGTTCTCGACGATACCGACTGTGACACCCACGATGATTGAGCTGGATGAGCGTCGGACGCGTGCCGGCTGGCTCGGGTCCTCGCGTGCAGCGCAACGCCAAGGGGCACTAAGACCTCATCAGGTGACCGGGCGCTGCGATCGCTCTACGCTCTCACAATGCGTATCGCGGCCGTGCAACACGACATCGTCTGGAACGATCGCGATGCAAACTTCGCGCGGCTAGCACCGATGGTTGCGGCCGCTGCCGCTGGTGGTGCGCGACTGGTGTTGCTCAGCGAAACGTTCTCGACGGGGTTCGCAGTCGACAATCCGAAACTCGGCGAACCCGAAGGCGGACCATCGTCGCAGTTCCTCGTCGCGCAGGCCGCACAACACGGCGTGTGGGTGTGCGGCAGTTGCCCTGAGATCCCTGCCGACAGCGACAAGGCCGACCAACGACCGGCAAACAGTTTCGTGCTTGCCGGTCCCGATGGAACCGTGCACCGCTATCACAAGATTCACCCCTTTACCTTCGGCGGCGAGACCGATCACTTCCGCCCAGGCAGCAAGTTGATCCAGGTCGAGATCGAGGGTGTGCGCGTCAGCCCGTTGGTCTGTTACGACCTGCGCTTCGCCGACGAGTTCTGGCAACTGGCGTTGACCACCGACGTGTATCTCGTGCCCGCCAACTGGCCCGAATCGCGTCGCACGCATTGGATGTCGCTGTTGCAGGCACGAGCGATCGAGAACCAGGCATACGTGGTCGGTTGCAATCGTGTCGGTGAAGGCGGCGGGCTGAAGTATGTCGGCGACAGTCGCATCGTCGATCCGCTCGGCGAACTGCTGGCAACGGGCTCGCAGGCCGAGACCATCCTGTTCGCCGACATCGAACCCGCAACCGTCGCTGCCACACGCGACCGCTTCCGTTTCCTGCAAGACCGCCGCTAGCCAAATTTCAGTGGAGCGTTTGTAGGCGTTTGACTGCTTCGTCGAGGACTTCGAAGCGTTTACAGAACGCGAAGCGGACGAGGTGTCGTCCTTCGTGCTTGTTCGCGTAGAAGACCTCGTTGGGGATCGCGACGACGCCGCAACGTTTCGGTAGCTCGCGACAGAACGCGAGGCCATCGCCGTCGGCGCGCAGCGGACGGATGTCGACCGTCACGAAGTAGGTGCCGCTCGTCGCGTACACCGTGAATCCGGCTTTGTGCAATCCGGGCAGAAGGCGATCGCGCTTCGCCTGCAAGTCGGCGCTGAAGTCGCGGAAGTACGTATCCGGAAGACCGAGCCCGACGGCGATCGCTGGTTGGAACGGAGCACCATTGACGAATGTCAGGAACTGTTTAGCCGTCCGTGCCGCCGCCACCAGGGGCGCAGGGCCGCACAGCCAACCGATCTTCCAGCCGGTGGTGTTGAACGTTTTGCCACCACTCGAGATGCTCAGCACCCGGTCGCGCATGCCGGGCAGCGACGCCATCGGGATGTGCTCGGTGCCATCGAACGTCAGATGCTCGTACACCTCGTCGGTGAGCACGATCAGGTCGAACTCGATCGCAAGGTCGGCAATGATGAGTAGTTCGTCGCGACTGAGCACCTTGCCCGTCGGATTATGCGGAGTGTTGACCAGCAACAACTTCGTCTTCGGAGTGATCGCCGCGCGTAACTCGGCGACATCGAAGCCGTACTCCGGCGGCCGCAGCGTCACAGGTTTGGGCACCGCACCCGCCAGCGAGATGCAGGCTTGATAGCTGTCGTACATCGGCTCGAACAGCACCACCTCGTCGCCAGTGTCCAACAACGCCAGCAATGCACCGGCCAATGCTTCTGTGGCGCCAGCAGTCACCAACACTTCCGTATCGGGGTCGTAAGTGAGCCCGTAGAAGTGTTGCTGATGAGCAGCGATCGCGTTGCGCAATACCGGCATGCCGGGACCCGGCGGGTACTGGTTCAGGCCGCCGTTGATCGCGGCGATCGCCGCATCGAGAACTTCGCGTGGTCCATCGGTATCGGGGAAGCCCTGGCCAAGGTTGACGCTTTCCGTCGCAACAGCCAGCGCCGACATCTCGGCAAAGATGGTGGTACCGAAGCCCTGCAACTTGGCAGTGAGGTATGGCATCCGCCGCGTCGTTGAAGGTTGCGTCGTTGAAGGTTGCGTCGTTGAAGGTTGTGTCACGGCAGATTCTCCGGCCCAAAACTGAACGGCAACAACTCCTCAAGCGTGAAGCTGCGCCGCAGACCTTCCGGACCACAGGAATGAATCGGCACAGTTACATCAGCGAACTCGCGGATTTTCTGCCGACAGCCTCCGCAACAGGTGCCCATGATCGGGCCGCTGCTGAGTGTGAGCACGGTCGTGATGCGCCGCTCGCCGGCCGAAACCATCGCCGCAATTGCACTGGCCTCCGCACACCAGCCTTGCGGGTAAGCGGCGTTCTCGACATTGCAGCCGGCGTACACCTTGCCGCTGGCGCTGCGCACCGCTGCGCCGACCGGATAGTTGCTGTACGGGGCGTGAGCATTGGCGTGAGCAGCCAACGCGGCGTCGAACAACTCTTGTAGTTCTGGGGTCATTCCCGCGACCCTACTGTCGCCTTGGACCGTCATGGAATGGGCGTGATCGAAACGCCGCCGACGAGCACAGCCACGCGCCAGCCATCGACTTCCAGAAGTTCGCCGACTTGCAGCAGCGTTGTGAAAGGCGCCGCGCCGACGAGCGGCACGACCGTTTGTACGGCGCCGTTGACAAGCACCACGCGATGAACAGCCACACCGCTCAGCGCAAGGTGCGCGTTGAAGCCATCGGCAGTCAACATTTCGATCGTCAGGTAATTGCCATCCGCCAATGCAACAAGCGCAAGGCGCGTGCCAGTGGCACTCGTCGATGATTGCAACGGCACAGTTCCGCCAGAGGCCGGAGCGACCCAGACGTCGGCTACTAGCAACCAGCCAGCCAGCAAGCGATTGATCGCCAACGTGTCGGGGGCATCGCGACGAGTGGGGTCGACGTCGCGCGGCGCTGCACTGTTGCTCATCACATCGATCGCGCTTTGATACGGCACCGACGCCCCATCGACGAAACCGCTATGCGTCCATCCGAGCGTATGACCGATCTCGTGCTCGACCAGATCCATCGGCGGCAGGTCGCCCCAATCCGGGTGAAAGTCGCTCGCACCGACATACGCCGCACGACGCGAGTCGAATACTGCGCACGGTGGCTGGCCCCGACACGCCTCGCCCGCATTGCCGAAACCCCCCGGCTGGCCGGGGCCGTGCTCGGCGTCGGCGACGACCAGCACCGCATCGGTGGTGTCGTCGGCACCGACGATTGCCTGATCGACGCACTCCTGCGGCGGTTGATCGACACCGAGGCTCACTTCCCCGCCAGCTTGAAACTGCGGTTGATACAACCCGTGCGAGATCGTGTCGAAGTACGACGTGACGCGCTCGTTGAGCGTGTCGGCGATGCCCGCCGCAGTCAGCGGTAGCCGCAGCGGCAGTCCGCCGTAGATCGCGACCGTGGATTCCGCCGGTACACGGCAGATCCACACTTCAATATCGTCCGCGCCCTCGGCCCGCCATGCCCCCGCGTCGCGTAGGGCGAGAAGCGACTGAATTCCGTCCAACGGAGCACTCGGCGTGATTACGTCGGCCTGAGCGCCGTCGCGCCCGCATGCAGCCAGCATGAAAGTCGCCGCAAAGATCAGCGCCGTAGGTCGACTGCACACGGAACGAGGCTACGTTCCGAAACCCGCGGGCTCGCGTCGCGGCTAACCCTCCAGGTCGTGACACCATAGGACCATGCCCGATAGGACCATGCCCGATAGGACCGTGCCCGTCTCCGCCTTTCGTCGACGCCTGCTCGGCAACGCCTTCTCGCGCACCCTGCTCTCGGTATGGGCTTGGTTGATGCTGGGGGTCATCGTGGTGATCTGGCTGCCGCTGGTGTTCGTGGTGTGGGTTGTGACCGCGCCATTCGACCGCGGGCGCTACTGGCCCGGTTGGTTGTTCCGCAAATTGTGCGTGGTGCACACGTGGGTCAACCCACTGTGGCGCTTCAGCACCAGCGGCGTGGAAGTCGACGACCCGCGGCGACCGTACGTCGTGGTCGCCAACCACGAAAGCTTCGCCGACATGTTCCTTATCTCGCACCTGCCGTGGGAGATGAAGTGGCTCTCGAAGGAGGACTTCTTTAAGTATCCGCTGGTGGGTTGGCTGATGCGAATGGCGGGTGACATCAAATTGGTCCGCGGCGACAAGAAGAGCGTCGTGTCGGCCATGCGCGATGCACGCGACAGACTCGACAAGAAGGTGAGCGTGATGCTGTTCCCTGAAGGGACGCGCTCAATGGACGGGGTGCTCGGCGAGTTCAAGGATGGCGCATTTCGACTGGCAATCGAATCGGGACATCCGATCCTGCCGTTAGCAGTCGCAGGCACCCGACAAGCGATTTCGAAGGGCGACTGGCGCTTCGATGTCACAACCGCCCAAGTGCGAGTACTGCCCTTGATCGACACGGCTGGCATGACACAGGACGACGTCCCAGCACTTCGCGACCGAGTGCGCGAGCTGATCCGCGCCGAAGTCGCGTTGATGAAGAGCTGAGAGCCGATGCCGCGCCTGTTTGCCAGCGACGACGACCGCGACCTAGTGCGCGCCGAGCGCGACGTACGCGCTGCCTTCACGGGACTTGACCTCGATCTCACTTCGTTGGCCGCAGTGTCGAATATCTTTCGCGCGGCAACGGCCGTGCGTAACCACATGGAAGGCGGCGTACTCGCGCAACACGAACTCAGCTGGAGTGCGTTCACCAGCCTGTTCGTGCTGCGCGTGTGGGGCGAAATGGATGCGCGCACGCTGGCCGCGGAAGCTGGGGTAACAGCAGCGACGTTGACGGGAGTGATGAAGACGCTGGAAGCACGCCAGCTACTGCGCCGCAAAACCGATCGCGCCGATGGGCGACGTGTGTTGGTGGCACTCACTCCGGGCGGCCGCAAGGTCGTCGACGAAATCATGCCCGCGTTCAATCGCCACGAAGGTTTGGTGACGCAGGCGCTGACCGTGGAAGAACAGATCGATCTCGCTCACGTCTTGCGCACGATCCTGCGCACCGTCGAGGCCATCGACCTCTAGGCGTCGCGGGTGCTGGCTTCGTTGACGAGCCAGACGAACGCGGGGTCGACGGTATCGCTGAGCATCTCGGGGTGCCATTGCACCGCGAACACCTCCGGGCGGCCCGCGATCTCAAACGCCTCGACGACGCCATCCTCGGCTTTGCCAGTGACGACGACTCCTTCGCCAGCGCGACCAACTGCCTGGTGATGCAGGCTGTTTGTCGGCACATCGCCGCCGTAGATCTTCTCGGCCATGCTGCCCGGCGAGACGCGCACCGTATGGCAACGGTCGATGCGCGGATGATCAACTCGTTGGTGCGCGTCGGCCTCGGCCAGGTGCTGCACCAGCGATCCACCAAGTGCGATGTTCAACAACTGTGCACCGCGGCACACGCACAGCATCGGCAACCGAGCCGCGAGCGCGGCACGAATCAGCGCCAACTCCCAATCGTCGCGACCACGTTCGATTGGCCCCAGCTCCGGATGCGGCGACTCGCCATACAACCCCGGGTCGGGGTCGGCGCCGCCAGTCATTACCAGTCCGTCTAGTCGTCGCATTATCTGCGACGGGTCGGTGTTGCGCGTCAACTGCACGGGTACTGCTCCGGCCTTCTGCAATGCCTTCGGGTACTCGCTCAAGTGCACATCGACCTCTTCACCGCGCAGCGCGGGGTAGTCGAAGAGAGGTATCGATTCCGCGGTCACGCGCCGTCCCGACAGGCCGATGAGCGGCTTCAGTTCCATGAGACCCGAATCGGTAGCCGTTTGATGCCGCAGATGAAGTTGCTGCGTAGTCGCTCGCTTGGGCCATCGAGCTGCACATCGCTCAGCCGAGGTAGCAACTCTTCCAGCAGCACCTTGATCTCCATGCGAGCCAGCTGTGCTCCGAGACACAGATGCGGACTCATGCGGCCGAACGCAACATGGTCGTTCGGAGTTCGATGAATATCAAAACGGAACGGCTCCGGGAACTGACGCTCGTCGTAATTGGCCGAGGTGAACCAAATCACGACCTTGTCGCCACGCTTGATCTTCTGACCATTCAGCTTTATGTCCTGCGTAGCGGTCCTGCGGAATTGCATCGTCACGGTTCCCCAACGCAAGATTTCCTCGACGGCACTTTCTACCAACGCGCCGGCACCCTCGCCACCGGCACCAGCGATGCATGCATCGCGGAGTTCGGCGAGTTGATCCGGACGTTCGGCAAGCGCTTTCAGCCCGGCCGTCATCGTGTACCGCGACGTGTCATTCCCCGCGCTCACCATGAGAACGAAGAAGTTCTTGAACTCCAGTTCCGTGAGGGCTTCACCGTCGATGGTTGGTGCGAGCAGGCGAGAGATCACATCGTCGGTCGGATGCACCCGGCGCTGCTCGGCCTGCTGCTCGGCATAGCGATAGAGATCGAGAGCGGCCGGGGACCGGAATGGGATGTGCTTGAACTCGTCGGTGTTGGTGAGGCCCAACGGGTGCTCGGTCATCTCCGGATCAAAGTTGCCCAGCAACGCATCGCCGCGCTCGACCAACCAATCGCCATCGTCGTCGGGGACACCGAGCAATCGGCCAAGCATGCGCATCGGCAGTTGCTTGGCAACGCGATCGACGTAGTCGAACCGATCTCCAAGTTCGCGGGCCTCATCGACGACTGTACGAGCGAGCAGTCGAATGCCGTTCTCGTATGCGTACACCTCACGGCGACTGAACGGCTTGCTGACCAACCGGCGATAGCGAGTGTGTTCCGGCGGGTCGTACTCCAACATGTTGCGTCGCGCCGCGAAATCGTCGGGATCCATCTCTTCCAAGGTGATGCCCTGCGCGCTCGAGAACACCTCGACGTTGCGGCTGACGTTCAAGAGATCGTCGTAGCGGGTGACCGCCCAGAAACCCTTGCCACCATCGTGCTCCTCGCACCAACTCACTGGGTCGTCGTCGCGCAGTCGTCGAAAGGTTGCGTGCGGAAAGCCACCGACGTACGAATCGGGATTCACGATGTCGACGTGCGTGTCGAGATCGCCAATGTCGAACACCTTGCCGTTGACATAAGCGTCGGGGCCAGCGCTCATAGTCCGACACCCTCCGCCAATGTTGTACCGCCAGCAAAGGTGGTGCCGACGCTGCGCCAGTAGCCGCCGATGATCTCGCGTACTTCCAAACGAGCGACTTCTTCAACCGGGCTGGGCAGCAACTCCAACTCGGCGTCGCCGGTCCAAGCCTGGCCAAGCTCGACATCGCGTCCGCTCATTGTCACCAACTCGCTGTAGCTGTCGCTGCCACCTTCGATGCGGGGCATGAATCGCGAGTGGATCATCGGATGGCCGTTGACGAAGCCGTTGCCCGTGCTCTGTTCGCGCAACGTGACGTGCGCGTTGATGATCCGCCGGTCGTAATAGGCGACCGTGCCGGTGAAACGCCCACCCGGCGCGACACGCGGCCCTGCCTTGCCGATGGTGACTGGGCGCGTCTGCCAAATACTGCCGAGCTTTTTCGGATAGCCCTGGAAGTGGCCGCGCACCATCGCGAAGTCGGTATCGACCCAGATGTACACGCAACGGCTGTAGATCGTGCCCTGATACGCGCAGCGCACCACGATGAAAGCTTCCTTGTACTGCGATCGGATCGGGTCGTCGAGTTCGGCGAAGTCGTCGCCGCAACTCTGCCAATCGGCGAAGATCATCGCCACCGCTCCCGGATCTTGATCGTCGGGGACAAGCGTGAGCGGCTCGGGCAACAGCTCGGCAATGCGCGACGGATCGGTGCGATACTCGACCGTCAGCAGATCGCCGCTGTAGTGCCATGGCATCGGCGGCAAGATGGAAGCCTTGCCGCCCGCGGTGCGTGGGAACATAAAGCCGTTCATGGTCGAGAGCCGTTCATTGTCGAGAGCCGTTCATGGTTCGAAACTATAGTTTGGGTCCAAAGGAGTTAGTTCATGGCCGACATCAGAAGGGTTCTGCTTGACGGATACCCGACCGTGATGACTCGCGAGGGCGGCACGCTGGTGGCCGCCGACGGGCGTTCGGTCGCCGTCGACGATGCTGTTCACCTGGCGCCGGTCGAGCCGACCAAGATCATCTGCTGTCACCTCAACCACATCTCGCGCGTGCACGAGTTCGGCGTTTCATTGCCACCCGCGCCCACTTACTTCCATAAGCCGATCAGCGCACTCAACGCCCATCGCGCGGCGGTCGTCCGGCCGAGCAACTGCAAGTGGCTGAACTACGAGGGTGAAGTGGCGATCGTGATTGGTCGCACATGTCGCAACGTGTCGTACGCCGAAGCGGGCGACTACATCGCCGGCTACACCATCGCCAACGACTACGGCCTGCACGATTTTCGCGACACCGACAGTGGCTCGATGTTGCGTGTGAAAGGTGCCGACACGTTGTGCCCCTTAGGACCCGGCCTGATCACCGACTGGGACTTTCACAACAAGCGCATTCGCACGCTGGTCAACGGCGAAGTGAAACAAGACGGCAGCACCGACGAGATGGCATGGGACATGCACTACCTAGTCGCGGACATTGCTCGACTGATCACCCTCGTGCCTGGTGACGTGATTCTGTCGGGAACGCCAGCGACTAGCCGTTGCGTGCAACCAGGCGACGAAGTGACGGTAGAAGTCGAAGGACTTGGCGCGTTGACCAACCACATTGTCGAGGGGCCGACCCCCGTCAGCGACGAAGTCGGCGCGCAACCGACGGAGACCGAAGAAGTACTGAGCACGGCGATGGGTGGCGATTGGCCGCTGCGCGGTCAACGGCGGCCACGCGCAACCGAGCGCGACGAGTTGCCGTTCCCGCGCATTCGCCCGAAGTTGCCTCAGGGAACCGACGAATGAGTCGTTCATCCGACGGCGACCCTTTCACCGGCGGCACGCGAGTTGATGTCGGCGGCGTGTCGGTATCCACCGACCACTACATCGACGGCAAGCGCGTGTCATCGCCGAGCACGTTCGAGGATCGGTCGCCACTTGATTGGGCGCTGAAGTTGGCCGACGTAGCGCGCGGCGATACGACCACGGCTGAATTGGCGGTGTCGGCCGCGGTGGATGCATTCCCGGCGTGGGCCGCGTTGGGGCCCGCTAGGCGCGCAGAAGTGTTGCACCGCGTCGCCGAACTGATCGATGCGAACATCGAATCGCTGGCTGCCGTCGAGTGTCTCGATATGGCGATGTTGCACGAGAGCCTGCGGTTGCGCGTGCTGTCGCGCGGGGCGCGCAACTTTCGCGTGTACGCCGACCTCGCCGCGCAATATGAAGAACGAGTGTGGGAATCCAACGGCACTGCCAATCGAGTAATGCGCATGCCGGCTGGCCCAACCGTGGTGATCACACCGTGGAACGCACCGTTCATGCTCAGCACGTGGAAGTGCGCGCCAGCCCTTGCCGCTGGCAACACCGTGGTACTGAAGCCAGCGGAATGGAGTCCGCTGTCGTGCAGCCTGCTGGCCGACCTTTGTCACGCCGCCGGCATGCCAGCTGGTGTTTTCAACGTCGTTCAAGGCATCGGTGCAGAAGTCGGCGCAGCGCTCGTCGCCGATCCGCGCCTTCGCCGCATCAGCTTCACCGGCTCACCCGAGACGGCGCGCCACATCGGTCGCAGCGCCGCCACCAACGTCGTGCCGTTCACCGCCGAACTCGGCGGCAAGGGGCCGTTCGTCGTCTTCGCCGACGCCGATCTCGAGGCCGCAACGCAAAAGGCTGCCGGACAGTACGACGATTCCGGGCAGGTGTGCCTGGCCGGGACGCGGCTGCTAGTCGAGGAGAGTGTGCGCGCCGAGTTCTTGGAGCTGTTCAACAAGTTCGCCGACCAGCATGTTCTCGGCGACTCACACGATGCGGCGACGACGATTAGCCCGATGATTCATCCAACACACTTGGCACGAGTCGCTGGCTTCGTCGACCGCGCTCGGGAAAACGGCGACACGATTCTGCGTGGCGGCAGGCGCAGCGAACTCGGCGGCGACGACGGCTTGTGGTATGAGCCGACGCTGATCGAGCCGAAGTCGAACGGCAGCGAGATCGTGCAGAACGAAGTGTTCGGCCCTGTACTGACGTTCCAGACATTTGTCGACGAGGCCGACGCGGTGCGACTTGCCAACTCGACCCCCTACGGCTTGTCGGCGATCGTGTACACCGGCTCGCAGGACCGAGCCGAGCGCATGGGCCGCGCCATTCGCGCTGGCACGGTGTGGACCAACTGCTTCTTAGTTCGCGACCTGACCGCACCATTCGGTGGCTTCGGAATCAGCGGCATTGGCCGCGAGGGCGGCGACTACGCGCTCGACTTCTATAGCGACCTAAAGATGTTCCAAGTCAAAGCCGGCACGACACTATGAAGCTCACGACACTATGAAGCTCACGACACTATGAAGCTCACGACACTATGAAGCTCACGACACTATGAGCGGCGTCGGAACACGCGTTGCTCTTGTGCTCGGATCGCTCGCCGTTGGTGGCGGGGGTTTGTTGGCTGGCCGCTACGGCGCCGAGCAGTTCAACGACAACGACGACAGTTCCGGCATCGCGACCGGCGCTGCCTCGATCTATGGGTGCCCCGAGGCCGGCGCGGCGGCGATCGGCGTCGTCAATGCTGGCGACGAACTGCAGCTACTCGCGGCAACCGACGACCGCTGGGTGGTGATCCGGCATCCCGATCATCCCGACCAGCTGGCGTGGCTACCGCTCGCGTTGATTGCTACCGATGCCGACGCCGGTGACCTTCCTGAATTGACCTGCGGCGCGGCGGCGAGCGTGACCCCGACGACTGTTGGCGTTGACACGACAACCACACCATCCGTATCAACGACCACCAGTTCCACCACGACGACGTCCAGCCCAACGACCACCACATCCATCTCGACGTCGACGACTGTGTCAGGCGACGTCACACCACCGACCGTCACGCTCACCGCCAACCGCGCACACTTCTACGTGCCACCCGTGAACGCTACGTGTGTCGGCGAAGACGAGCTCGAGGTCACCGTCGTCGTCGCCGATACAACGTTGCCGCTGACCATTCAATCAATCCAGGCAGCTTGGACGGGGCCTTCGGGTGCAGCGACTGCGGCGCTGACTCCGATCGGCGGCAACCGCTTCCGATTGCAGATCACTACGAATGGCCCCAACAGTGGCGAACTGCCCGTGACCATCACCGCCACCGGCTCCGACGGCGCCGGCAACGTGGGCTCCGGCCAGCTCGTCGTTCCATTACGTAAGCCGTCCAGCTTCGGGTGCTCACCATGAACTCTCGTTCGCCAAAGCGACTCTCGCTACCGGTGCTTGTTGGTACCCCACTGCTGTTCCTGATGGCGGGCGGAGCTGTCGGTTGGTTCACCGCCGATGGCGACAACAGCGACAGCACAACGCCAGTCAACGGCGAACCGTTGCCCGCGACGTTCGACGACGTCGCTCCGTTGCACCCCCTCCACGACGCTCCGAAGCAACTGGACGTCGACGAGTCGATCGTGATCGGCGCGGCCGAGTATCTCGCGGCAATGAACCCCATCGAGGTCGGCGCTGATGCCGAGTTGAACCTTCCGATCATCACCGGAGCAAGCGCCGCCGCAGTCGATCCGTCGACGCTGCAGCCCGCGCCCGCTGTCACCACCACGCCAATCGTGCTGGGGGAAGCAACGGCAATCGAAGCGCCGGCTGTGCCTGCGCCAGCACCGACGGGAGTTGTGCGCGAAGCGCTCGACACAAACGCAGTAACGCCAAGTCCGCTTCGTATCTCGGCACCCTTTGCAGCCGTCGGTGTCTTCGCGAAGCTATGTGACGAAGTCGAAGCCGGCAACGTTCCCGACCCCGAACTCGCACCCGATGTGCGGCCAACGATGGCGGTCCTCGTCAACCAGCCGTCGACGATGGCGATCAGCGGCACGTGGGCGGACGGTGCGACCCTCGACAAGACAACGATGGTGACATTGCCGGCGCACGATGCCGAGTGGCAACGTCGATTCGCCGAAACCGGCGAGCAGGCACCCATCGTCGCGTGCCTCACGCTGTCGATCGACGACGTCCGCGGTCACGCTGTTGAAGCCATCGCGCAACTACGGGCGAGCGTGTTGGCAATCAGCGCCACCGATCAGGCCGACCTCAACGCGACCGTGACCCTCAATGTTCAGAACTCGAACAACGACCCGCTCTTCGTCGAGCAGGTGACACTTACTGGTCGTGGTGAGCAACGTCGGATTGATGGTGTGCTGTACCCGACGATGCACGTGCGCTACGTATTCCTGTCCGATGGTGTCGTGCCTGTCGGCTCGGTACCGCAGCCAGAGCAGCTACTCGTGTTGGGCGATCATGCATTCGTAGAGGGCGCCGACTGTGCCGGTTGGGCCGCCAATCAGCAGGGCATCGATCGGACACACAGCGGTCGCTTCTCGGTGACCACCCAAATACGAACGGTCGCGGGGCAAGACCGACCAGTGACCGTGGTCGACGGCGACGTGTACCTTGACCCAACGCTGCCGGGTGGTTGGGCTGGATCGTTCTGCGTCCGCTTGCAGGTGACCGACCAGCAAGGATCTCAACGATCCACGCTTGCCCTGCGTGGAACGCAGGTGCGCAGCCCGCGCACTGCTACCTACGAACTGGGAGTATTGCTCGACAATGGCGGGGCTGCCGTCGATCAGCCGGTGCAAGTGAGTTGGAGCTCAGCGAGCGGGGCCGGTTGCCCGTCGACAACATTGCTGACTGGGTTGGGCGCGCAGTGCACCTTCAGCGCCCGCTCGGCAGCCGACGGACTCGTCGTCCTCATCACCGACGGCGACACGACCTTCGCGATTCAAGTACCGGTCAACACGGCCTACTGCAACCCCGACGACCCACTCGAGAGCGGCGACGGCTGTAACACCGGCTTCACGCAGACCTATCAGCTTCCGCGGCCGGTGACCCTGCGGGTCGTTCGCCGCGCAGCACCGGGATCACTGTGGGACGACCCATCGAATGCTTGGCGGGTCGGGCCGATCACGTAGATCAGACGCTGGACTTGATCGCTCCGAACTTGGTGAGTCGCATCGGCTCAGGAGCAGGAGCAGGAGTCGGCGCGGGACTCGGAACAGGCGCCGCCGCAGGGACGACGACGGGTGTGGTCGCGGTCGGCACGCTAATAGTTTCCGCTGGTGCGAGACCGGTACCGAAAGCTTCGATCAGATAGCGCAATTTCCTGTCGGGATGGCTTGTCTGCAGAATCAGCAATGACCGCGACATGTCATTGATGTCAACGTAGGTCTGCCAATCCGACTCAGAAACAATGATGAGGCGGCTCACGATGTAGCGATGAGCGCCAGCATCGTCAACGAGATCGATCGGATCACCGGCAGCCAACATTGGGATGTGATTGAAGACCGAACCGTGCGTCGTGCGGTGACCGACCACCCACATGGTGCCGGGGCCACCAGCCACCGCTGTGGTTAGTGGCGTGTAGACCGCAACACCACCTTGTTGGTCGATGACGGCCTGCTCACCTGGCTGCGCATTCACATTCAGATTGATGGTCGGCGCCGATATCACGACGCAGCCCTGACAAGCAGCGGCTTCGGCCGATGAGTTGGAAGTCGCTACCGCAGCGACACCGATGCCAGCGGCAAGCAGCGCACCAATTAATAGCTGTGCAACACGATGAGACGAACGGGCGGATTGCTTCATGCCTTTGCTTCGGCGCTTCGCGCATACGGCCTAATAGACGAAACGTCTGAAAGTCATCAAGAGTTGGTATGCATACGCAGGTACTCGTTGACACCCCGTTCGTAGGATGACTGGGATGGCTGCACGCGCTGCTCCCCCTGGTTTGCAGCTCAGCTGGGTGGAAGGCGAGGCCGTGGCCTGGCAGCCCGGTCGCGGTGTGTACGGCGGGAACCTTCATCACGAAGTCGCACGCGTTGCTCGCCGACCGAGCATGGCGTACAGCACTTCCACGCGCTTGGTGCCGATGAATGTGCCCGACGGCCGGCTGAACGTGATGTGTCAACGCATCGACTCAGCAACGCTCGCATCGTTGGGGCAACTCGACGCATTGCGAAGCGAGGTCAGTGCGTCGGTGGCTTGGTTCGGCGCCGTTCATAACTATGCCACCGAGTTGGTCACCGGCGGGCGAGTGCTTCCTGTTCTCACGAACATCGCGGAGGGTGCTTGGGTCGCGGAATGGCAGCCGCTCGCCCCCGACATTGCTGCCGCTGAAGGCGGGCTGCTAGCCGCGATGCCACCGGCAGTGGCGGCAGCCGGTCCCGTCGATACCACCCAGGTGTTGCATTCACTCGTCGATCAATTGTGTCGCCTGACCCTTGCCGCGCGTGGCTGGCGCGCCGATCTCAGCGACACGCGCGCCGCGAACGCGCGGGCCGTACGTCTGGTCAGCCGCGCGTTGATCGCAGACGATGGCCATTTCGCAGTTGCCGACGAGTTGGCGGACGCTGTCGCCTACATCGCCACAGAGTTTTCGCTCGCCAGTCGCCGAGCCGATGGCGAGCCGCTCGTTCGCGTGCGCCTGCGTCTCGGTCTTCCCGACGAAGGCGGCGAGACGACCGCGTGGCCACTCACGCTCGAATTGGTCGACGCCGACGACCGCGGTACCTGGTGCACGGCCGACGACATGGAAAACGAAACGCCAGCTGCGCTCGCGCTTGCTCACGAAGCGCGCTTCCTGCCAAAGCTGCGCCAGTTTCTTGCCGACACGTTGGTTCAAGTCGCGGCGGCTGTGCCCGACCTGACCCCGTGGGTCGCCGCGCGCGACAACATCGATGTGGAATCCGCGGCCGCGGCGCTCGAAGGAACCGACGCACTTGCTGCTGTCGGTGTCGAACTGCTCGCACCAGAATCTTTGACTCGTCGCAAACCTTCGACGCGCGCCACGGCCAAACCAAGCGACAACAAAGGCAGCGGGCGCTTCGCCGCAACTGCACTGGTGCAGTGGCAAATGGTGCTCGACGACACGGCCGTGCCCGACGAAGTGTTGCGCCGCGCGGCCGAACAGGGCGCCAACCTGATTCAAGTTGGTGGCCGCTGGGTGCAGATCGATCGCGCCGAAGCGCGACGCGCACTCGCCAACCTGGCGCAGCACCGCGAAGAGCACGGCGAAATGAGTGCGCTCCAGCTATTGGCGCTGGCAGCAGAGCTGCAACGCGAACTGGAAGCCGCCGGAATCGATGAACTGCACGACGGCGCGCAGAGCGCAATCGAAGCGACCGGTTGGGCGAACGAACTGTTGGCCGGGCTCCCCGACGAAGCCCTCGCTGACGGCGAAGTTCCGATCGGTTTCACCGCAACGTTGCGTCCCTACCAACTCCGCGGTCTCGGCTGGTTGCAGTTTCTGCACCGCCTCGGACTTGGCGGTTGCCTGGCCGACGACATGGGCCTCGGCAAGACCCCAACCACGCTCGCGCACCTTGCGGGTTTGCCCGGTCCACACCTCGTCGTCTGCCCGCTGTCGGTCGTTCGCAACTGGGAGGCGGAGACTGCTCGCTTTGCGCCGATGCTGCGAGTAATGGTGCATCACGGCACGGGTCGAGCCGACGATGCCACGTTTGCGAACCTCGTCGCCCAGCACGACGTGGTCATCACCACCTACCAGGTCGCTGCGCGCGACCTCGACAGCCTGCAGCAGGTGCCATGGTCGACGTTCGTGCTCGACGAGGCACAGGCAGTCAAGAACCCCGACACACGAACCGCGCGCGCGATGCGCGCCATCAAGGCTGGGCAGCGGCTTGCGCTCACCGGCACGCCGATGGAGAACCGACTCAGCGAGCTGTGGTCGATATTTCAGATTGTTGCGCCTGGTCTGTTGGGCAACGCGACGCAATTCCGCAAACAGTTCGCGCTGCCCATCGAACGCGATCACGATCCTGTGGCGACCGCGACCCTGCGTCGGCTCACCGGTCCCTTTCTGTTGCGGCGTACCAAAGCCGACAAGTCACTGGTTCCCGACCTTCCCGACAAGGTCGAGCAGGTTGCGTGGGCACCACTCACGCGCGAGCAAGCGCACATGTATCAGGCCGTCGTCGATCAACTGCTCGCCGATGCACAAGAAGCAACGGGAATGCGGCGGCGCGGCTTGGTGCTCGCCGCACTCACACGGCTGAAGCAAATCTGCAATCACCCGGCGCACGCGCTCGGCGACGGCTCGAAGTTGGCCGGACGCTCGGGCAAGCTGCATCGCTTCGACGAGTTGGTCACCGATCTACTCGACGCGGAAGAACAGGCATTGGTGTTCACTCAGTTCCGAGAGATGGGCTTGCTGCTGCAGCAACATCTCCACGAACGGTTCGGGCAATCGGCGTCGTTCTTGCACGGCGGTGTGAGCCGTGCGCACCGAGATCGCATGGTTGCTTCGTTCCAAGACGGCACCGCCAAGTCGCCGCTGCTGTTGGTCTCGCTGAAGGCTGGCGGAACCGGGTTGAATCTCACCGCCGCGTCGCAGGTCGTGCACTACGACCGTTGGTGGAACCCGGCCGTCGAAGATCAGGCAACGGACCGTGCCTGGCGCATCGGCCAGTCGCGAACCGTGTTCGTACACAAGCTGGTGTGCGAAGGAACTATCGAGGAACGCATCGACGCGTTGATTAGCGACAAGCGCAAGTTGGCCGACGCTGTAATCGGCACGACCGGCGAGAGTTGGCTCAGCGAGTTGAGCACCGACGCGTTGCGCGACCTAGTCGTCCTCGATCACTCGAAGGTGCGTGCCTAATGAGCATCGTGTTGCTCCCAGGTCAGTTCAAGGGCGACCCGCATCCCGTTGGCCGATTAGCCAGCACGCTGTTGTCAGTGGCCGTGGCTGGCATGGCCGACCCGCCACGATTCCGGCGCGGCAAGCTGTACGTCGTCGAAGGCGCCGTCACTCGCCTAGAACTTTCGCCGGGGCAACTATTGGCAACCGTCGTCGGCAGTCGCGACGAGCCGTATCAGGTCGTCGCAACCGTGGGAATGGTGCCGCGGCCACCGGGCGCCATCGAATCACTGCGCACGCAGTTGACACGGTTGACACCCGAGGGCGGCGAGCTGATGGTCAGTTGCACGTGCCCCGATTGGGACGACCCGTGCAAGCACACGGTCGCCGCACTCTTGGCGTTTTCGGCCGAACTCGTCGCCCGCCCCGAGCTACTGCTCGAGTGGCGCTGCGAACCCGACCCCGACGGCGTCCGCGTCATTGGCCGGGCGGCGGTCGGTTCACGCGCGCTCAAGGGAAGCGAGCGGCACCTGCGGCTGGCGCACTCTGCGTCGGGCAGATCGGAAACCGAGAAGGAACCCTCCGACCCGTGGGCCACCGAAGAATGGCTGGCATTCCTCGGCGCGTTGCCGCTGCCTGCTCCACCACGCGTCGATCGCGCGCAGGCGCCGGTGCGACAATCGCGGCTGGGTTCCATCGATCTCGGAAGCTGGGTGCAATCGGCGCTCGACGAACTGACAGTGTAGATACGTGACGCAGCCCGGTGTACTACCCGTCATCGACCTTGCGAGTACAGACGTTGTCGAGAACTTCCGAGCTGCCTACACCGATGTCGGCTTCGCGTACCTGACCGGTCACGACATTCCGCAGGCGCTGATCGACGATGTGTTCGCGGCCGCAGTCGAGTTTCACTCCTTGCCGCTCGCGGCGAAGTTGGAGGTCGAACTCAACGAGAATCATCGCGGGTTCATCCCGATCAACACGTCGACCGACCGTAAGTCGACACTCGCCAACGTGCGTAAGCCGAATCAGAGCGAGTCGTTCATGATGATGCGTGAGGCCGCGGCAGACGACCCCGATGTACTATCGGGCGCCTACCTCGCCGGGGCCAACCAGTGGCCAGCGTTGGCGGGGTTTCGCGACCGAGTCGTCGCCTACGAGCAAGCAATGGTCCAGTTGGCCCAACGACTCACCGAGCTAGTTGCGGTGGTGTTTGGCGACACCGATCGTCTCGTGCCGCGATCGTTCGAACGGCCGACGACGTGGCTACGGCTGTTGCACTACCCGTCGCAGCCGCCATCGACACCCGACGATGTCTACGGCTCGGCACCGCACACCGACTTCGGATTCATCACGTTGCTCGCGCAGGACGATGTCGGTGGTCTGCAAGTGAAATCGCCCGACGGTGCGTGGATCGATGCCCCACCGCGAGCCGGAACCTTCGTGATGAACGTCGGCCAGATGCTGCACCAATGGAGCAACGGCGCGCTACGCGCCACGCCGCATCGCGTCATCAACCGATCCGGCCGCGAGCGCTACTCGGTGCCCTTCTTCTTCGACCCAAACGTGGCGACTGTCATCGCCCCGCTCGCGAGCTGCATCGATGATCACAATCCGCAACGGTTCGAACCCGTGGTCTTCGGCGAATACCTGCGCGCCGAACTTCGCGCCGGATACCAGCGTCATAGCAAACCTTGAGCCGTCGTCAGGACTTGGTGGCTTCGCGACTCGACAGGGCGAGCAGGTTGCCTTCCCTGTCGCGGAAGAACGCCATTCGATCGAGATCAGCAACGCCGAGGTAGAGGACCGAGCTGCCGGTCAAGTTCGTCGGCGGGCTGGCTGATCTGCCGCAACGCGCCAGTGAGCACGCTCGCCGTCATTTCCGGTGGAGACCGAAGATCGTGACATCTTGACGCAACGGCACAAGATCTCGCCGCGGCGCGCGTCGTTCGGCTTCGGCAGTTGCATTCGCCGCGACCGCGCGCAAACGCTCGTTCTCGACACCGAGTCGCTCGAGTTCCAGCTCGAGATCCATCACCCGGCGGATTCCCTCAAGGTTCATGCCCTCGGCCGCAAGCTCGCTGATGCGGTGCAGGCGCGCTATATCGCCATCGCTGTAGCGCCGGTTGCCACCTTGGGTGCGTGCTGGCTGTACGAGGCCGCGACGCTCGTAGATACGAAGTGTTTGCGGGTGCATGCCAGCCAACTCGGCGGCAACGGAGATGACATAAACGGCGTGGTCTCGTGATCGCATCGGTCAGTCCGATCCCCCTCGTGATGCCACGCTACTCGCGGCGGCGAAGGCCTCCAGGGCCGACCTTTGCTCGTCGGTCAGGTGCGACGGAACATGCACGTCGACCGTGACGATCAGGTCGCCAGCACCCTTGGCCGTCGCCAATCCTTTGCCCTTGACCCGATGGCGACTTCCCGATTGGGTGCTCGGCCGCAGCCGCAACTTGACTGTCGGCCCGTCGAGTGTCGGCACGTCGATGTCGCCACCCAGGGCTGCCTGCGGAAACGTGATCGGTACCCGCACCGTCAAATGGTTGCCGTCGCGTCCGAACAGTGGGTGCGGCGTGACATGACATTCGACGATCAGGTCGCCTGCCGGGCCGCCGTTACGACCAGGGCCACCGCGACCCTTCAATCGAATGCGCTGACCATCGGCAACGCCCGCGGGAATGCGCGCTTGCACCTCGCGGGGCCGTCGCTCGACGCCGGACCCGCTACACGTTGGGCAACGATGCTCGATGATGACGCCGGCACCGCCGCACACGCGGCAGGTCGATGACAACGAAAACAGTCCTTGGTTATCGTTGACCACTCCGCGACCACCGCATTGCGAACACATCTTCGGTTGCGTGCCCGGTTTTGCGCCACTGCCGTTGCACGTGGAACATTGCGCGTCGGTGGTGAGATGCAAAGTCGTGGTAAGACCCTTGGCCGCATCGACGAAGTCCAATGTGAGTGTCGCCTCGACGTCGGCGCCGCGTTGCGGACTTGCAGCCGATGATGGCCCGCCACCGCGGCGGCGGCTGTTGAAGACCTGCCCAAAGACATCGCCGAACGCGTCGTTGCCGACATTGAAGTTGAAGCCGCCCGAACCGCTTCGGGGGCTACCGAAATCGGCAGGCCCAAGGCTGCGTACCTCGTCGTACTCTTTGCGCTTGGATTCGTCGCCGACCACGTCGTACGCAGCGCTGACATTTTTAAACCTGTCCTCGGACTTCGCGTCGCCAGGATGAGTGTCGGGATGGCTCTCGCGGGCGAGCTTGCGGTACGCCTTCGTAATCGACTTCGCGTCGGCGTCGGCCTTCACCCCCAGGACCTTGTAGTAGTCCTTCTCGTACCAATCGCGTTGAGCGGCCACCGACGATCAGCCCTTCACTTTCAACCCTTGACCTTCACCATGGCGGGTCGCAACACGCGCCCGTTCCAGGTGTAGCCACTGCGGAAGACCTCTGTCACGATCGCCTCGCCGCCCTCACCTGGCTCGTGCAGTACAGCTTCTGCAAGGGCCGGGTCGAATGGCTGCTCGAAGAGATTCATCGCCTCGAGGCCGAGCTTGCGTAACTGCCCGAGCAGGACATTGAAGATGGGCTCGATTTCGGCTGGGTGCTGCACGAAGGCGGCTTCGCACGCGTCGAGCACAGGTAGCAAGGCCTCGGCAATCCTGCCGGTGGCGCGCTGCACCTCATCGGTCTGTTGTGTCGCGACGCGCTTGCGATAGTTGTCGAAGTCGGCCTGCAGACGGAGTGCGATGTCCTTGTATGAGTCGCGCTCAGTCTGCAATGCCAACAAGTCGTCTTCGACGGCAGCTTCCGCGTCAACGACCGTGCCGTCGACCGTTTCGTCGACATTCGCTTCGTCAGTCATGACAGCCTCAGACCGCCGGCGGCTGATCTTCGTCGACAATTTCGGCGTCGATGATCTCGTCGTCGCCGCCATCGGCGGATTCTGCACCCGAAGCTGACGTACCAGCCGCGTCGTTGGCAGAGGCCTTCTCGTACAGCTTCTGGCTGAATGCCTGACTTGCCTGCATCAGGCCCTCGTGCGCCTTACGAATCGCGTCGTAATCGTTGCCGTTGAGCGCGGTGCGAAGCTCGCCGAGCGGACCCTCGACGGTTGCCCTCTCGTCGTCGTCGATCTTGTCCGTTGATTCAGGACCCGTGTTGTCGCGTAGCAACTTCTCCATCTGGTACACGAGCGAGTCGGCGTTGTTGCGCACCTCGACCTCTTCACGACGCTGCTTGTCTTCCTCGGCGTGGGCTTCGGCATCGCGCACCATCTGGTCGATGTCTTTCTTGTCGAGCGTGCTCTGACCGGTGATGGTCATGCTTTGCTCCTTGTTCGTTGCACGGTCCTTGGCGCTGACGTGGACAATGCCGTTGGCGTCGATGTCGAAGGTGACCTCGATCTGTGGCACGCCGCGCGGTGCGGGGGGCAGGTCGACAAGCTGGAACTTGCCGAGCGTCTTGTTGTACGCCCCCATCTCGCGCTCGCCCTGCAGTACGTGAATCTCGACGCTTGGCTGCATGTCATCCGCTGTCGTGAACACTTCCGTGCGCTTGGTCGGGATGGTCGTGTTGCGTTCGATGAGCTTCGTCATGACCCCGCCCTTGGTCTCGATGCCGAGGCTCAGCGGCGTGACGTCGAGCAGCAGGATGTCCTTCACGTCGCCACGCAGCACACCGGCCTGAACCGCTGCACCGATCGCGACAACTTCGTCGGGGTTAACGCTCTTGTTCGGCTCCTTGCCGGTCAGTGCGTTCACAAGGTCGGTCACCGCGGGCATGCGGGTGGAACCGCCGACCAGGATCACGTGGTTGAGTTCGCCCTTGCTGATGCCAGCGTCCTTCAAGGCCTGCTCGAACGGAACGCGGCAGCGCTCGATGAGGTCGGCCGTCATTTCTTGGAACTTGGCACGGCTGAGCGATTCGTCGAGGTGCAACGGACCGTCGGCCGTAGCGGTGATGAACGGCAGATTGATCTGCGTCTGCTGCACCTGGCTGAGCTCGATCTTGGCCTTCTCGGCGGCTTCCTTCAGCCGCTGGGTCGCCATGCGGTCGGCGCTCAGGTCGACGCCATGAGCAGCCTTGAACTGACCGACCAGCCAATCGATGATGCGCTGGTCCCAGTCGTCGCCGCCAAGCTTGGTATCGCCGTGGGTGCTTTTGACTTCGAACACGCCTTCGCCGATTTCCAACACGCTGACGTCGAACGTGCCGCCGCCAAGGTCGAACACGAGGACCTTCTCGTCCTCGCCGCCCTTATCGAGTCCGTAAGCAAGGGCAGCGGCGGTGGGCTCGTTGATGATGCGCAGCACTTCCAAGCCGGCGATCTGGCCAGCTTCCTTGGTTGCCGTGCGCTGGGCATCGTCGAAGTACGCGGGCACCGTAATAACGGCCTGCGTCACGGTGTAGCCCAGGTAAGCCTCGGCATCGCGCTTCAGCTTCATCAGCGTGCGTGCGCTGATTTCCTGCGGCGTGTAGCGCTTGCCATCGATGTCGTCGCTCTTCCAGTTCTCGCCCATATGGCGCTTGATGCTGCGGAAGGTGCGATCTGGGTTGGTGATGGCTTGGCGCTTGGCGACTTCGCCGACCAGCACCTCGCCAGCCTTGCTAAACGCGACGACCGATGGGGTCGTGCGTGCGCCTTCGGAGTTGGGGATGACGACCGTGTCGCCCGCCTCGTAGACGGCAACTACGGAGTTGGTGGTGCCGAGGTCGATTCCGACTGCTTTGGCCATGATGTGTAGTGCTCCCTGTCTTGGTCGTTCTCAGATGTTGAGCGATGTACACGCAAGGCTACGGCGACCAGCACTCACCAACAACCCAGGAATCAGAAAACCTGAGTCACCACGACTCAACTACCAGCCGGCAGGGACGTCGAATCACCAGTCGAGGATTACTTTGCCGCATTCGCCTTGCTCAACGATGGCGAAGGCTTCCTCGAAGCTGTCGGCGAGCAGGCGGTGGGTGACGATGCCGGCGACATTGAGGCCGCTCTGCAGCATTGCGGCCATCTTGTACCAGGTCTCGAAGATTCGCCGGCCGTAGATGCCTTGAATTTCCAGGCCCTTGAAGATCACATCGTTGACATCAAGGGTCATTGGACCGGCCGGAATGCCCAGCACTGCAATTCGGCCACCGTGGTTCATTGCGTCCAGCATCTGATTGAACGCTGCCTCCGCCCCCGACATCTCCAGCCCGACATCGAAACCCTCGGTCATGCCGAGCTCGGCCATCACGGGGGTGAGTTGTTCGCTGCGTACATCAACCACCCGGCTGGCCCCGTGCGTCGTCGCCATGGCGAGCCGATACGGGTTGATATCGGTGACCACCACATGGCGGGCGCCCACATGGCGGACAATGGCCGCCGCCAGCACGCCGATCGGCCCAGCGCCGGTGATCAAGACGTCTTCACCGACGACGTCGAAACGCAGTGCGGTGTGAGTCGCGTTGCCCAGCGGATCGAGCACTGCTGCCACGTCGTCGCTGATGTGCGGCGGCACGACGAAGACGTTCTGGGCAGGGATGACGACGTACTCGGCGAACGCTCCTGGCCGGGTGACGCCGACGCCAGTGTGGTTGTGGCAGAACTCGCGCCGGCCGCCCTTGCAGTTACGGCAATGGCCGCATGTGACGTGGCCCTCACCAGCAACACGTTGGCCGACCTCAAGTCCCTTCACTGCCGAGCCGAGCGCGGCGATCTCGCCCATGAATTCGTGGCCGACAACCATCGGCACTGGGATAGTTGCCTGTGCCCATGCATCCCAGTGGTGGATGTGCAGATCGGTGCCGCAGATCGAGGTCTTGCGCACCCGAATCAACACATCGTTCTGGCCTGGCTCTGGCTTGGGAACGTCCTGCATCCACAATCCGGGTTCCGACCGAGCCTTGACGAGCGCCCTCATCGTTTTCGGCATCACACCACTTCCATTTCTTTGCCGACTCGGGTGAACGCGCCAATCGCGTTGTCGATGTCGGCGTCGGAGTGCGCTGCCGACATCTGCGTGCGAATGCGCGCCTTGCCCTGCGGAACGACCGGGAAACTGAACGACGTGACGAAGACGCCCTCTTGCAACAAACGTTTGGCTATCTCACCCGCAACCTTGGCGTCGCCGATCATCACGGGGATGATCGGGTGGCCAGCGCCGGCGAGCGTGAAGCCCGCCGCGCTCATCCCCGCACGGAACCGTTCGGCATTGCGTTGCAGTTGCAATCGCAGATCGTCGCTGTCCCCCAGCAACTGCAACACCCGCAGCGAGGTCGCTGTGATCGCCGGTGCCAGTGAGTTGCTGAACAGGTACGGCCGCGACCGTTGCCGCAGCCAATCGACGATCTCCTTGCGACCGCTGGTGTAGCCGCCGCTGGCACCGCCCAGCGCTTTACCGAGAGTGCCGGTGATGATGTCGACGCGATCCATGACATCGCAATGCTCGTGCGTGCCGCGGCCATTCGCACCGACGAAACCCACAGCGTGCGAGTCGTCGACCATCACCATCGCGTCGTAGCGCTCGGCCAGATCGCAGATGGCCGACAGGTTGGCGATGACGCCATCCATCGAGAAGACCCCGTCGGTGGCGATCAATCGATAGCGCGCGGAAGCAGCGTCGCGCAGGCATTGTTCGAGCTGCGCCATGTCGTTGTTGTCGTAGCGCATGCGCTGCGCCTTGCACAGCCGGATGCCGTCGATGATCGAGGCGTGGTTCAGCGCATCGGAGATCACGCAGTCCTGCTCGTCGAGGATCGTCTCGAACAGTCCACCGTTGGCGTCGAAGCACGATGAATACAGGATCGTGTCGTCTGTCCCGAGGAAGCTGCTGAGTGCCATTTCCAGTTCCTTGTGGACGGTCTGCGTGCCACAGATGAACCGCACCGAAGCCATGCCGTAGCCGTATTGATCAAGTGCTGCGTGGGCGGCTTCGACCAGTACCGGGTCGTTCGCCAACCCGAGATAGTTGTTGGCGCACAGGTTCAAGACGGTCGCGTCGCCCGCAGCAAGGGTGATGTGCGCCGCCTGGGCCGAGGCAATGACGCGCTCGGATTTGAACAGCCCGTCAGTAACCAGCGCGGCCGTTCGTTGCGCAAGGTCGGCGAGCAGTCCGGTGCGCATCTGCCCGACAATACGCAATTTCCGCAGTCGCACAACTGGTGTACGATAGGTGTATGTCACGCACCAATATCGATATCGACGACGAAGCTTGCGAGCGGGTGATGCGCATGTATCAACTAGAAACCAAGCGCGAAGCCATCAACCTCGCCCTGCGCAAGTTGGCGGTTGAGCCGATGACGATCGAAGAGCAACTAGCGATGCGTGGCTTCTGGGCCGATCGCCCCGACGAAGACTTCAACCAACCCGACGGCATGATCCGCGACACGCGTGCTGGTCGCTGATACCTCGGCGTGGATCGAGTATCTGCGTCGGACTGAATCGCCGGTGGATCTGGCTCTTACAGCGGCCGTTGACGCTGGCGGCGTGACACTGATTGAGCCAGTCAAGGCTGAACTGTTGGTCGGCGCTCGAACGAACGCCGAACTTCGAGAATTGCACCGATTAGTCGACGGCCTCGACATTGAACTGATTCGCCCGCGCGACGACTTCGACCGCGCGGTCGAGATCCATTTGCGGTGTCGCACCGTGGGCGTAACGCCGAGGGGATTGATGGACTGCCTCATCGCCGCTGTCACCGAGCGTTCCGGCCTCGCATTGCTGCACGCTGACACGGACCTAATGGCGATTGCTCGGGTCATCGGTTTGGAGGAGGTCCTGTGATTGTTGACGCGGAACCGGAATCGGTCGGCATGTCAAGCGAGCGATTGGCGCGCATCGCAACCCACTTCCAGCACTACATCGACGACGGTCGTCTGGCCGGTTGGCAGATCAGCGTCGCCCGCCACAACAAGGTCGTGTACCACGCGCTTGCCGGTGCGCGCGATATGGCTGCCGGCACGCCAGTCGAGGCCGACACGATCTGGCGCATCTTCTCGATGACCAAACCGATCACGGCCGTGCTTGCCCTCCAGCTGTGGGAGGAAGGCGCATTCGAACTCAACGATCCGCTGCACCGATTTTTGCCAGCGTTTCGCGACGCCAAAGTGTGGAAGTCGGGCACCGTTGAAGCGCCCGAGCTCGAGCCGCTTGCCGAGCCGATTCGGCTGTGGCATCTGCTGACGCACACGAGCGGACTCACGTACGGCTTCATGCGAGCGCATCCCGTTGACGCGCTGTACCGCGAGGCGGGCTTCGACTTCGGAGTACCCGACGGGGTCGACTTGGCAGGCATGTGCGACAGGATCGCCGCGCTGCCGCTGTTGTTCCAACCCGGAACCGAATGGAACTACTCCGTCGCCTTCGACGTCATCGGTCGAGTTCTGGAGGTCATCACCGGGCAACCACTCGACGAACTGATGCGCACGCGCCTGCTCGCGCCGTTGGGCATGCACGAGACCACCTGGCACGTTCCCGAAGAGAACCATGCGAGGGTTGCCACGCTGTATGGCGCGCGGCCCGGGACCCTCGTCGCCGTGCCGCTCGACGTGATGGGCGAAGCGGCACTGCAACCGCCTCGCGTCTTCGGTGGCGGCGGTGGCTTGCAGAGCACAGCCCTCGACTTCCACAGATTCACGCAGATGCTCGTCAACGAAGGCGAACTGGACGGCGCGCGCATCCTGTCGCCCCGCAGTGTGCGCTTCATGGCAAGCAATCACCTTCCGGGTGCAGTCGACCTAGCCGCGTTTTGGCGGCCGCTGTCCTCGGAAAGAAATCCCGATGGCGTCGGCTTTGGGCTGGGCGTCAGAGTTGTGATCGACCCGCTGAAAGCGTGGGTTCCCGGGAACCCGGGCGAGTACGGGTGGGGCGGTGCCGCGAGCACGACATTCTGGGTCGACCCCGTCGACCGAGTGACCGCGCAATTCTTCACGCAGCTGCTGCCGAGTAGCACGCACCCCATTAGAAGCCAACTCCGACAACTGGTGTCGCAAGCGTTACTCGACTGATCCGCGGCGTGACGCAACCTGCGCGCGTGTCGTACCAACAATGATGCGGATCACCGCGGCGGTCACTGCCGTGATGGTGAGCACCAGCGCAACGGCCTGATACAGGCGATTCGAGACATCCGTTCCCGCCAGCGCGGCGTGCACGATGCCTAGCCACACCGCTGCATAACTGAAGTAGTGAACGAACTTCCACAACTTGCGCGGCAACTTCTTCATGATCAGCGATGTGCCCTGCACCACAATCAACAGATACATCGCGATGACTCCCAGCGTGACCGGCAGGCGCTTCCAACTCGACGCCTGCGGAACGAACACTTCCTTCCACCCGAAGTACACGTAGTTGTCGCCGACTAAGGCGACTACGTGTATCAGCACTCCGATACACGCCAGGGCGCTGAACCAGCGATGCATCGCGAGCAACCAGGCCGGACGATCGACGGGCTTCAACGCACGGGTAGCGAGCAGCACACCCCAAACAAGGCTGGCGACTAGAAGTATCGCGGCGACCATGCCAGCGGAGCGCGACACCCACCACATCAGCTGCGGATGCATGACAACTCCAGCGCGCGCCAGGCATCGTTGCAGTGTGAGGAGCTATCGGTGAGCACAACACGCGCTGCCAGCCGCAGCTCGTCGAGGCTCGCTAGTGCGGAGACGCCACGCACCATCAAAAGTTTCGTGAAGACCTCGGCCCACGCGGCCGTACCCGCCACGACAGTTGCCTGAACAGTTTCCTGCACGGGACGGCACGAGGCGGGATCGAGCAGATGGTGAACGGCGACACCATTGGGGTCGCGCCAGGCGCGGCGCAGAGTGCCGGATGTCGCGACCCCGGCGTTCGCCAGCGACAACTGCACAACGTCGGGACCAGAACCACCGTCATCGAACGCATCAGCGACGCCGATCACCCAAGCACCTTCGTGCGGGCCAACACCCGCAACGCGAAGGTCACCACCGATTGAAACCATTGCCCCTGCGAGGCCAGCGCCCAGCAACTCGGTGACAACCATGTCGGCCGCCAGTCCCTTGCCGACCCCGCCCGCATCCAGAACAGTTCCCGACGGCAGCTGAGCAACCAAGGCGATCCGATCGACGGCGATTTCGCGTACGTCGCCCCTTGCTGCGGCACCCACAGGAAGCGACACGGACATTCGAGGGTCCGACCAGCTGGCGTCGTAGCCAAGCGCTACAAGTGGCGCCAGCATCGTGGGGTCGAAGCAACCATCGGTTGCCGCAAAGCCTTGCACCATCGCTTGCAGAAGTTCGATCGTCGCCGGATGTACCGGCACCATCGCACCCTGCGCTGCGTTCAGCCTGCTGATGTCACTTTCGGGCAGAAACCGGCTCCACACCCGTTCAAGCTCAGCGATACGCGCTCGTGCAATCGAGACGCCGGTGACGGTATCGGCTTCACCGTCACCGACGACCTCGAGCCGCACGGTGCAACCCATCGCCCGAAACTCGTCGCCGTGAACATTTAGGGGCATGAGTCGCTCACGTCAGCCAGATGCCGATGTTGTGCCGGACGTGACCGCTGGTGGCGCTGCCGGTGGTGGGGCAGCAACGGGCGGCGGCACCGGCACCGGCACCGGCACGGCGACTGCGATGACTTGCGGAAGCGCCGGCTGGGCACCGGGTACTGCGACGACTTGCGGAACGGCCGACTGGCCATTGGGCACTGCGGGAAACGCCGTTGGAACCAGCGTTGGCACTGCCGCGGGGACAGGCGTTGGAACGGTCGCCACGGTTGTCGCCGACGGCTGCGCTGCTGCTGCAGCATTACCGAGGTAGGTCACGATGCCCAACAGCAGCGACGTGCTGATGCCAGCTGTCAAAATTTTGGCAGCGTGAGCCGGGCGCTGTGCCGGACGAGCGGGCAACGCCCGAGCGGCACTTGGCCGCCCGGAGCGCTGCGTTGCGTTGGCCATATCAGTCATCGTCGCCGCCATGGTCGCTGTCATGGTCGCTGTCATCTTCGTGATCGTCATCGTCATCGATGCTGCCGGTGCGAGGCGTGAAATCATCATCGTCGTCGTCGTCGATGGTGCCGCTCCCGGGAGTGGCCTTGTCATCGATGCTGCCGCTACCGGGCGTTGTGCCGTTGTTGCCGCCGGTGCCGATGATCTTCGATTCCACCGAAGTGGTGATCACACCAAGCTGAAGGCTGGCCTTGAACTCAACAAGCGTGTTGCCACTCTGCAGCTTCACCTCAATGTCGGCCGACCCATAGTTTTCGGCCTTCACGACGGTCCAGCCCGAGTTGGGCGTGACTGCCACGACCTTGAGACGGTCGCCGGCGGTGTCAAGCGTGACCAAGCCCGCATCGCCGACCTGATAGATCGCCTGTGTTGCAGTCAGGACGTTCGAAGAGATTTTGGTGCTGTCGTCCGCAACTATCACGACTGGTGTCGTTGGGATCGAGTCGTTGCCCGACCCGACCGTCACGGCATCGCTGGAGTTGGACCCGGCGCTTTGCAGCACCTGAGTGTTGACCATTGCCGCAGCGGACCCGGCAACAAGCACTCCTGTGAGCGAGAGCACTGTAGTGATTCGACCCTTCATGTGTGGTTCCTTTCGTCGGTCGGCTGCCGGGGGGCGGAAGCCGCTGATGTGTTGCACACCGTACGAAGTCATCGCCCAAGGGACGGCTTGCCAATATCCAAGATCTGTCCAAATTGCACAACGTCGATGCTTCGCGTGGCGGAACGCGTCTACCGCCGGTCAGAATGGCGAAGTGAAGATCCTGGTGGTGGAGGACGACCGGTCGATCGCTGCCTCGCTGATCGAAGGACTCACCGCCGAGGGTTACTCAATCGAGCACGCGGCAACTGGAGTTGCTGCCCTGGCCGCTGCTGACTACGACATGGTGCTGCTCGACCTCGGCCTACCGGACATGGACGGACGCGATCTGTTCCGTCAACTGCGGACTCGCGGCGCGACGCCCATCATCATGCTGACTGCTCGGGCCGAAGAGTTCGATCGCGTACTTGGTCTGGAATTGGGGGCCGATGACTACATCACTAAACCGTTCAGCTTCCGCGAGCTCGTCGCGCGTGTGCGCGCCGTTAGTCGTCGAACACTCGGATCCAGTGCCGACCCCGCAATAAATGCGATCGCCACTACGCCGGAGGTGCAAACGATTTTCTCGCTGACCGTCGATCGCCGTACACGGCGAGTCCACGTTGGTGAGGAGGAGATTTCCCTCACCGCCAAGGAGTTCGATCTCCTCGCGTACCTTGCACTTGATGCAGGAGCGGTCAGTACACGAACTGAGATACTGGAGAACGTGTGGGACGCGCATTGGTATGGCCCCACGAAAACGGTCGATGCGCACGTCGCGTCGCTGCGCAAGAAGCTGGGGCACCCCGAGTGGATTCAGGCCGTACGCGGCGTCGGCTTCCGCCTTGAGTTGACGGCGTAGCGACACAATGAAGTGGCGGCTGATGTTGGCATTCGCAGGCTTGATTGCGATGGTGCTGGTCGCACAGGACGTTCCGCTCGCGAGCTACCTGCGGCGTGTCGAGAGCGAACGGTTGCTTGCGGAACTGCAAAGCCAAGCGTTCTTACTCGCCGGTGCCGCTGAGGATATTCTCTCCGGCGAGAGTTCTGGCAGCGCGTCAGATTTGCGTACGACTGTCCAGGTCTATGCCGCCCGCAACGGTGCCTACGTGGTGATCGTCAGCGCTGACGGACTGCTGGTCGAATCATCGGACCCAAACGACGAAATCGGACTGCCGTTCGCCAATCCGAACCGACCCGAGTTCGCTATAGCCCTCGGTGGCGAGCCGAACAGCGGCAACCGAACATCGCAGGACGCCGGTGGTGACATCGTGTTCGTCGCAGTCCCCGTGCGTTCAGGGCCCGATGTTGTCGGCGCTGTTCGCATCACCTACTCAGCCGCTGTCATCGACGAGCGTTCCGATGAGAAGGTACGCGGCCTTTTCTTGGTCGGACTGATCTCGATGCTCGCCGCCGCGCTGGCGGCGATCGTCATCGCGAACACCATTGCGTCACCGCTGCGACGCCTGCAGCGCAGCACTGAACAGCTGGCCTCGGGCGATTTCACTCAGCGCGCGGTTGACAACGAAGGCCCTCCCGAGGTGCGCAGTCTTGCGCGCTCGTTCAATACGATGACCGAACGCATTGCCACGCTGGTTGGCGCTCAGCGGGCGTTTGTCGGCAACGCATCGCATCAGCTACGCACACCACTGACGGCGCTGCGCCTGCAACTCGAACGCGCTGCCTCAATGATCGGTCACGATCCATCGGGTGCGCTTGAGCGACTGGAAGCTGCTGGCGAAGAGACCGAGCGCTTGCAGCGACTGGTTGAAGGTTTGCTGATGATCGCCCGCTCCGATGGCAGCAGTCCCGTATTGGAGCGCGTCGATATCAGCACAGTTGTCCGCGAGCGCGCTGATGTTTGGGCGCAGTTCGCAGAGGAGCACGGAGTCCACCTGTCTGTCGAGTGCACAGAGGGGCTAGCAGCGATGGCCGTGCCGAGCGCGCTGGAACAGATCATCGATAACTACGTCGACAACGCGATGAACGCCGCCGCGGCGGGCGACACCATCACGCTGTCAGCGAACCCCGGCGTTCGCTCGGTCTTCGTGCGCGTGATTGATGAGGGGCCCGGCATGCCATCCGAACACCTCGCCCGCGCCTTCGATCGCTTCTGGCGCGCGCCTGATGCAGCGCATGGAGGCTCGGGTATCGGTTTGGCGGTGGCGCACCATCTCGCACAACTCAGCGGTGGATCAGTGGAACTGCGGAACCGTTCCGACCGCACCGGTCTTATTGCGACCGTCGAACTACCAAGCGCCAGTTAGAGCGTCACAGTCGTTAGAGCGTCACAGTCGTTAGAGCGTCACAGTCGTTAGAGCGTCACAGTCGCCGTGCAGCGACCGGCGCGCTGGTGCGAGACGTTGATAGTGACCTGCGTGCCACTGCTGGCGCTGACGATCCACGTGGCGAGCACTCGCTCGGGTGTTCCGTCGTTCATACCGTTGAAGTTCATGTCCATACGACCATCGAGTTGACCGAGTTCCTGCCGTGCGCCGGTCGTTCCGCCCGAGATCACCTTCGCACCGGTCAGCTCCGCGACTATTGGAAGGACCATCCGATCCTTGCGCGCCTTACGCGAGATTTCGGTCGGCAGCCAGCCAGTGTTAGCGATGCCTGCTTCGACTCTGTAGGTGCCGCCATCGAGGTGAACCGCGCGGGTGAGTAGCACCTCCAAGCGCGGCGAACACATTGCTTGATAGACAGCGAACTCGGCGTGCGGACGAACCTCGGCCAGCAGCCGTGACGCTGGCGCGTTGGCCCACAAGAAAACCTCGTCCCATCCGCCGACCTCGACAGCACCGAGTTGCGGGTGATCGAACGGCACCCAGTCGCCGTACGCCTCGGGGTGATTGGCGACTACCCAGCGATAGACCGCCAGTTCTTCGTCGGCCGTTGGGCCCGTGTACCAGGCGAATGTGCTTGTCTTCTTGCCGGTCGCCTGTTGCACGACGTCCCAAAACTCAGTCGTCCACCCATAAACACCGAGGTGCTCATAGATCCAGTCGTCGGCAGCGCCGCTCATCGTGTCGCTCTTGTCGAAGGTGAAGTCCTCGAAAACTGAGTGCACCGGGTAACCGGTCAGCGCTGCACCCTTCTCGCCCAGTTGTTTGAATGCCCAAAGGTCGACTGGCGGCAGCGCGCTGTCGCTGTAGACGCTGCTGGGTCGCAGGATGACACCGCCGGCCGTGTGATACGCGTTGTACCCGCAGATGTTCGGGCGCGCGACGATCGCACGCACCAAGCCATCGATCTCTGGCTCGCTCATCGGATGATCACCGCTACCTGTCACCGTTGTTCCCCACCCAGCGGGGAAGTTGCGGTTGAGATCGAGGCTCTGCGGCGGTGGCGGGGTTGGCACCGTGAAACCGTCGTGATCGACGACGTCACCCTCGGACAGCAATCGATAGCACGTACTACCAACGGGGGCGCCGATGGGCGGTATGCGTACTAAGAGACGTGGTTCGTCGACCGACACCATCCAGTTGCCGGTCGCATCGGGAATACGCATCGTGAGTACGCGCCCGTCGCCGTTGATGTCGCGAGTGTGTAGCCCGGGCGCTTCATGGGCGCCTGCCCATGGCCAAGCACGAACACTGCTGCGCCGAAACTGTGGCGAATCGGCCAACGTCCACTCCACACCATCAGGGTTCACGCGCGGCGCAACGTAGAACGTTCGCGTGCGCACTGCTTCGGTGACTGTGGGGTCGTTGCCGAAGCCGTTGACTAGGTAGTTGATGAGATGCAGCGCGGCTACCCCACCAGTGACCTCGATTGCATGAATGTTGGCGTCGACCCAATGGGCAGGCTTCGAGTCGTGGGTACCGGTTGCGGTGTCGGTGATCGTGGCCACCCACAGTTCCCGACCTTCATGCGAGTGGCCGTACGACTCGAGGGTCATCAGATTCGGATGCGCTGCCGTCGTCGCCTGCAGCCACTGCGTCATTTCCTCGTAGCGCAGAAACCGGTCGAATGCGTAAGCCGGTTTGGTTGTCGTTCGTGTTGATTTTCCGGTATCGGTCACGGCTGCTGACGCTACATCAGGTGCGGGCGCGGCCTACTGGGTGCAGCCAGCAATCCGCTGCGATCAACTCGGCCACCAACACTTCCGTGAGCAGTGCCACGATCGGATCGTCGTCGCCGGGGTAGCGCAGCTCGACCGTCGCGCCCGGGTAGTGGCCACCGACGACCACGAGGTGGCTGCGCCGCTCGCGCATCCACCTCACTGCATCAGCGTCGAAGCGGCTACCAGCGAACAGCAAGGCGCGATAGTCCAGCGACTTGGTGAGGTAGACGTCGACGTGATTCCAGTCGCCCGTTTCACAACCGTCGGCAGCCAGCCGCGGGCCTTCACGAAGCATCAGCGCACCCTGCAGCGCGTTTCCCCATCGTTCAGCGGGCGCCAGCAGCCAGCAGCCGTGTTGGCCAGAGAGCGCCGCGCGAGCCTCGGGCATCCATGTGTTGCATCCCTCCAGCAACGACTCAGCGGCGTCGGCCGCTGCTTCCAGTTTCTTCGCCAGTCCGGGGACTGAGCCCCTGAGCTGATGTTCCAACTGCAACAACATCGCCAACGTGTGGGTGTAACTACGACAGGCGACGCCGCCAAGCTCGTCGCCGGCGTGCATCTGCATGATGTGATCAGCGGGCAGCGCCACCTTTGGATTGCTGGTGAGTACGACCGTGCGGCTGCTGCCGTGATGCGCGGCAAGTAGTTGCAACGTCTCTTTACTGCTGCCCGAAGCAGTGACGGCGATGACAGTGAGTGATGGATCGGCCGGGTATGACGCTTCAACCGAGGCCAGTTCCGCGACCGCATGTACGCCCGCCCGTCGTAGACGGCGGGCGCTCGTTTCCGCGGCGAACAACGACGAGCCCATGCCGACCAGCAGCAGCCGACCACCGTCCACCACCGGCCATCGCTCGTCGTCGATGATGGCGGCGAGATAGCGCAGGGCCGCCGGCTTCGCCCTCAGATCAGCAAGAAACTCCGCGGCCTTCATCGCCCGAGCCTCGCACATGACCTCAAGCGATCAACGCAGCAGCGCTGCCAGAGCAGCGTCGGGGACGTAGAGCCAGCGCGGCAAGTGACTTGCCGCGTAGCAGTACTCGTGCAGCTCCTGTGCGACTCGCAAGGCATGCAACAATTCGTCCGCGACTGAATGAATTTCGCGATAGGAAGCGAGTGCAGCGGCGACCGCGTCGTCGACGAGACTTTCGACTTCGGCGAGCCGGTCGGGGTGACGACGCTTGACGACGATGCGACCCACATGATCGATTGATTGCAACATCGATGCGACATCGAGCAAGGGTGATTGCGGGAGCAGTCGGGCCGCGTTGTTCGCAAGCGGGTTGCCGTCGAAATCGGTGACCAACAACTGATCACCTGCACGCAAGAACTGGCCAGCATGCAGGTCGCCATGAATGCGGTGGGCAGCGAGCAGGGCTCCACTGTCCAGAGCCGACAACGCGACATGCACCGCTGGAACGAGTGCGTGCAAGCGCGCACCCAGCTCGCCATCCAACACGCGCAGTGCATCATCGAGGCGCTCAATCGCCGCGACGTGGTACGTACGCGCCGCAACGATGGTCGGTTGCATATCAGCGAGCGCAGTATGAAGTCGGCCAGTCAGGCCCCCGAGGCGGCGAGCCCACTCAAGCACGCCAGCTCGGGTCGATTCGCCGCGAACGCACGCGGCGAAATCGTCGACGAACCAATCCCATCCGTCCTGCGCGCCGGGCACAAAGTCGCTGACGGTTGCCACCACTAGCTCGTCTCGTTCCTCGCACCCGATGTAACGAGGCATTTCCGTGAATCCACGACTGGCCAGGTGGCGCAACAGTTGCACGCCCGGGTGCGGCGACAACACCGGAGGCTGCAACCACTTCACCACCACTGAGTCGTCGGCCAGTTCCCCGACGACCACGCTGTGATTGCTTTGATCGACCGTGATTGCACGTTCGCCGACTAAGGCGCGGCCGAGCAACTGCGAGGCAACACGTGCCGACTCACCCGATGCGACCATCAAGGCCGACGCTAGTCACCGCTTCATCCGCTACTCGCCCAGTCGACTAGAAAATAGAGATGGCAAGGTTTCTCTTCATGCCCGAAAGCGCGTACGGGCCGACGAACAACTGCATCGGTATCGGCAATATTCTGCGCGAGCGTGGTCACACCGTCATCTTCGCCGCGGAGGCAAGTTGGCAGGGCAGATTGCAGCCGCTCGGGTTCGTCGAAGACCTCGTCGATCTCGCACCGCCGCCGCCCGCTGAGTCCACCGGTGGTCCCGAGCCCGTCGCTGGCCAATTCTGGATCGACTTCATCCGCGACACCGCGCCGGTGTTTCGATTGCCGACCATCGAGCAACTGACTCAGTTCATCGCGCCGACGTGGCAAGCGTTGATCGATGGCGCGATGTTCTGCCAGCCGCAACTGCAGGAGATCGTCGAACGCCAGCGCCCCGACGTGATCATCGAGGACAACGTGAACTGCTTCCCGGCCCTTGTCACCGCTGGCGTGCCGTTCGTACGTTCCGTCAGTTGCCAGCCACTGGAGATGAAAGGCACCAACATTCCGCCGCTCTTCAGCGGCTATCCCAGCGACGATCGCAGCCAATGGGCCGACTTCCGCGCCGAGTACGACCGCACCCATCGCGACATTTGGGCAACGTGCAACGACTGGGTGCAGTCGTGCGGTGCGCCGCCCCTAGCCGACTTGGAATTCATTCACGAAGGCGCATTGAACCTTTACCTCTATCCCGAGGTCGCCGACTACACCGACCGGCGCGCGCTCGGCAGCACCTGGCATCGACTCGATTCATCGGTGCGCGCCACCGACGAACCATGGACTGTGCCCGAGCAGCTTCGTCTGAAGGCGTACTCACCGCCCAACGACAACGACCCGGAGAGCAAACTCGTCTACCTCTCCCTCGGCTCACTGGGGTCGGCAGACGTCGATCTCATGCGGCGGCTGGTCGCGATTCTTGGCCGAACACGTCATCGCTTCATCGTGTCCAAGGGTCCTCTCGCTGACGAATACGAGTTGCCCTCGAACATGTGGGGTGCGGCGCAGCTTCCCCAAACCAACGTGCTACCGCACGTCGACCTCGTCATTACGCATGGCGGCAACAACACGACGACCGAGGCATTTCACTTCGGCAAGCCGATGATTCTGCTGCCGCTGTTCTGGGATCAATACGACAACGCACAGCGCGTTGACGAGCTTGGCTATGGCGTGCGGCTGTCGACCTATTCGTTCGCCGACGACGAGCTCACCGGCGCAGTCGACCGGCTACTGGCCGACACAGCACTGCGCGATCGTATGGCCGCGAATGCGGCGGCCATTCGCGGCCGTAACGGAACGGCGCGGGCCGCGACGCTGATCGAGGGCCTCGTCGGCGCCAGCTCGTAGCATGGTGCCCGTGACCGGCACTCTCGTTCTCCTGCGCCACGGTGAGAGCACGTGGAATCAACAGAACCTGTTCACCGGGTGGCACGACGTGCCGTTGACCGAGAAGGGTGCGACCGAAGCGACAACGGCCGGTCACACGATCGCCGCCGATCACATTCAGTTCGATGTCGCTCACACCTCGCTGCTCGCCCGCGCAGTTGTTTCGTGCCAACTGGCGTTGGAGGCGATGGATCAAGTCTCGTTGCCAGTGCAGCGACACTGGCGGTTGAACGAGCGCCACTACGGCGCGCTGCAGGGACTGGACAAGAAGGAAACAACCTCACTTCACGGCGCCGAGCAAACGCACCTTTGGCGACGCAGCTACGACGTTCCACCGCCGCCGGTCGACACCGACAGTCCCGAGCACCCGATCAACGATCCGCGCTATCGCCTGCTACCGCCCGACGTGCTGCCAGCGACGGAGTGTCTTGCCGACGTTGTCGCGCGCGTACTGCCGTATTGGCACGACGTCGTTGCGCCGCAGTTGTTGACAAATCAAAACGTGCTGATCGTTGCGCACGGAAACTCGCTGCGCGCCCTGCTGATGCATTTGGAAGCGGTATCACGCGACGACATCGCGGAACTCAACATTCCTACCGGGGCACCCCGTCGCTATCGCTTCGATGCAGCGCTGCAGGTGACCAATGCCGCGTACCTGGGCGATCAGCAGGCGGTTGCCGCCGCCGCCGCCCAGGTAGCAGCTCAATCAAACGTCTAGAACGCGACCTCGCCTACGTTCCAGAGCGCCGGGAAGAAGAACAGTGCGAGTCCGAGTGGGACGAGCACCATGCCCTTTGAACCGACCTTGAAGCCGTTGCCTAGTGCAGCGAGCACCCAAACAATGATTGCGGCTAGATAAAAGAAAAACTGAATCTTCTCATCCACGGAAATACTCCTTTAAGGGTTGGTGTGACTTCCGTAACACTGTCTACCTCATGGAGAGATAGGTCAAACACCATGGTCACCATGCGGGCGAGAGTGCAGACGCGCAACGGCCCCGACAGCGGGGGCTAGTCGGGGCCGTTGACGAATGTGTCGCTTGATGCTGAACGCGTCAAGCAGTGTTGGTGCTGGACCTGGTGGTGCTCAACTCTTTCGGAACATGCTGTAACCGCCGGGACCGACGAGTGCAGCAGCGACCAAGAGCACAATGCCGAAGATGATCTGACCCTGAATGAGTTGGACAACTCCGACGACAGCCAGAATGACTGCAAGGATCATCAAGATGGTGGAATTCATGGTTTCTCCTTTTGGTTCCGCTGACGCGGGGTAGATCGAATCTGTACCCAGCGCTGCAGGTTTCAAACCCGTGTCTTTGCAAGACAGTGGCCCTAGCGCGCTACCAGAACCGGAATATCAGATTCGCGCAACACAGAACTCGCGACCGAAGGCATCACCAGTCGGCTGAACCAATTGCGGTCGTGTGTCCCAACGACAATCACATCGACATGGTGGTCGGTTGCGGCGGCGACGATCGCGTGCGCGGTGTCGCCTGAGTCGCCGAGTGTCGTCGCGTCGGACAAGCCAGCGGCAGTTGCGATGTCTTGCGCCGTGTGTTCGGCATTGACCTCAACACTCGGCGCGTCAGCACCTACGGCAGCAGCCATCGAAAATGGATACGCACCAGCACCGGTAATGGCCACTGGATACACCATCCCGTAGAGAAAGGCGTCCTCACCCCAAATCATCGGGTTAGGCGCAACGTTGAGCACGATGTATTGCGCGAAGTCTCCGAAGAGGCGGTGCGCGGCTCGAGCTGCCGAGACAGATGATTCGGAGGAATCAACCGCGATCAGGACTCGCGTCACTTTGCGAGCACCAATGCCTTGGCCTCCGTGCAGCGCGCTTCAATCGCCTCCCAATTGAGGTGATCGATCGCGGCGCCGACCCATGTCGCTCGGTCGTTCTTGTGCGTCAGGTAGTAAGCGTGCTCCCACACATCGATCACTGCCACCAGGTGCGAACTAGGGACGACACCGTTGTTGTGATTCAGGATCGAACGCACCCGCAGATTCCCGGTCGCCGGGTCGATGGTGATCGCACCCCAGCCCGAACCTTGCACCTTGACGCATGCGGAAGTCAGCATTGCGCTGAAGCGATCGAACGACCCGAAGTCGGCCTTGATGCGTGCGTTGAGGTCGGCCGACGGACGAGCCGATTCGGGCCGAATGCTCGTCCAGAACAACGAGTGCATCAGATGGCCTGAAAGGTTGAATGAAAACGCGCTCTGCAACGCTCCGAGCTTTGCTTCATCGCTGGGATCAAGCGTGGAGAGCTGCGTTGCTGCGTCGTTGGCTTGCTTCACATACCCGGCGTGATGCTTGCCATGGTGCAGTTTCAGCGTCTCAGCAGGGCACCAGGGGTCGAGTGCGTCGTACGAATACGGCAAATCGGGGAGGGTGTATGGCTCAGTGGTTGTCATGCCACTGAATTACCCATCTGCTCCCAGCTCGAAACGCCGTGCCTGCTGGAATTGCTAGGACTGGTTGGCCTCGCTGCGCCCCGACAGCTCAGTCGCACGCTTCTGCAACGTGATCGCCGAGTCGGTGAACGCGTGAGAATCGACCACAGAACGCAGGATCGCCAGCGCCAACTCGTCGGGTTCGATGGAGATGTCACTCGTCGATTCAAGTGAGAGTTGCAGCGCGAGCACGGGATTCGTCACCGCAAAGCTCACTCGTGCGCGCTCGTCAGGGTGACTGGCAACCAACATGGAGAACGCCTCGGTGAGGGCCAGTTTGCAATCGTCGATCTCGTCGATCGAGAAGCCAGCATCCACTCCGAACGACGCTGTCACCGTTCGCAGAGTTGCGGCATAGCGCGGATTCAGCGGAACAATGACGTCGACAACGTCAGCGGCACCTTCAACGCCAGCGACACCTTCCACGGTGACTTCGCTCATCATGGAGACACTACCGCTCCTTGGCGATCTCCCATTGATGGTCATGGGGTGGTTGTTACCCACCTGAGTGCGCAACGAAACACACAGCATGTTCTCGCTTCGGTCGACAAGTCTTTCAGTCGGCGAGATTCAGCCTTTCAGTCGGCGAGATTCAGTTGGTCGGTGAGCCCGCTGATTTCCACTACCCGCTTGATTGCGGGCTGCGGCTTCGCGAGGACCAAGGACTTACCGACACTTGCTGCGCGCTCAGACGCGTCTGCCAGCACACGGAGGCCACTCGAGTCCATAAAGGTCACGCCCGCGAAGTCGGCCACGATCGTCGAGACGTCGGGTAACTCGGAGAACGCCTCGGCGAGCGAAGGCGCCGAGTGGGCATCGACCTCGCCCTCAAAAGTCCATCCATCGGCGTTGCGGACAACGGTGAGGCGGGAACCTTGCTCAGTCATTCCGCCAATCTAGCCGACAGTTTCATCCGCCAGTTGTGTCGGTGAACAAGGTGTCGACGAAGTCCTCAATCGAATCATCAATCTCGTTGATCTCTTGTTCAACGTCATTGTCGACCACATCCTCACCGCACGCGGTGGTCGAGATGCCGAGGAGGGCAACCGCTGTCGCGGCGAGGGCGATTCGGCCTGGCTTGCTGGTTCGGGTCACTGGACTCTCCTTGTTTGACGCAACTGTCGTTGCTGAACAGGCGGTGATGTTCCCAATTCGGGAATCGCTGAAACGTTTGGTGAGAATTTGTTTCGGGTACAGCTCAAACATGATTCGCACTCTCGCTCGCACCGCCAAGCGCTTGGTCAGCCCGGCCAGTCGTCCCGCAGCGCTACTTTTGGCATGGACCCATCGATACACGGTCGCGTTGTGGTGCCGATCGATCACCACCGAAGCGCGTCAGCAGTTGGCGCAAGGGAAGCCCGACTTGCCTCGCTCTCGGAAGTTGTTGGCATCGCTATGGCGAGTGTCGACAGACTCACGCCTCGCCAACGCCCCAGAGTTGAGACGAATCTCGATCGACGACGAGGGCCTCACCGTGGAAGCAGTCGAAACCTGGCAGGGAAGATTTCTGCTCGACACTCGACTCGGCATTTCGGCAGTCACCGTCAAGTAGCCCTCAGGGTTCGCCGTTAAGGTCACACCAACTCGATGGTGGACGCGCCCTCACGCATGAGTTCCAGCGATCGGCGTAACAGCCGCGACACGTGCATCTGCGAGATGCCGAGAATCTGTGCAATCTCTGCCTGAGAACGCTCCTCAAAGAAGCTCAGCCGCACGATTTGGCGCTCGCGCTCGGGCAGTCGTACCAACAACCGCTTGACAGCTTCGCTATCAACTGCATGGCCGAAGCCTGCGTCTTCGGTAGAAAGCGCCGCCGACCGATCGTTCGCGACGAACCCGTCGTCAGTTGCGGCGTCAAGAGAGCCAACGTCGTACGCGGCGGTTGCTGCCAAGCCGCGTAACACATCGTCGCGATCGAGTGAAGCGTGAAGCGCGATCTCCTCGATCGAAGGCTTGCGACCGTTCTTCTGCGTCAGTTCGTCGCTCGTTCGTCGCACCAAGAGGTGGAGTTCCTTCGCTGAACGAGGAACTCGGACAACCCAAGTGTGATCGCGCAGGTAGCGCTTCAGCTCACCCTCGATCGTTGTCCCAGCGAAACTGGCAAAGGCAACGCCGAACTCCGGATCGAATCGGTCGACCGCTTTGACCAAACCAATCATCGCTGCCTGACGAACGTCGTCGTCGTTACCAGTCCGCTGATACCGCTTTGCAATATGAGCCGCCAGCCCCATGTAGCGCTCGACGAGCGCATTGCGTTGGCGACGGTCTTGCGACACGACGAACGCGCGAAAGAGGTCGAGTTCGGCCGGATCTGGCGTTGGCGCGGTCATGACGAAGCGACCAATCGAAACACGGAAGTCACGGTTACTTCGTCACCCTCGACCTCGACTGTCACCTGGTCGGAAAGCGAGTCGACGATCGACAGTCCGCGACCGCTAGGAGCGGCGTCGTCGAACCTTCGCCAAGAAGACTGCGCGGGTGGGAGCGTGGCCTTCGTTCGATTGCAGACCGACATGCACACCACATTCGAATCGACAAGACGGGCACGCAGTTGATACGCCGAGCCCGGCGACGCTTGCACAGCGTTGGAGGCGAGTTCACTCGCGATGAGCGACGCGCTCTCAACCGTTTTGCTGTCGGCTCCGCACTCAATCAGCCAGTCGACCACGTCGCGCCTCGCGGCGCGCACCGTGGACGTTTCGGCCGCGTACTCGCGATTCAGGGCTGGCGAGGTCGGGTTCATCGCGAGCGCAGGTTCACAGTCAATCGACGCTCGCCGCCAGCTTCGCGCATGACATTCATTCTACGACGCTAGGGCTGCTGCCAGTTCGTCAGACGCACCCGCGCGCAACGTGGTGTGCACGAGTTCGGCTCCGACAAACCGGCGTGCTTCATCGGTCAGAGCCTTGATATCAACGTCGGTCGCCAACGCCACAACCGTGACGGTGTTTACCTTGACCGCGTCCTTGAACCAAGCAACCCACTCGTCGGGAATGCCCGTGTCAACGACTTTGGCGGTTATCGCACCAGCACTCGCCCCAATGCCTAAGCCAGCGAGCCAGCCCAACGGTCCTGCGATGAGTAACCCGAGTAGGCCAGTCCAGAGTGCGCCGGTCACCGCCGCGCCAGCGGGTTGGATATCGGTTGTCTCTCTCACCCGCACGGCGCCCTGCTCGTCCTTCATCACAAGGACCGCATCACGTAAGGCGAGACGGCCGCGGCTCGCGAGGCCACGCAGAACGAGGAGGTACTCCTCGGCACGGAAGACGTCGTTGAAGGCGATGCCGAACAATGCTTCCGGGCGCGAATCAGTCGTCAGATCGGTCATGCCTCGGACTTCCCCCACCTGACGCTTTCCAAACCTGCCATCGGATTTCAGAGCCGTTGTGCGTTTCAGAGCCGTTGTGCTGGGTACGCACGCGGCTATGCAACCCGGACCGAACCCACGGAATCGACCACCATCGGACAACACCACACTCGTTGCGATCATTGAGGGATATCGCACGAGCGGATTCGACTCTGACTTCTCCGCGTTGGAGGGCGCTCGCATCAGGTGCGAAACGTGCGGCGCGGAAACTGACGCGACCCAATACGTCATCGAGAGCTTGCGCCGCCTGGAGGGCGCCTCCGACCCCGACGACATGCTCGCCGTCATCGCGACCCGATGCCCGGCCTGCGCCGCCGAGGGAACACTGATTCTTGGCTACGGACCGATGGCATCGGGCGAAGACACCGATGTTGCGATCGCAATGAAGGACGGCAGAGACAGCGGTCCACTTGCTCCCAACGCTAGTCCCGCCGACGAAGCCGCAGTTTCCAAATGACGGTTTAGCAACGGTGTGGGTCGGGTAACCACCCACTGTCAGTTCACCGGAACTGGCTTTCAGCACAACTCTCACGACAGGAGATGAACATGGCAAACAAGGACGAAGTCAAGGGACGTACCAAGCAAGCTGCCGGAGTTCTCACCGGCGACAAGGATCTTGAGCGTGAAGGCAAGGTCGATCGCATTGCTGGTGCCGTCAAGGAAAAGGTTGAAGAGGCACGCGACTGGATCGCAGACAAGGTTCAGACCGACAAGAAATGAGCGGCGTCGCGATCATCACTGAGGCATGCATCAACGTCAAGGATCGTGCTTGCGTTGATGTGTGTCCAGTGCAATGCATTTACGAATACAACCCGACGACCAAGCGCTTATTCTCCGAGCAACAGGCTGGCAGTGGGGTCACCGAGAACGAGCACGCGCCGAACCCTGCGATCGAAGTGTTCGGCGATTCCATCCTGTACGTCAACCTCGATGAGTGCACCTCGTGCACTGCGTGTTACGCACCCGACGTATGCCCCGTCGGAGCGATCTATTCCGACGATGCGCTACCTGATGGCACCGCTAGCAGCAAGTACAACAAGACCGACCCGAACACGGGTCACGATCATCGGTTCTTTCTGCAACACAGTCGCGACGTCTTCGCAGACTGACGCTTTCTTATCTCTCCACCCACCTAGTCCACTTGAAAGGGACAATTGCCATGGATGCCACAACCAACGAAAATGCTGCTGACCAGACCACGGTCGTCAGTCACCGTCAGCGCTTTAACGCCCCAGGGGTCGTATGTGCCGTCGCTGGCGCCGCGATTCTGATACTCGGGCTTGTCGCACTCGCCCGTGCAGACCTTGACGGCTCATTCAACGAACCGGTGTTTCAAGTCGCTGGCTTCGACCACACCCAACTGTTGGCCTTCATTGAGGTCGTGCTCGGTGCCCTGTTGCTCATTGCAGGAATGAACAGTTCGCTTTCTGGAATGCGAGTACTCGGCGCGTTCACCGTGATTGCCGCAGTCGTCGCGCTGATCGAGCCCGGCGTCCTAGGTGGCGATCTAGAGATTGAAGGCGCCCACGCCGCGATCTTCCTTCTTCTCGGTGCCGCTACGTTGATCGCTGCGGCAGTGCTGCCGACCATCGAACGCCAGCGCCGGACCGTCTCAACACACCACGAGGCCGACCAGAGCCAGCACGTCGTCTAGTCGCTTTCAGCAGGTCTATAGTGCGCTCATGGCGACGAAGAAAGCACAACTCGAGCATCTGCGCAATGTGAGCTTGTTTCAAGGCTGCTCCACGAAAGACCTCGAAAAGATCGCGAAGGCCAGCGACGAGATCAGCATGCCTGCTGGCTCGCTGATCGTGGACCAGGGCCAAACGGGTCGCGAAGCTTTTGTGGTGCTTTCGGGGACAGTGCTCGTCAAACGCAACGGCAAGAAGGTCGGTTCCTTCGGGCCTGGCACGGTCGTGGGCGAGCTGTCGCTGCTGGACCATGGCCCGCGCACGGCAACAGTCAGTTGCGAAACCGACTGTTCGCTGCTGTTGCTGGATCAGCGCCACTTCGTCGGCGTGCTTGATGAAGTGCCGGCGCTGGCCCACAAGGTTTTGGCCACGCTCGCCGGGCGCATTCGCGACTTGGATCGCCAGTACTTCGGCTGAGACCTGCCCGACGCGTAGGGTTTCCCTCGCATGTTCAAGCGCTTCAAGCCACACCAACTCGCCATCGGGCTCGGACTCGGCATCGCCGCCTTCACGATCGCCTCGGGCATCATCCCGCAGTTCACGAAGTGGCACACGACCAAGACGCCGTCTCGAGAAGTCTTCGAGGGCATCCCCGGCGCAGTGCTGGTCGCGTTCTACACGCTGATCCCTATGTTGCTCGTGTGGGGAGCGTTCAAGTTCGCAGACCGAGTTCGTAACTGGGAACGCGGCGCCCCCGACCGGCGGCGCACTACCACGAGGAACGTCAAGCGACGCCTGAACGACCTTCGAGCGGGTGTGTACATGCGCACGCTGTTGCGCGACTTCGGTGCCGGGCTAATGCACTCCATGATCTATTTCGGCTTCATGGCGTTGCTCGGCGTGACGACGGTGTTGGAGATCGACCACCAACTGCCCGAAAGCCTAAAATTCCTGCACGGCCGGACCTACCTCGCATACAGCTTCTTTGGTGATCTCGCTGGCGTCGTGTTCATGGTCGGCATCGTGTGGGCACTACTTCGCCGATATGTGCAACGGCCGTGGCGTATTCGCATCAAGACACGTCCCGAGCATGCGCTCATCCTTGGCACGTTCGCGCTGATCGGGATCACCGGCTTCCTCGTCGAAGGGCTACGCATCGCCGAGGTCGGGTCACCGGGCTACGAGAAGTGGAGCTTCGTCGGCTATCCGTTGAGCCAACTGTTCGACGGACTGAGCGCTCACAGCCTGACGCAATGGCATCAGTGGACGTGGATCCTGCACGTCGTTGCATTTGCCGCCTTCTTGGTGATGCTGCCGATCACGATGCTGCGCCACATGTTCACCAGCCCGCTCAACATGTACCTGCGCGATCGCGATCGCCCCAAGGGTGCGATGCGGGCAATGCCGAACCTCGCCGAGACCTCGCTCGAGAGTTTCGGTGCCAACGTCGTCGAAGACTTCACGTGGAAGCAATTGCTCGACACCGATTCGTGCACGATGTGCGGCCGGTGCACGAGTGTGTGTCCGGCCAAGGCAACGGGCAAGTTGCTCGACCCACGAGAGATTGTGCTGAAGGTGGGCGAGGTAATGGCCGCGAGTTCGCCGCACGGCTACGTCCGCCCGCCATTGGGCACCCCGAAGGAGATCACCATTTCCTCGAACTCGGTGTTCGAGCGCATCACTACCGAGGAGCTTTGGGCATGCACTTCCTGTCGCGCCTGCGACGAGATCTGCCCGGTCAATATCGAGATCCTCGACAAGATTCTCGACATGCGGCGCTATCTGACGTTGATGGAAAGCGACTTCCCTCCGGAACTGGGCACCGCCTATCGGGGCATGGAAAACCAGAGCAACCCGTGGGGCTTGAATCCGGGCGAACGCGGCGACTGGGCTGTGTCGTTACGTGATGAGGGCCTCAATGTCGAGATACTCGATCCGGGTCAACCATTAGAGGCCGAGTACCTCTACTGGGTGGGCTGCGCCGGCAGCTTCGACGACAAGAACAAGAAGGTCACACAGGCGATGGCCAAGCTGTTGCGCCGCGCTGGCATCACCGTCGCCATTCTCGGGCCGAGCGAAATGTGCACTGGTGATCCCGCTCGGCGCAGCGGCAACGAATACCTGTTCCAGATGTTGGCGATGCCAAACGTCGAGATGCTGAACGGTATGGGCGTGAAGAAGATCATCACGCAGTGCCCGCATTGCTTCAACACCTTGAAGAACGAGTACCCGCAGCTCGGCGGCAACTACGAACTCATCCATCACTCGCAGTTGCTCGAGAACCTGATCGCCAGCGGCCAGCTCGACGTCAGCCAGGCAACGCTTGAGGAGCGGCTGACGTATCACGACAGTTGCTACCTCGGTCGTCACAACGATGTGTATCTCGCACCCCGCAAGGTCGTTGGCAGCATCAAGGGCATCGAGATCATCGAGATGCCACGCAACGGAACCAATGGCATGTGCTGCGGCGCTGGCGGTGCACGCATGTGGATGGAAGAGAACATCGGGACCAAGGTGAACGAGGAGCGGGCAAGGGAAGCGATCGCGACCGGAGCGACTCGGGTCGCTACCGCGTGCCCGTTCTGCTACATCATGCTCGACGACGGCGTGAAGGCTGCCGGTGTCGAGGAAGCCGATGTGAAGGTCGCCGACATCGCCATCCATCTGCTGGATGCGATCGAGGCCGGCGAACGCAACCTGGCGAACCCGCCCACACCCATCGCGCGTTAGCGCGTGTTGAGGTCGTACTTCGACGCAACCGCGCCGTGTTGGTTCTGGTACTTGCTTTTCAAATCGGGGTGACCGTACGGGCGCTCGGCGGGTCGATCGAGACTCTGGAAGACGAGTTGTGCGACCTTCATTCCGGCACGCAACAAAATCGGCAAATTCGAGACGTTCGACAACTCGAGTACGACTGTGCCCCTGAAGCCGGGATCAATGAAACCGGCGGTCGCATGAACCTGTAGGCCGAGTCTGCCGAGCGATGACTTACCGTTGACGACGCCGACGATGTCGTCGGGGCACCCAACCGTTTCTGCTGTGTGCCCAAGCGCGAACTCGCCGGGATGCAGGACAAACACTTCGCCGTCGGGGACGCTGACCGTGTCCATCAACTTCTGCTGCGGCTCGAACGGATCGATGTGCGTCAGGCGACTGTTACGCATCACGCGGAACTCGGTACCCAGGCGGACGTCGACCGATGCCGGTTGCACTAGCGCCGGGTCGTAAGGGTCGAGCACGATGTAACCGGACTCGAAGTGCTTGCGAAGTGTGCCGTCGGACAAGATCACAGCGGCGAGAGTAGCGGCACACGAGTATCCTGCTCACCTGTTCGCGGGTGTAGTTCAGAGGCAGAACATCAGCTTCCCAAGCTGAGAACGCGGGTTCGATTCCCGTCACCCGCTCAAAATTTACGATTCTGTCCGAGCGCCCGCAACGAAGAACCCGATTTCGCCCAGTCCCCTAGCGAGGCGGTCGAAACAGTCCTCAAAGAGTGCTGGCAGTTCAGAGTGGTGCCCGGTGAGCAGCCAATGGCGCAACGAGGATCGCATACAGGCCAGCGCCGAGGAGGCCATCAACCGTGGCAGAACGTCGTCGGTGCCGTTCCCGGCGCGATCGGTGAGGACGTTGGCCAGCGCGTCCTCCCAGCCGGCCTGAAGTTGCAGGCTGCGGGCGTACACGGGCGGATTGTCGGCCATGATCACGAACCGGCGGACCAGTTCGTCGCGTTGACTGGTGTAGTCGGCACCGACGGTGACGAATGAGTTGCGCAGCGCCGTCCATGGTGGCTCCGCGAGGGGTCGTTGCCTGAGTTCTTCGGTGATCCGATCGAGGCGAGCCGAGTAGTCGGCAAGCACGACATCTTCTTTGGTCGGGAAGTAGTAGAAAAACGTCCGCGGCGCGATGTCGGCTCTGGCGGCGATCTCGTCGATGGTGGTGCCGTCGTAGCCGCCAGCCTCGATCAAGTCGATGGCGGCGGCCTCGATGCACCGCCGCCGTTCGAGCTTCTTGCGCGCCCGCAGGCCCAGCTCTTCAATCATTGCCCCCATCTTGACATACTGATGCAGTTAGTGCAATATTACAGTAAGTGTAATCTTCTCCCAAATACCGCGCCTGAAGGAGCACCGTCATGTCGAGCTGGCTCTACCGTCTCGGAAGGCTCGCTGCCGCACGACGCGGCCTGGTCGTTGCGGCCTGGGTGGTCGTCGCAATCTTGATCATCGTGGTCGATCGCACCGGTGGTGGGGGCACGGTCGACAACTTCGAGGTGCCTGGCGTCGAGTCCCAAGCAGCAGTCGATCTGCTGAAGGCCCAGTTCCCTGAGCGTTCGGGCGCGACCGCGATGGTGGTGTTCCACACCACAGGCGGCGAGGTGACCGATCCCGACGTCGCTGCGGGGATCGCGGCCACGGTCGAGGAGGTGCGGGCGCTCGATCGTGTTGTGGCGGTGACAGAACCGTTGGCGAGCCCACGGTCGATTTCCCAAGATGGAGCGACCGCGTTTGCGTCGGTGCAGTTCGATGGTCCCACTGCCGATCTCGGCCGCCAAGCCGTTGACGCCCTCATCAAAACGGCTGCACCGGCCGAGGCGGCAGGGGTTCAGGTCGAATATGGCGGAGAACTGCCCACGGTGTTGAAGGAACGCACGACCGGCCCCGCCGAGATGATCGGCATCATCGCCGCCCTGATCATCTTGTTCGTCACCTTCCGCAGCGTCTACTCCGCGATACTGCCGCTCGGAGTTGCGATCCTCGGACTCGTCGTTGGCTTGTCGATCGTGGGGCTTCTCGGTGCGCTCATCGATATCCCGTCGGTCGCTCCCCGACTGGGCACGATGATCGGCCTCGGTGTCGGGATCGACTATGCCCTGTTCATCCTGAGTCGACATCGAGACAACCTCGAAGCAGGTATGGCGAACGAGGAATCGATAGGACGCACCAACGCCACGGCTGGCCAAGCCGTGGTGGTCGCTGGCGGCACTGTGGTCGTGGCGATCCTCGGCCTGCAGCTGGCAGGGATCCCCTTCGTTGCCGCACTCGGCTACTCAGCATCGATCGTGGTCGCGATCGCCGTCCTGGTTGCGATCACCTTGCTGCCAGCGCTGCTCGGCTTCGCCGGACCCCGTGTCCTGGCGAAGTCCCACCGCCAACGAGCTGCGACGGCTGCAGCGGTGGTCGAGACCGGTCAGACAGTCGCGGCCGACGGCGGCCACAGCGGCTGGGTCCGTTGGGCGCACTGGGTGGCCCACCACCCGTGGCGTTCGGGGATCGCGGCCACGATCGTGTTGTTGACGCTCGCCATTCCGGTCTTTGACATGCGCCTAGGTCAGGCCGACGCTGGCACCGACCCCACCTCCACCACCCACCGCCGTGCATACGACCTATTGGCGGCCGGGTTCGGTGACGGGTTCAACGGCCCGCTGTTGTTGACGATCGACCTGGGCGCTACGGGCGACCCGACCGTGCTCGAAGCAGTAGCCGCAGCGGTCAGCAACGACCCTGGTGTGCGGGCCGTCTCACCCCCCGAGATCAACGCCGCGGGCGACACCGCTCTGATCACCGCCATCCCCACCACCAAGCCCCAAGACCAAGCAACAAGTGATCTCGTGCATCGACTTCGAGACACGACGCTGCCAGCAGCGATCGCTGGCTCCGACGCCACCGCCCTGGTCGGCGGCCCGACCGCCGGATTCATCGACCAGTCCGACAAGATCTCCTCAAGGCTGTTGTGGTTCATCGGCGCCGTCGTGTCGCTGTCGTTCCTGTTGTTGATGATGGTGTTCCGCTCCATCCTCGTGCCGCTCAAAGCAGCTTTGCTGAACCTGTTGTCGATCGGTGCCGCCTACGGTGTCGTGGTCGCGGTGTTCCAATGGGGCTGGGGTCGCACCCTGATCGGCCTCGACGAAGCCGTGCCCATTGCGTCGTTCGTGCCGATGATGATGTTCGCCATCCTCTTCGGACTGTCGATGGACTATGAGGTCTTCATCCTCTCCCGCATCCGTGAGGAATACCATCGCGGCCATTCCAACATCGACAGCGTCGTCGAAGGTCTCGGCGCGACAGCAAAGGTCATCACCGCCGCCGCGCTCATTATGATCAGCGTGTTCCTCGGCTTCGTCGCTTCCGACGACCCGGTCGTCAAGATGATGGGTGTCGGCCTCGCCACCGCCGTCGCCGTGGACGCGACCATCGTGCGAATGGTCCTCGTCCCTTCCACCATGGCATTGGTCGGCGACGCGAACTGGTGGTTTCCGAAGTGGCTCGACAGCATCCTGCCCCGCCTCGACATCGAAGGCGAGCCTGAGCTGAAGGCAAAAGCGACAACCGAGGCGGCGACGCGACGGCCGTCTGAGTCGTGAACCCGTGCGTCGAGGTGCACAATGCTGCGACCACGCTTCACTACGGCGGCATCGGCGATCAGTTCGCCCGTCGAGGCGGGACGAATGAAGCGCAGTGACAGTTCGACGCTGGCGCAACAGAGCCCGTCGTGGCCGGGCTAGACGAAACGTCCGTTGTGGCCAACTACCAGGTGATCATCCTTCGCCTCACTCCGCGAGTGCCGATAGTGGAGTGTGCCCACCGCAACTTTCATTGAATCTGCGAACGTTGCCCCCAGAGCCACCACCAAGAGGCGCGCCACATGGGTTGCCGCTGTGGTATTTGTCCTCGGTCTATCCACCATTCACACGTTGTATTCCGATGGATGGATCGGTCACTACTCGTATCTCGCGGCCACCGTCGGCGCGAGTGCGGTTGCGTGGATCGCGGCTATTCAGCGCGGTGGCGCGACACGGCGATGGTTGGCTATTGGCATCAGCGCCTCGGCATTGGGCGATGTGCTGTACCAGCTGTACTTCGAACTGAATCTCATCGAGCCAGACGTGTCGATGGCCGACGCGGCATGGATTGCCTCCTACATCGGCGTTGGAATCGCGATGCTCTTACTGCTGCGCAAGGGTCACGAACGACTGCGTACTGCGGTGGACGGCTTGATCGACATGGCCGTGATCGCGTTGGTTGCCTGTTTGCTGTTGTGGGAGTTCTGGTTGCAGGGCACTTTCACCGACGAGTCGGTGCCGTTGTCTATTCGCTTCGTGTGGGCCGCCTATCCGATTCTGGATGCCGTGCTGCTGGGCTTGGTCGTGAGAACACTGATCGAGCGCCGTACCCAGACGCGGACAGGAGTGCTGTTGGCGCTTGGGGTTACGTGCTGGTTGATCTCAGACTTCTACTTCTTCATCATCGTGTCGCCAAGCGAACTAATCGCCAATCTTCTCGATATCGGTTGGATGTTGGGGGCTGCATTGCTTGCCGGCGCATGCTGGTTCGATGACAGAAACCCATCGACGAACGAAGTCGACGCAGGTCATGACACCGTAGGTAAGTGGCGAATTGCCTTGGCAGTCGCGCCTTTGCTGGTTCCGAGCGTGATCGAGCTCATCGCCTACGTCGAGGGAACGGACGCCCATCCGATTCCACTGCTAGCTGCAACGGTTGCATTCGCCGGGCTGGCGGCCGCCCGCGCTCTACGGCTACTGCACATGCGCGATAGAGCACAATTGCATCTCGTCGCAAGCGAGCACCTCTACCGTGCACTTGCCGCAAACTCCTCCGACGCGGTGTTGATGCTCGATGCCGACGGCGTGATCATGAACCAAGCGCCTGCCCTCGCCTCGCTGGTCGGCCATCCCGGTGAGGACACGGTCGGGCACCGAGCGTTGGACTTCGTAGCAGCGACCGACGATGCGACGCAGAATCTGTTCAACGAGGCGCTGCTGTCGCCTGGCGTCGTCATGGCCGGCGAGTCGCTCATCCGGCGGCCCGACGACAGCGAGTTGTGGCTCTCGACGCGCGCCGTCAATCTGCTCGATGATCCAGATGTTCGCGGGATCGTGGTCAATGTCCACGACATCACTGCGCGGAAGCAGTCAGAGAACGATCTGCTACATCAGGCCTTTCACGACTCACTCACCGGTCTGGCCAATCGTGCGCTGTTTCACGACAGCGTCGGCCACGCACTCAGCCGTCGCGGTCGCAGCGGCTTCGATCCAGCGGTCATCTATGTCGAGCTCGACGGCTTCAAGAACGTGAACGACGTGCTCGGCCACGAAGCGGGCGACGCCGTCCTGAAGGAAGTTGCCGATCGCCTTCGAGCGATCGTGCGCCCGGGCGACACCGTCGCACGATTGGGCGGCGATGAGTTCGCGATTCTGGTCGAGGAATCCGGCCGTGTACAGGTCGAAGCGGAATCCATCGCTGACCGCACGCTGCAGGCCCTGGCGGCTCCGATCGCGCTGGGCGACCGCGACGTGAAACTGTCGGCCAGCATTGGTATCGCGCTCGGCGATTCGTTGGCGACGGCCTCGACTCTGCTGCGCGACGCCGACGTCGCTATGTACCAAGCCAAGACGACAGGTAAAGCACGCTGGGTGCTGTTCGAATGGGCGATGCGGGCCACTGCTGTCAAACGCTCGCAGCTCGAGAACGATATGGCGCGCATGATCGAAGGCGAGCAGCTCTCATTGGTCTACCAACCAGTTGTCGAGCTGCAGACGAACCGCATCGTCGGCTTCGAAGCGCTCGTACGGTGGGAACACCCTGTGCTGGGCACGATCATGCCCGACCAATTCATTCCGCTTGCCGAGAACAACGGCATGATCACCGCCATCGGGAAGTGGGTTCTGTTCATCGCCTGTCGAACGGCCGCCGGATGGCGCGACCGACACGCGGGTGCATTGACGATAGGGGTCAATCTGTCTGCACAGCAGTTGGCCGAACCGGAACTGCTCGATGACGTGAAGGACGCTTTGCGCGCTGCGGGCCTTGACCCCCAGGACCTGGTTCTGGAGATGACAGAGACGGCGCTTGTGCAGGATCCGGCGCTCGCGGCGACGAAGCTGCACCATCTGCGGGCCCTCGGAGTTCGACTGGCGATCGACGACTTCGGCACGGGATACTCGTCGCTGAGCTATCTGCGCCAGTTTCCAGTCGACATCCTCAAGATTGATCGATCATTCATCGAATTGATCGTCGATCGCGAGCATGTACCCCCCATTGTTCGCGGATTACTCGAACTGGCTCGCACCCTGCAGCTCAAAACCGTTGCCGAAGGTATCGAATCAGCCGCGCAACTTGCACAGCTTCGTGATGAACAGTGCGAGCTCGGTCAAGGATTCTTGTTTGCCCGCCCACTGCGCGCCGAAGAAGCGGAGCGGCTGCTGGAAACGTTCTTGCCATTCGCATGGCAGACACCAGAAGCGCTGTTCACTTCGTAACCCGCCAACCGCCACTCGTGCGACCGGTACGATTGCCGAGCAGCCGCCTGCGATCTGTCCGGCAAGTGAGAGATGACGATATGGAACTCTGGGGTGACGAGACCGCCAAGGCCATCGCCAACTTCCCCGTGTCCGGCGAACCCCTGCCTTCGGTCGTCATTCACTGGCTCGGACGGATAAAGGAGGCCGCAGCCATCGTGAACGGCGACCTTGGGCTCTGCGATGCCGACCGGGCGCGTCGGATCGCCGCGGCGGCCGGCGCGGTTGCCGCTGGGCTTCACGATGACCAGTTCCCCGTCGACATCTTCCAGACGGGGTCCGGCACGTCGTCGAACATGAACGCGAACGAAGTCATTGCTCACCTCGCTGGATCGGATGTGCACCCCAACGACCACGTGAACCTGGGGCAGAGCTCCAACGACGTGTTCCCAACAGCGGTGCACCTCGCCGCGCTCGAGTTGACGATCGACAACCTGCTTCCGGCGTTACGAAACCTCGAGGGCACGCTGCGCACCAAAGCGGCAGAATTCGCCGACGTGATCACCATGGCGCGAACACACCTGATGGATGCGGTGCCGATCACGCTCGGTCAAGAGTTCGGGGCCTTCGCCGCTCAGATCAAGCTCGGCTGTGAGCGCATCGAAGCAACGATTCCGCGCGTCGCATCGGTTCCACTCGGCGGTACCGCGGTGGGTAACGGCCTCAATACCCATCCCGAATTCGCTGCGCGTGTGCGCGCTCGCCTGGCGGATGAATACGGTCGGCCAATTGCCGCACCGACCGATGCTTTCGAAGCGCAAGCAAGTCGCGATGCGCTGGTCGAACTGTCGGGCTCGCTCAAGGTGTTGGCCGTGTCGCTCACCAAGATTGCGAACGACATTGCCTGGATGGCCAGCGGCCCTCGTGGAGGGCTCGGCGAGATCGTGTTGCCCGAACTCCAGAAGGGTTCGTCGATCATGCCAGGGAAAGTCAATCCGGTGCTCGCCGAAGTCGTGCTGCAGGTCGCCGCGCAAGTGATCGGCAACGACACAGCGATCACCCTCGGCGGGTCGCAAGGAAACTTCCAACTCAACGTCCGCGTACCGCTCATCGCGCGCAACCTCCTCAGCTCGCTGCAGTTGTTGACCAATGCCACGCGACTCTTTGCCGACAATTGCGTCGCCGGCATCGTCGCCAAGGTCGACCGGACCGCATGGCTCGCCGAGCACACGCTCGCGGCAGCGACCGCACTCAATCCGGTTCTCGGCTACGACCGGGTGGCGAAGATCGTGCAGCGCGCCGAGCGTGAAGGCACGTCGTTGCGACGAGCCGCTCTCGATGAAGGAGTCGAGGAATCTGTCGTGGAGTCCGCGCTCAATGCAGCGCGGCTGGCTGGGGTTCGAACGGACCGGTCCGACGAGCAGCGCTGACTTTCGATTTTCGTTCTGACGCTTAGTCGAACGCTTTCAGAAGGTCGGTAGTAAGCGGGTCCGAGAAAGAGCATCTCGCGTGCGGTGTTCAACCCGACGAGAGCCGGCAGCAGATCGCTGCGACTTTGGAGTTGCTTTCACGGGCACTCGCGGATGGCGGCCCCGGCGAACTCGGGAACAGGTCGTGCTTCGGCTTCCTCAGCGGTCGTGGCCTTGCCATTGTCGGAGATGTCGGAGATGAGCCAGTCCATCTCGGCGATCTCACGCTGCTGCGCTTCGATGATGCTCTTCGCAAGTTCACACACTCGGACATCGTCGATCTCGGCGCGTTCGCTGGTCAGGATGGCGATCGAGTGGTGCGGGATCATGGCGCGCATCCATGAAGCGTCCTGGACGGTCACTTGACTGCGCACGAGCGCGAGCGACCCGGCGAACGTGGCGATCGCGAGGACGAAGATGCCGATGTTCATCTTGGTGCTCTTGTACATGCTGAGCATAAAACTGAGCATGATGATCGCCATCACACCGCCCATCAGGACGGCCATGTAAAAGCGGGTTTCGCTCCAGCGGACGTGGCCCCAGGCGTAGGTGTTGGTGTACATGAGACCAAACATCACGATCGTCGAGGCGGCGATCATCGCTGCGAATCGCCCGTAGCTCATGTGGACGCCGCCGGAGCTGCCGCCCCCATCGTGCTCTTCGGGGGCGGCCAAGTCGGCGTCGGTGGATGCGTCAGCCGTCTTCGGGACTGATCGGGCCGTGGGGCCGATACCCGTGTCGGGGTGGTCGGTCGATGTGTCCGGGGTGTCCATGTCGTTGTCCAATCTGTTGCAGGTGAAAATGGGGGCGGGGGGAAGTCGTGTGACCTGGAAGTTCAGAGGAGGTGTTTTGCGCCCATCCAGATCGCCATGGCGACCATCGCGACGTTCTCGGTGAACGAGACGAACCCGAGCGGGACGTTGCTGCTCCCGCCCACGCACGCGCACGTGAGTTCGCGCTTATCGATGTAGACGGCCTTGACGACCGATGCTGCGCCGATCAAACCGATGAAGAGCGCGACCGGCACCGAGATCCAGTTGAGTACCGCTGCGATCATCAATAGACCGGCGCCGGTCTCGGCCCAGGGGTAGATGTAGCTGTACGGGACCCACCTGCGCGCAAGCAGGTCGTAGTTCAAGAACATGGTCGAGAAGTTTTCGACGTCGCGAACCTTCAGGTAGCCGAGCCCGCACATTGAGAAGGCGATGAACCACTCGAAAGTGCGCACGCTGACCCACGTGTCCTCCGCGATGTACGCAGCTCCGGCAGCCATGAGGAACGTGATCGCGAACAAGGTCAAGACCGGCCAGTAGCTCGTTCCGCCTCGGTCCTTGCGCCTCTGGCCGACGAACTCGCGGATGTCGTCAAGGGTGCCGACGAGTTCGCCATCGACGAATGTCTGAGGTGTGGTTTCGACGTTCCACTTCCGAAGGAACGCCGTGGTCTCGGCGTCGGTCTCGAGATGGATGTCGTCGACGTCGAATCCCTGTCGTTCGAGTAGATCCAGCGTCTTGATGCCATACGGACACACGTGGTCCGGCATGACCATCCGGTAGATCGTTGCCTGCTTCGTTCCGGTGTTCGACGGCCCGGTCTGGGTACGCATCGTCCGGTGCTCCCTTCGTCGTCGGGGACGTGTGCGAAGGGTTCCCCCAAAGGGAGCGGCTGAAACCTACAGTCTGTAGTAGCCCGTCTTACCGCGGCGTCGCTATCCACGCCATCTGTCCCGTGTCGACCATCGGTTTGCCGCTATCAGTCGTTGCCTATTGTGCGTGGAATACACGAAACAGGACGAGACTGGCTGCGAGTGCGACGATGCCCCACGAGAGGGCTTTGAGGGCTCGTTCCAGTGGGGCGAGTAAGTCCGCTGTGTTCAACGGTTCGTGTCGTCCATCGCTGTACACGATCACTCCATCCACTGAGGCGATGCGGCGACGAAGGTCACGCGCCGGCGTGCTCAGCGCACGTTGTGCGTTGGACAGCAGGTAGCAAGCAATCGCGGCGAGAATCGCGGGGGCGTTGAGTGTCCGGGTTTGAGCGTAGAAGGCGGTGAGCACGGGGAACGCTCCCCACGCTGCAGCGAAAGTCACGTCGTTGTGGAGTCTTCCGCCAAACAGTTCGAGGTTGTAGCCGCACGTCAGCACAACACCAACGACGATGAACGCGATGAGACCAGGCCCGACCCTGTTGAGGCCGACGATCCCGAGGGCGACGGCGCCGCACAACGCCAGTGTGGCGACGATGGCGAGGTGACTGGACGGAATGCGTGTGCGTAACGGGCGACCCTGGAGTTCGTCGAGCGCGTGTGCGCAGACACCGACGGCGAGGAAGAACGCGATCACTGTGGCGGCGAGCGTGGTGCCGTTGAACCGGTCGGCGATGGTGGCGCCGATGGCGACGTAGCTGAGGTGCCACAGCGTGTACGGCGGATGCAAGATCACCCACCAATCCATCCACCCATATCGATCGCCGCGATTGGTTTCATGCCGTGCATAGAACGCGGGCGGCAGCGGGGATGTCGGGTTGTCCACGGTCAGTCGCTCGCCGCCGTGGCCCACATGACGATGCCGCCGCCGAGGCTCATGTGGCGAACATTCACGTTGGTCAGACCGGCCGCTTCCCACGCGCGGAGGTGGTCGGCGAGGGTGAACTGGCGATAGTGGTCTTCGATGTTCGGGCCGAGGAAGCGGCCGACGTTGAACCATGGGCGCCCGCCGAGTAGACCGCCCGCAACCGGCAACACGATGCGCGTGTACAGCCGCCACATCCACCGCCAGAACAAGTTCGTCGGTACCGCGAACTCGAGACTTGCGACGGTTCCACCGGGGCGTACCACCCGTGCCAGCTCGGCGATGGTTGCCGCGGGGTCCGGGACGTACCGCAGCAGGTAGGTGAACGTCAGCGCATCAAAGGTGGCGTCGGCGAACGGGAGCCGCTCGCCTTGACCGAGCACCAAGCAGATCCTGTCGTCGAGTTCGGCGGCGTGCACGTTGCGAGCGCCTTCCGCGAGCATGTCGGCGCTGAGGTCGATCCCGACGATGTGCGCATTTGTCTCGCGTGCCATCAGCAGCGCGACACCGCACGGCCCGGTGGCCACGTCGAGCACGCCAGCCGGATCTGCGGCAGCGATGTGGCTGACCATTTCCCGCCGCCAACGGCCGTCTTGGCCCATCGAGAGCACAGCGGCGAGGCGGTCGTACCGTGGAGGTAACGCAGCGAACAAACCTCGGGTGAAAGTCGTCGGCGGAGGCCGAACGGCACCAGCGTGCATGGATCTCCTCTAAATCGGGAATGATTGCTTCCGTGACGATTCCCGTTGGCGGTCATAGTAAACGTCGGGTCGACGTTGTCGTGGTCGGCGCCGGGCCGGCCGGGAGTATTGCCGCACTGATACTTGCCCGGGGTGGGGCACGAGTCTCGCTGGTCGACAAGGCAGTCTTTCCGAGGGATAAGGCCTGCGGCGATCTAGTCGGCCCAAGGGCCCTCGCTCTTCTCGCCGAACTCGGTCTGGACCCGCCGGGCGGCCGCCCAGTCGGCGAGATGGTGATCATCGGGCCTACCGGTCGACGCGTGCTGCTGCCCGCTTGCGCCGGGCTGTCCTATCCCGACCACGGGCTGGCCATCAGCCGTCAACGATTTGATAACTGGTTGCGTGACGCAGCCGTTACCGCCGGGGCCGAACCGGTCAACGCGCGGGTCACGGGACTCGTCGGGCGGTCGTCTGTCGAACTCGACGACGGCACCCGCGTCGACGCCGACATCGTGATCGGCGCCGACGGCGCTACCAGCGGTATCGCCGAACACGCCGGGCTGGTCGACCCCCGGCACGTCTTGTGGGGCTTCGCATACCGCGGTTACACCACCCAACACGTCGAACGTCCGGTGATCGCACTGTGGGACGAAACACCGCGCCGAGGGTTCCCTGGGTACGGGTGGATCTTCCCGAACGAGGACAACACCGCCAACGTCGGCCTTGGGCTGAGTCTCGGAGCCGAACGTCGTGGTGGCTCACGCGCGGTCGCCAACTTCGAAAAGTTCTGCGACCATCTCCGCCGCTGGGACCTGCTGACCGGCCAGGTAGATGGCCGCCGCCTCGGTGGCTGGCTGAAAATGGGCATCGTTGGTACCCGACCGGCACACGACCGAGTGCTGCTCGTCGGCGACGCTGCTGGGCTCGTCAACCCGCTCCAAGGCGAGGGCATCGCTCCAGCAATGACCAGTGCGGCGGCAGCCGCGTATGCCGTCCTGGCTGGTCCCGATGGTGCCGCCAGCCGTTACCGCGATCACATCGCGACGCACCCAGGCCGTCACGCGGCAGCGACCGCGGCGGTCCATGTCGCGGTCGCCCGTTCACCGCGCCGGACCGCCGTCGTCGGCCGTGCCCTGACTCTGCCCGGCGTCGGCAAAGTTCTCGCCCGACCCTGGTCGCTGCTGTGGAACGACCTGGTCGACGGAGCACCCCCCGGCCCGAACCGCACGATCGTGTCCGCTTCGCTCAGCATCGCCCGGACCGTGAGTCGACGATCCGACATCTCGCGACACCTCGAACGGACACTCGAGCCGTTGGCCGATGCTCAGCCCTCAGGCATCCACCAGCCGTGAAACCCGTAGGGAACTCGGACCGGCAGGTGGACGGCCGCAATCGGGCCTTTCGCCATCGCCATCGCGTCGAACACCATGAGGTCGCTGGCGCCACGCGATCGGTCCCATCCGTACGCCAGTAACCAGCCCTCTCCTTCAGTCGTTCCATCCGGGACGAACGTGCCTTCGTTCATGCGGACCCGCTCGCCCGGTTCGTAGCGGTCCATCGCTCCGGTACGGGTGTCGCGGCGACTGATCCCGGTGAATTCGTTCGCAGTGCTATCGGCAACCTTGTCGACGTGGAGGAACCAGGTTTGCTGATTCGCGCGGCCGACGCGACGATGATCGAGCGCTGGCAGGTCCATCTGCTCGTCGCTGAGAACCTCGTCGTGAAAGGTCAACGCTGCTCCGCCGGTGTTGACGGTCCAACGGTGGATGGCGTTGGGGCGTTCGTCGGGCTTCTCGGCGAACATTGATGGAAGCCGACACACATCGATGATCACCTCGTCGCCGACACGGTGGGCGTTGACGCCATGGAACACATAGCAAGGGTCGATGTCGATCCAGCGGATCGAAGTTGCCGGGCCAGCGAGGGGCATGATCCCGATGCGCGCCCCGTAGGTGGGGTCCCAACGAAATGGAAACGAACCGGCCGCATCACCGGTCTTGGCAGCATCCACCGCAGCGATCGCGGCTGCGAGGTCGAACACGACGGGTAGGTCCCAGAAGATGGCATCGGTGTCGGTGATGGCGAAGTCGTGAATCATCGTTGGGCCAGGTACGGCGATCTCGGCGCTATAGATCAACGTGCCGTCCGGATCGGCGACGTGGTACGTGAGGTACGGCGGCACAAATCCGTACCCGAAGAAGTGCATCTTGCCGGTAACTGGGTCGATCTTGGGGTGCGCCGTCATGGCCGTCTGTAACGCGCCACCGAAGTCGTACACGCCAGCGGTAGAGAGATCTGAGGGATCAAGCTGATAGGGGAACCCGACCTCGCCGGAGGTGAGCAATTTGCCCGCATGGGAAAACACACTGACGTTGCTCTGGTTCCCAGCGCCACCAGGTGCGCCATTGCCCAAGAAGTCTGTCCCCTCGCTGTACATCGGGGTGCGGATGTACCGGTTGCGGTACCAGACCGCTTTGCCGCGCTCCAGTCGGACGCCGTGCACCATGCCGTCGCCGAGGAACCAATGCGGCGACGCGACCCCGGCCGGGTTCGAGCCGTTGCGGACATAAAGGCCGGTCAGCGAGTCGGGGAGCGTTCCTGTTACGTCAAGGTCGAATAGCTCGACCTCTGCCTGAACAGGCGCGTAGTTGCCCTGCATCCAATAGGGCTCGTCGGCGCGGTAGAGAACCGGCGTCAGCGTGGTCGAGGTGGACGGCACCGAACTTGCGGAAGCCATGGTGTCTGAAGTGACCGGACCTGAGTTGGCGCCCGGCTCGCCGTTCGTGTTGCTGTTGGCGCAGGCAGCAACCACGGCTGCTGGACCAGCGGCGAGGGCCGCGGCGCGAAGGAGGAATGCACGGCGATCAACCAGGGCGTGACGGGCTAGCGGATGGTCAGGCGGTGAGCTAGACGTCATGTGATCAGTGTCCCCTGCCATGTTGCGATGACAGTGTTTAGCTCTGCGGGAACGTGTCTGCCAGCCTTCAGCCGCGATTCACCAATCGTGGCCGAGTCTGTCGTCTGGCTAGATTTCACAGTCACATCGCGGGTGTAGTTCAGAGGCAGAACATCAGCTTCCCAAGCTGAGAACGCTGGTTCGATTCCCGTCACCCGCTCCAGATTTCGAGGCCTATCGTGCCAGCTATTCGCGCAACGACACCGTTCGCCGGGACCTACGTCCCGGCGTTCTTCGGAATGCTCTACGGCTTCGCGATCGGCAGCGTCCCGCTCGTCGCCGTGACCGTCCCAGCGGTGATGGTGTCGGCACTCCTCAAGCCGAGCTGACCACGCGAGCGCCGACATCGTGCTCACCGTGGGGCAAGCCAACGGAATCGCTCGGGCGCTCTACGATAGGCCTGTCGCAGTGAGGGTATGGGATACCCCGGGGAGCACCGAACGCCGGCTCTGTGTGCGCTTCTCACGCGTATCGGAGAAATCTGTGTGTTCCGGTGGCGCGCGTTCTGTGCGGGGCCGGTCTTGGCGATGAACATGTCGGCAGGTGCGCGCTAAGGAGTTCCGTGCTTGCCATTGAATGAGATGCTGGCGGACTGGCTGGCCGAGATCACAGGCGGGTGGGTGGCTGTACGTGTGTATTCGATTCGCTTGATTCGGCCGTGTTCTCTCCAGCGCTGTGGTGGAGGAACAATCGCCCGATGTCTCCGCTCTTGGTTCATTCGTGGGTTGGGGTGGTCTGCTTGTTGAGAGAGGTGAGGTGGGTGATGAAGTCGGCTACGAGCCGTGGTTTGCGGCGTGTTGGCCAGGCGATGGCAACGACGCTCGGCTCGATGTCGTCGATCGGCACCCAGGCAACGTCGTGTCGGTGGTAGGCGGCTGCGGCGCTCTCTGGCAGGAACGTGATGGCCGTGCCTGACGCGACGATCTCGAGTTTTTCGGCGATGGTCACGACGGTTGCTCCGGTTGGGGGTGTGGTCCCGTCGGGGCGTGGCGAGACGGTCCAGTAGTCGTCCCAGATGCCGCCGTGGCGGTGGCGGATGACTGGTTCTTCGGCGATGTCGGACAGGGAGATGTGGTCCTTGCCAGCGAGCCTGTGGTCCGCTGGCAGCAGGGCGCCGCGTGGTTCGGTGTAGAGCGTTTGAATGCGTAGGGCGGTGGTGTCGATCGGCAGGCGGGCAAGGGCAACGTCGACGGTGCCGTCTCGGAGCGCGGCAGCCTGGTTGGTCCATTCGAGTTGACGTATCTCGATGGTGGCGTTGGGGTGCGAGCGTGAGGTCTCGCGCACGGCTGCAGCGGCTGTGGTTCCGGCCATGAATCCAACGATGAGCGTCCGCTCGCCGCGGCTGGATCTCCGGGCGTTGCGAACCGCGGCGTCTGCGTGGGCGAGGACGGGGGTGATGTCTTTGAGGAACAGTCGCCCAGGGCGGGTCAGCGCAACCTGACGGCTTGTTCGCTCGAAGAGTGTGACACCGAGTTCGGCTTCGAGCACTTTGATGTGCCGGCTGACTGCAGGTTGGGCGAGGTGCAGCCGTTCGGCGGCTCGACCGAAGTGGAGCTCTTCGGCGACGGCTTGAAAGCACCGTGCCCGCTGCAGGTTGAGGTCGATCGGTTCATCGTACGTACTGCAGAAGCTGGATCAATCGCAATGTGCTATCGATCTTGACGGATTGGTCTTGGACTTCGAACAGGTGCAACCCATGCTGGACAGCGCCACGCCGGGTTCCGCCGGCACTCCCAATGTTCGTCCTAGCAGGAGTCTTGAAACATGAGTAGATCGTCTTCCCCGCCGACGGTCGGGTCCTACACCACTCAGCATGTCGAGATCGACTCCGATGGAGCACTGATGGCCGGGCTGATGTGCAGCCCCGTTGGCGTCGAGGGTCCGACCCCAGCGTTTGCGATCATCGGCCCGATCGGCTTCGTCAAGGAGCAGTCCCCGATTCAGTACGCGACCCGGCTCGCCCGGCTCGGCTACACCACGTTGGTGTTCGACCCCAGGCATTTCGGGGAGACCGGCGGCGAACCGTTGCAGTACGACTCGCCGGCGCTCAAGACGGCCGATCTCAGCGCGGCAGTTGCGTTCTTGGCCCAGAACGAGACGGTTGATCCTGCTCGGATCGGCGTGATCGGGGTCTGCATGGGCGCCAACTGGGCAGCTGCCGCCGCGGCAGAGGATCCGGCCGTGTCGAGAGTTGCGCTGGTCGTTGGTGCGTACCTGTTGCGCACGAAGATGGTCGCTGGATACGGCGGCCAGCAGGGGTTCGACGACTGGGTCGCTGCGACGCTCCCGGCGCACGAGCACTTTCTTGCAACCGGAGAGACCGACTACCGCCCGATGATCGCGGAGCGGATGGAGGACAGCTTCTTCAACTTCGACGTACCGTACGCGTGGTACTCGAACTGGGTTCGCCATGAGCCGCTCAACTACCGGGGAAGGTGGGCCAACCGGCTCGCAACGGTGAGCGAGCATCTCCTGTGGCAACACGACGCCGAGCAGTCGTTCCGGGCGATGAGTGTGCCGACGCTCGTGATCAACAGCACCGATTCAGCGACCGACCTCGCGACCGTTGAACACCTCGTCGGGCAGCTCCGCTGCGAAAACCAGCTCGTCGTGACCGGCGATCAGATCCAGGTCCAGTTCTACGACGACCCGCTCACCATCGACATCGCAGTCGACCACATCGAATCGTGGGCTCGGTCATGAAGCGCACGGCGCGACCGCTCGACCCGTTCGCTGGTATCCAAGCGGCGACCCGAGAGCATCAACGCCGACATGGATGCGGCGCCTACACGTATCAGGACGGAACGCTGCCGGGCGCCGTCGCGGCGGTCGCTGGCGCCCACCGGATCGTCGAGGTCGGCACCGCGCTCGGCTACACGGCGTGCTGGCTCGCCACCGCAACCTCGACGACCACAGTGGACACCATCGAGTTCGACGCCGACCACGTTCGACTCGCACGCGAACAGATCTCGTCGGTCGGTCTTGCACACCGAATCACCGTCCACCACGGCGACGGTGACGCCGTCCTCGCTTCGCTTCCCGCCGGCGAATTCGACGTCGCGTTCTTCGACGGGTTCACGCCGACAACGGCAACGATCGCCGGACTCCGAGCCCGCTTACGGGTCGGCGGCGTTCTGTTGGCCGCGAACCTGACGCTCGGCCCAGCCGCGGAGGTGCTCGATGCCCTCAACGACCCGACCCTGTGGCTCACCCACTCGTTCGGCGAGACAGCCATCTGCGTGAAACGAAACGAGGAGACCAAGCAATGAGCCAACTCGACCCCGACCTTGCCCTTCCGGCACAGTTTGTTGACTTGTGGTCATCCACCGCGACAGCAACCGTGACGACACTTTCATCGTCTGGCGCCCCCCAAACAACCGCCACCTGGTTCCTCGTCGAAAACGGAACCTTCACCTGCTCATGGGAGCCAACCAAGCAGAAGGTCCGCAACCTGGTCCGCGACCCGCGCTGCTCGGTCATGCTCCTCGACCCGACCGACCCATTGCGGAGCCTGGAGATACGCGCCGTCGCGACCATCACTGACGACACCGAACTCGAATTTCGGCGTCGAGTCGGTGCCCGATACGGCTTCCCCGTCGCCGACGACTCACCGCCACACGTCGTGGTGACCTTCACGCCAGAACAGATCCGGGGTTCGGACTATCGCAACTGCGACAGGGTCGCCGTTGCACGACTATTCCTCGACTGAATGGTCGTACAGCGCAACGCTGCCGCATCCGTGGCGATGGTGTCCGACGACTTCATCTCCCACGACCCGAACATCGTCGGGCGCGAAGGACTCGTGGGCTTCATCGAATGGCTCAACGCCCACCACCCGAGCTCCCACATCGAAGTGCATCACGAGTTCGTTTCCGGCGACCTCGTCGCGATCCATCACACCGACCGCCACGGAGACCACACAGAACGAGGCCACGGCAAAGACCACCGGCATATCCTCGCCTCTGAGCTCGGGGGGTCGTCGCGCCGTATCATCGCAGCATGGTGAGCGTTGAGGACCATCTCCGGGACCAACCCGAGGTGTCGGTGGCCCTATGGCACGCGTTTGTGGAGCAGATTCGGACATGCGGTCCGTTCAGCTCAGCTCGACGAGGTCTTTTCCGGCTGGGTATCCGAGGCATGCTCGACAGAGACTTGCTGCCGATGTTTGGGCTGGTCGGTTGCGTTGTGACTTAACGCGCGGTACCTTTACATTCATGGCCGAGGTAAAGAACCGTCGCCGTGGAGCGACACGGATCAGTTCAAAGCATCAGATCACGATCCCGGCGGATGCGTTGCGTGCGGCGGGCCTCGAAATCGGCGATCGTGTCGTGGCCCACGCGGACGGCGCCGGCCGCGTGGTCCTCGAGCGAGAACGCGACATACTCGCCGAATTCGCGGGCACGATGACGGGCGCATACACCGTCAACGAGCTCGACGACCTGCGTCGCGAATGGGACTGATCCATCTGGACGCCGGCGTCATCATCGGGTTCCTCGACGCCAGCGACGCCCATCACCAGACGTCACGAGCAGCGCTCGCTGCCGCCCTTCAACACGGCGACCATCTCGCCGTCGCAGCATCGGCCCTCGCCGAGTCCCTGGTTGGCCCCGCTCGCCGAGGTGAGCCAGCTGTTCAAGCCGTTCGAAACCTCGTCGAGCGCCTCCCCATCTCGATCATCCCGCTCGACATCGAGATCGCGGCCACCGCAGCAAGACTCCGCGCAGCCCACCGCGCCCTTCGACTTCCGGACGCACTGGTCATCGCAACAGCGATCGAGCACGGCGCAGATCACCTCGTCACCACCGACCGGAAGTGGCCCACAGCGAAGGCCCTCAAATACTCGGGAACCATCACGCGGTTCTGAGCGACCCGCTCAGAACTGCAGCGCAGAACGAGGCCACGGCAAAGACCACGAATCAGCGCCGAACGGCGCATCGGTACGAGGGGAACTTTCGGTCGTTGCACTTCGCCAGGAGATTCCTACTCTGGTAGGATTAGCTTGTGGCTGTGACGAAGTGGTCCGTGAGCGTCGAGGAGACACTCGCTGCGCGCGTCGAGTCACATGTGGGCGATCGCGGCTTGAGTGGCTTCGTGGCCCGCGCTGTCGAACATGAACTGGAGCGCGATCTCCTCGCCGAGTACCTCGACGAACTCGACGTTGAATTCGGGGCAGTCCCCCAAGGAATGGTTGAACAGTACGACGAACTGTGGCCGTCCTAGTTCTTGACAGCGAGGCGCTGTCCGCCCTCGCACGTCCGCACCAAGATCTGCAGCGTCATCAACTTGTGCGCGCTGCACTCCGAAGCGCTCACCAAAGAAACTTCCCAGTGCGCGTGCCATCGGCAGTGCTCGTGGAGCTGTACCGAGGCAGCGGCACCGACGCAGCGATCGATTCGGTCTTGGCGCGCGGCTTCGCACAAGTCGTGACCACGGGAGCGCGCACCGCACGCGTGGCCGGGCACCTGCTCGCCGCTGCGGGTGCTGGAAGCGAACTGGCCATCGACGCGCTGGTCGTCGCAACCGCGATCCGTTTCGGGGGTGGAGTGGTCCTTACCCACGACCCGGATGACATGACGCGCCTCGCCGCGGGGCACCCCGGCATCGCTATCGCCTCCATCTGACCTCGACCCGACTGATCAAGTCTGAGCGCAGATCGGCGCATCCGCGCTCGGCGGGTTATCCCTAACAACGCATCAATCATCGGTCGATCGCATCCCCAAACGCCGGCTACGCGACGAGCGACAGGGACCCCCGAACCCCAATCTGAGCCGCCCCGCCGGCTGAGGGTGCACTTGCCCTTCGGAGGATCAGGGCCGGGCAATCCCCACGATGTCGTTGAACCGAACGACCGCATGCACGTCGAGCTCGCGTCGGGTGCTGAGATCCGCTTTGTCGACGAGCACCGATGCACCGACGTAGACGCCGCCCGCCCGTTCGATGAGCTCACGGACGGCGCGGATGGAACTCCCTGTGGTGATCCAGTCGTCGACGACGAGCACGCGGTCACCCGCTGCGAGGTCCCACGAACGGGCGATGAAGGTCTCGGTGGCTCCCCGCCATGTAACACCCGACTCGACGCTACGGTCGGCTCCCGGGTGGTTCCGCCCATCCTTGCGCACGACCATCAGACCGGCGCCCAACTCGGCTGCGACGAGTGCACCCAGGATTGGGCCGCGGGCTTCGGGAGCGCAGACGACTGCGATCGCCTTGTTGGCGAACGGTGCCGCCAGGGTCGGCCCGAGCAGGCGGAGCAGGTCGGGCCGGCGCAGCACCCCAGCAACGTCGGGATGACCATCAACGAGGGGAAAGCCGTCGCGCAGGAGCGCGGCGATGGAAGTGCCCCCGACCGCGGCGCCAGCGTCGACTTGCTCGAAGTTAACGCTCATCTCGAACCCCTCGACCTCGAAGCTGCTGCTCGGGGACCTTACCAACCACACTTTGATGTCGCCGCCAGTCTGTTCAACAGCCAGGATGCGTGCATGAACCCTCCGGTCCACCGCCCGACCGACTTCGACCCGCTCATCGGATCCTGGTCAGTCAACCATCGCCGACTTCGCCAGCGCCTGGCAAACAACGACGACTGGGACACGTTCAGCGGCACAAGCTCGACCCGGCCGATCCTCAGCGGCTGGGGAGTGCTGGAAGACAATTGGATCGACCTACCCGACGGCGCCTACTCCGCCGTGGCCATTCGCACCTTCGACCCAGCGAGCAAGCAATGGGCTATCTGGTGGTTCGACGCTCGCACTCCCCACCAACTTGATCCGCCCGTCGTTGGCACGTTCACCAATGGCATCGGCACGTTCGACGCCGAGGCCACGATGAACGGTCATCCAATCGCAGTTCGATTCAACTGGTTCGGCATCACGACCGATTCGCCGCGGTGGGAGCAGGCATTCTCCAGCGACGGCGGCACCACATGGGAGACCAACTGGACAATGGACTTCACTCGAACCGAATGAAGCATGACGAGTGTTGCTCGACTTCCGTCATTGCAGCAGGGGCAGCACCCACTCGGCAACCCGATGCGCCTCTTCGTCGAGCGGATAGCCAGAGAGCACGAAGCAGTCGACGCCCACGGCTGCGTAGCGAAGTAACGCTGCCGCCACCTGTTGCGGGTCGCCGACGACCGCAGCACCGACGCCGCTGCGGGCGACACCGATGCCCGTCCACAGGCTCTCTTCGACGAATCCGTCACCACTGGCAGCGGTGCGCAGCGCGTCCTGACGCTGAACACCGACCGACGCATGGTCGTGCGACGACTGCTTGAGGCGGCGCCCGATCTCGGGGTCGAGTTCGCTCACCAGCTCGGCGGCCGCCTGGCGGGCGAGCGATTCCGTTTCCCGCACGATCACGTGAGTACGCAGGCCGAAGCGCAGTGACCGACCGAACGTTGCCGCGCGGGCACGCACATCGGAGACGAGTTCGCCGATGGAGTTCACGGTCTCGACCCACATCAGGTAACAGTCGGCGAACTCTGCGGCGACGTTGCGCGCCTCATGCGACGCGCCGCCGAAGTACATGGGTGGCGGCTGCAACGTGCGCGACGCGACAGCGGGGAGGTCGTACTGCCACCACTCACCCTTGTGCTGCACTCGTTCACCGGTCCAGAAACGGCGCAACAAATGCATGGCCTCGGCGGTACGTCGGTAGCGAGCCGGCCCGTCGAGCGACTCGCCAGCCAATTCGCTGGAAATGATGTTCACAGTGAGCCGGCCACCCATGGCCTCCTGCAAGCTTGCCGCGGCCCGGGCGAACATCGGCGGATCGAATTCGCCGACCCGCACCGCTGGCAGCAGTCTGGTGTGCGACAGCGTTGGCCCGACTGCGGCGGCCAGTGTCCACGGATCGACACCGGGAACGAAGCTCGACGGAATCAATACGTTGTCGAACCCGAGCACATCGGCCAGGATAAGAATGCGTCGGTTGTGCTCGAAGGTGGGCGCTCGCGCCGTGTCGATGATGCCGAGCCGCGCCGTGTCGCCGCCGCAGGACGGAGCGAACCACGCCACCTCGAGTCGCCGTTCGCCGCCACTCATGGGCGGGATGCTAAGCGACCTGCTCAGCAGCGCAAGACCGGTGTTGCATCACACCTTGTTCGGACGCACCTTTCGCTGCGCACCTGTAGATCTCCTACCCTGATCGGCGATGAGCGGGCAGATGTTCGGCGCAGAGATCTCGTCGTGAGGAACTGACCGTGCTGCCCGTCATCGGCGAACTGCGACCCTGGGCCGACCCCACGCTGCTGCAACTTCACCGTCTGCCCATGCACGTTCCGTTGCCGCTGAACGATGACGCCCGCATCGCGCTGGACGGGCAGTGGCATTTCCGGCTGTTCGACACTCCCGAGTCGGTGACGCCATCGGCGGTGCGCGGGCCGACGCCAGCGAAGGGTCGCACCGTTGCCGTGCCGGGCAACTGGACGATGCAAGGTACGGGCGACCTGCCCCAGTACACGAACGTGCAGATGCCCTTCCCCGGCCCGCCACCGAAGTTGCCAGATCGCAACCCGACAGGCGTCTACCGACGCAGCTTCACCCCCGGTCGCGGTTGGAGGAGCCAGCAAGTCGTGCTGCACATCGGCGGCGCCGAGAGCGTGCACGCGGTCTATCTCAACGACCACTTCGTGGGCTACGGCACTGACAGCCGACTACCGAGCGAGTACGACATCACCCCGCATCTCGTGGCCGGTCGCAACCACCTGGCCATCGTCGTCGTGCGCTGGAGCGCGCAGAGTTACGTGGAAGACCAAGACCAGTGGTGGATGGCTGGCCTGCATCGCAGCGTGTTCATCGAGGCGCGTCCACTGGTGCACGTAGCAGATGTGCGTTGCCGCGCTGATCTGCGGCTGTCCGACGGTGCTGGTCTGTTGTCGGTTCGCACCGAGGTTGGGTTCGTGCGCGCACCAGCGAAGGGTTGGCGGGTCAAAGCGTGGGTCGAGACCGACGCCGGCAAGCGAGTGGGTAAGGCGCGGACCTCAACTGTGCCGCACGCCTTCAACATCCCGTACGTGTTCGCTGGCCATCACGTTGATTCCGAGTGGGAGATCCCGCAGGTGAAGCCGTGGAGCGCCGAGTCGCCCACTCGCTATCGCGTTCGCATCGAATTGATCCGGCCCGACGGCGTGGTCGCGCAATCCACTGCGCAGATGGTCGGCTTTCGCCACGTCGAAGTGCGCGACCGGCAACTGCTCGTCAACAGCCAGCCGATCTGGATCTTCGGTGTCAACCGCCACGATCACCATCCCGACCGCGGCACGGCGGTGACCTTCAACGACATACGCGACGACCTGCTGCAGATGCGCCGCCACAACATCACCGCCGTGCGCACATCGCATTACCCGAACGACACAGCGTTCTACGAGCTATGCGACGAGCTTGGGATGTATGTGGTGGACGAAGCCAACATCGAGAGCCACGCCTACAACACCAGTCTCTGCAACGACTCACGGTTCTTGGACACGTGGATGTCGCGCGGGTCGCGGATGGTGCAACGCGACCGCAACCACCCCAGCATCATCGTGTGGAGCCTCGGCAACGAGAGCGGCTACGGCGTGAACCACGACGCGCTCGCGGGCTGGATGCGTCGCGACGACCCAACCCGCCCGCTGCACTACGAGGGTGCTGTGTTCCACAAAGGCTGGATCGACGGCGGACTTGCCGCCACTGACCTGGTCTGCCCGATGTACACGCCCATCGATGCCATCGTCGCGTATGGACGATCCGGGCGCGGCACCCGCCCGTTAATCCTGTGCGAGTACAGCCACGCGATGGGCAACAGCAACGGCTCACTTGCCGACTACTGGGCAGCGATCACTTCCACCCCCGGCTTGCAGGGTGGCTTCTTGTGGGAGTGGCGAGATCACGGGCTCACGCGTGCGGGCACGACGCGGCGCGAGTTCCTCTACGGCGGGCAATTCGGTGAGAACCCTCACGACGGCAACTTCGTGGCCGACGGGCTGATGTCATCGGATCTCCAGCCCCATCCGGCGATGCGCGAGGTGGCGTGGGTGTATCGCCCAGTCACCGTGGAAGCCGGTCGACGCAACGGCACACTCCGCGTATGCAATCGACAGTCGTTCGTCGGCCTCGACGCGTTTGAGGCGCGGTGGAGCCTGCTGGTGGATGGCACAGAGATGCGCAGCGGCCGGTGGCGACTGCCTGCTGTCGCACCGCACTCGTCGGTCGACGTGCCCTGGCCGTGCGCAATGCCGACCACAGGTGACGAGGTGCACCTATCGGTGTGCTGGACGTTGCGCCGCGCCACTTGGTATGTCGATGCGGGCCACCTCGTCGCCTGGGACCAACTCACGCTGCGCAAGCACACAGCAAGTCGAAAGCCGCGACCACCGAACGGAGGTACATCGGCGATCGATGAGGTGCTGGTGTCGCCCGTTGAGTTGTGCATCTTCCGAGCGCCGGTAGACAACGACGGGTTCAAGCTGATGCCCGAACTGTCGCGGCGCATTCGCGTGGGTGGCACTTCGCTCGAGCACTGGCAAGACATCGGTGCCGATCGGCTGCCTGCAGATGAGTTGGTGCAACACGCCGCCCGCCCTGTGGTCACGGCCGAGGGCGTCGAGTACCACCACGTGGTCGTGGTTCCCGAGGCCTGCGCCGATCTGGCCCGCGTTGGTGTCACCTTCACGCTGCCCGGCGGCTTTGAGCAGTTGCGTTGGTTCGGCCGCGGTCCGTTCGAGAACTACCCAGACCGCAACGCCAGTGCGCCACTCGGCATTTGGCAGGGTCGGCCCGACGAGCCGCCGTACCTCGTACCTCAGGAGTTCGGCTTGCGCACCGACTGCCGCTGGTTCGAGTTCATCGACCGGGCCGCTGGCCGTGTGCTGCGCCTCGATGTGCTGGCGCCGCATGCGTTGCACGTGTCGGCCACTCACTTCACCGTCGATGATCTGTACCGGGCGCGTACCGAGACCGAGTTGCAGCCGCGCCCGGAGCTCGTCGTTCATGCCGACGTGGAACACCGTGGTCTCGGCACTGCGAGTTGCGGCCCGGACGCGTTGCCTCAGTACCGCCTGCAACCCGGCACATACCGGTTCGCCTACCGGCTCGCGCTGTTCGACGCGGTGTCATGATTCGCGCCGACGACGTTGAACCGCAGCCATGGCGTAACGGCGGTGGGATGACGCGTGAGTTGCTGGCGTGGCCTTCGGCGGACAAGTGCAACCTGCGCATTGCGTTGGCCGATATCGACCGGGACGGGCCGTTCTCGTCGTACGTCGGAGTCGATCGTTGGATAGTGGTGATCTCCGGCGTCGGAATCGCGCTTGCGTTCCCCGATGGCGAGCGAGAGCTGATGCGCGGCGACGACCCGTTGTGTTTCGACGGCGCGGATGCACCGGGATGTCGGTTGCTTGATGGCCCGACGCGCGATCTGAACTTGATGGTGCAGGGCGGCCGCGGCGTCATGCGGCTAGTGCGACCGGGAGTCGCGTGGGATGAAGGTTTCGCGATGCGTGGCGTATTCACGACCGCGTCGGGTCGTTGCGTAACAGGCGTCGAAACTCACGCTGTTCCGTCGATGACCCTGTTGTGGATCGACGAATCAGCGAGCGGCTGTTGGACGTTTGAGCACGATGAACCAACTGCAAGCACTGCGGCCTGGTGGCTCGGCTTCACGCCGACGGCGTAGTTGCCTTCTTCGCTCGTTCGGCGCGCACGTCGGCCAAGGGACGCGCACAAGCCTTGCTCCAACCGACACCCTCGAGCTTTCCCGACGGTGGCCAAAAATCGTCACGGCTGTATGCCCACCACTCGAATGGGTTGAGGTAATACGAGCACGACTCGATCGCCTTGCCGAGTTGCACCTTGCGACCGCCGCGCAGCCACACCGTGACGCCGCCCAGGGTGCCAAACAGCGCCCACAGTCCGTACAACGGCAAGTACAGCGGTCCAAACCAACGCGCCTGCCACACATGGACACCCTCATGATCGGTGATCAGCTTGCATCGGCGCGCCACGTCGACATCACCCGCTCCAGAAATGACATTGCCGACCGTGAGTGCGAAGCCGGCCTGCAGGCTGAAGCCATTCCGGTAGACGTGTCGGTTCTCTCGTCGACTCAGCGCCGGTGCGTAGCCAAGCGCGCCCTTCATCCGACCAGCAATGTGAGTGAGTAGGCCGACCCCGACGGACAAGGTCGCCCACGTCGAGTCGAGCACGAACGCAATCCACCCGGTCACCGAACGCCACGCGTAGATCTGCCGCCAACCGCTGATGACCCCATTGAGACCGGCGATCACTGCCATCACGGTGCCGACGACTGGGTGCAGCAAACCGCCAACGAACCATCCGAGTGCCGCACCCGCCGCTGTGGTGAGCAGGCTTTCGATAACTCGGACGGGTGTTGCTTGAGCGGTCATTCGAATGGTCCTAACACAGTGCTCGTTTCGTAGGGGTCGGGGAGACGTCGCCACTTGAAGTCGCCTTCGCTGCCGAGGGACAGTAGTAACGCACCGACGTGTCCGTCATCGAGGATGAACTGACTGTTGCGATGCTTGATTGAGTAGAAGCTCGATGAGCAACCGATGTACGACACACCGCCGAGGGCCACGTTGAATGCCTCGTGTAGGTGGCCCGACAGCACGACACGCACGTCGCCGCGAGCGGAGAGCGCAGCGACAAGTTCGTCGGCGCCTTCGAGACGCATCCACGGGTGGGTGCTGGTCGTAATCGGTGGGTGATGCAGCGCCAACACCGTGGGCGGACCATCGGTTGGGCCAAGGCGCGCCAACAGCGCCGGCACATCGATGCGACCCCACTCGGTAGCCGGGATCGAAGTGTCGACAAGCAGCAGTCGCCAGCCACCGACCGACAACTCGTCGGCTGCGCCGAGAACTTGCGCCACGACGGCCGGATCGTCGTGATTGCCCGCGGTCGCTAGCACCGGCACGCCGAGGCCCGACACCGCTTCCGCAACACGTTGGTATGCCTCGGCCGATCCATCGTCGGCGATGTCGCCGGTCAGCAACAGCACGTCGGGCTGTGCGTCGGCAACCAACGCAATTGCACGGCGCAACATCTCGTCGGGAGAGCCCTCTCCTTCCCCGCGCTCACGCTTGACGTGGCTGTCAGTGATCTGCGCAACGGTGATTGTCATAGAGCTATCGGGTCACAAGTGCTGCGACGGCGGCCACCGACACAACGAATCCGATCGCAGCCATCGTCAGACTGCGGATGCGAGGAGCCCGATCAAGGTCTCCTTCTGCGCGAGCCCCGTCCGGCGGACGAACGACGGCCATCACATTGCCGACGAACAGCGCCCCACCGAGGGCGAGCAGCAACCAAACGATCAGGTCCTTACCGAGGAACATGCACGCAGTTCTACACGCCGCGAGCAGCGTTACCGAACTTCGCGTATTGGCTACGGAACACCAAGCGAGCCAAACCTGTCGGCCCGGAGCGGTGCTTGGCGATGATCAACTCAGCGCTCGCCTTGTCGGGCGAATCGCGGTTGTAGACCTCGTCGCGGTAAAGGAACATCACCACATCCGCGTCTTGTTCCAGTGAGTTATGAGCAACCAGACCGTTGGCAACGAAGTTGTGGTGCGGTTCGACAGTTGCGTCGAACACTTCAATCGGACCAAGCGGTTCGATCGCCACCAGTCGATCCCACAGAACGTCGGAAGTCGCCTGATCTGCGGCCCACTCTTCCTCGGGCGCTACCACCGCCTCGCTGACTGCAGCGTTCGAGTGCCCGGCCAATAGCGGAACCGCGAGTTCCTTCGCCGCAGCAAAGCGATCACTGATCTGCATGGCGTCTACTCGCACCCAACCTTCTAGCGATAGGAACGGGTGGTTACCGCTGGCTTCCACAACGCGTCCGGACGCGAACCGCAACCGGTACACGTCCTTCACACCACTGCTGAACGCGTTCGTGACGGTGCCGCGAACCAGCCGATAATGCTCGTCGAGCGACCACACCGGAACATCAGTCGCACCCTGCGCAACCAACTCTCCAAGCGTGACGGGTTGATTGGTGTCGGCGCGGACCAACTGCGTATCGGCAGTGAGACATCCCGACTCGCGAAGGTCGGCGAGCATTGGGCGCTTGTCGGCGCGGGATTCTAGGTTTCGGCTGAGCTGGCTGAGGGCCAGGATCGGCACGTCGAGTTCGCGAGCAAGGATCTTGAGACCACGGCTGATCTCGCTGACTTCCAGTTGGCGGTTTTCGACGCTGGCACCGCTGCTCATTAGTTGCAAGTAGTCGATCATGATCAGCGCTAAGCCGCCATGGCGCGACTTCAACCGCCGCGCCTTGGCACGGATTTCCATCACCGTGACTCGCGGGTTGTCGTCGAGGTACAGCGGCACGCTGTCGATGCGGTTAATCGCGCGACCGATCTTCGTCCAGTCGGCTTCGGCGAGGCGGCCCGAGCGCAATTTCTGCGACTCGACTTCCGACTCGCTCGACAGAATTCGCTGGGTCAGTTCGGCATGGCCCATTTCGAGCGAGAACACCAGCACCGGCTTGTGCGTGGTCTTCGCGACGTGTGTCGCAATGCCGAGACCGAGCGCCGTCTTACCCACCGACGGACGGGCACCGACGATGTTGAGCGAACTCGGTTGCAAACCCGACAGCAATTCGTCCAGGTCGTTGAGACCGGTCGCGACGCCGGTGATGATGTCGCCGCGCTCGAACGTCTCTTGCAGCCTGTCCATCGCGATCGGCAACAAGTCGGCCAACGGTCGCGTGGAATCGATCACGCGATCCTCGGCTACCTCGAACACCTTGGTCTCGGCTTCGTCGAGCGCCTTCGTCACGTCGTCGGGTTCGAGGTACGCGATCTCGGTGATCTCACCGGCAACGCTGATCAGGCGGCGCAAGACGGCCGTGTCCTGCACAATCTTCGCGTAGCGCGATGCGTTCGAGATTGCCGGCGTGGCGTTCTGCAGTTCGAGCAATGCCTGACCGCCGCCAACTTCGTCGAGCAGCCCGTTGCGGCGCAACTCGTCGGCAACCGTCACCACGTCGACCGGCTGGCCAGTTGCCATCAGTCCACGGATGGCCGCATAGATGTGTTGGTGCGACGGCTTGTAGAAGTGCTCAACCTGCAACCCAAGTTCTGAAACCTGGCCAACGACCTCGCGCGACAGCAGCAAGGCACCGAGCAAGCTCTCTTCCGCATTGAGGTTGTGTGGCGGGACACGACCGGCCGCCGAGCGACCGGAATCGCGCGTCTTGGATGAATCGCGGCGGGAGTCGGACATGAGCTGTTCACCTTTCCACCGAAGGCCTGTGGGGTGCTAGGGGAGCAAGTTGGGGATCTGTCTGTGACTTGCCTGTGGGTTGCTGTGGACAACACTGGTGATTCGTGCTGAATCGGGAGACAGCACAGCCCCGGACGCGAGCCTGAGCCGACGCAACCGGGGCTGTGGAGAACCTGTGGGTAATGGGCCGATGCGGCGCTTAAACCTGGAGATTTCGCTACTTGGCAGTGACCTCGACGGAAATCGGGAACTCGACATCGTGATGCAACTTGGCGATCACGTTGTAGGTACCGGTGGTCTTGATGTGCTCGATGTGCAACTTGCGGCGGTCGAGAGCAATCTTGGTCTGCGCCTCGACGGCCGCTGCCACGTCGGCCGCGGTCACCGAGCCGAACAGACGACCCTCTGCCCCGGCCTTAACCGCGATGGTGATGGTCTTGGCAACTAGCGCCGAAGCAATGGTCTGCGCACTCTCGCGATCTTGCGAATCGCGGAGGTCGCGTGCCCGGCGCATGGCGCCGGCCTGTGACACAGCGCCGTCAGTGGCCTTCATGGCATGGCCCTTTGGCAACAGGAAGTTACGAGCGAAGCCATCGGCAACTTCGACGATGTCGCCGCGCTTGCCGACGCCCTTGCGGTCTGAACGAAGAATCAGTTTCATGAGTCGGTCTCCGTGGCATCGGTATCGGGTGTCGTCGCGTCGGCGGCGTCGGTGACCAAATCGGTATCGACAGCTGCCAGCTCGGCGCTGGCGGCCACGGTTGCTGTCTGACTATCGCGCTGAGGCGCATCGTCGCGACCCCGGCGGCTGTCGCCGTCGCGTGGTGGCCGCGACGTGCGGGTTTGGGCAACGCGCTTCGTGTAGGGCAGCAGGGCCATCTCGCGCGAGTTCTTGATCGCGAGCGCAATATCGCGCTGCTGCTGCACCGTGTTGCCGGTGACGCGGCGGTTGCGAATCTTGGACCGGTCGCTGACGAAACGATTCAGAAGGTTGACGTCCTTGTAGTCGACGTACTCGACCTTGTCGGTGAGCAGAACACTCGTCTTCTTTTTGAACTTCTTCGGGTTCGCGCCCTCTTTGGGCGCTCTCGGCTTCGTCTTCTTGTTGCTGTTGTTGTTGCTTGCCATTTGTCAGTCCTTCAGTCTCAGAACGGCTTTATGTCTCAAAACGGCTCTATGTCTCAAAACGGCTCCTCGTCGCCGTACACGGGATCGGGTGCGCGGCTGGCGCCGGCGTTGCTTGGAGCGCTACCGCCACCAGCGTTGGAGTTGCTGCTGCCACCGCTGCCACCGCCACTGCTGTCGCGGGCGATGCGCTCGACTTCGGCGCGGGCCCACCGCAGCGACGGGCCAATTTCGTCGGCCACAATTTCGACGACGTTGCGCTTTTCGCCTTCTTTGGTTTCGTACTCGCGCTGCTCGAGGCGGCCGGTAACGATGATGCGCATGCCCTTGGTGAGCGAGGCAGCAGCATTTTCGCCAAGTGTGTCCCAGGCGGTGACGTTGAAGAACGAAGCCTTCTCTTGCCACTCGCCGTTCTGCTGCCAGCGGCGGTTGACGGCAACGCCGAAACTGGCGATGCCCTTACCGCCAGCGGTGAAACGCAGCTCGGGGTCGCGGGTGAGGTTTCCTACGATGGTGACGACGCTGTCGGCCATGGTGAATGCTCCTGTCGTTCGAAAAGACGGCGTGGGTAACTAAACGGAGGCCGTGACGGCCATGCCGCGACGATTTGCCTCGTCGACTGGCAGCCGCAACAGCTTGTGGCGGACGACATCGTCGGCGATACGGAGCGAGCGCTCGAGCTCGTCGAGCGCACCACCGGTGGCCACGACGTTCATGACGGCGTAATAGCCGTACTGCTTCTTGTTGATCGGGAAGGCGAACTGACGACGGCCCCACCAATCGGGCTTGCCGTGAACGGTGCCGCCAGCCTTGGCGATGGAGTCGGTGATCGACTTCACCCACGCCTGGGCAGCAACTTCATCGAGATCACCTTCGAGGATGACCATGAACTCGTAAGCACGCATCATGCGTGTGAACTCCCTTCGGACCCTGGAAGACGTGTTACCGACGACAAGGGGCCCCTTTTGGGGCAGGGCCAATATGACCGGGTGAGTGTAGCGGCGCCATGCCTGAACAATTGCAGACGGGTGTGACACGGATGGCTGAGCAGTTACCGTCGGGCGATGGACCTGCATGAATGGATGGTTGCGGACCTCGCCGCGGTTCGCTCGAAGTTGTTCGACTCGGTGATCGGGCACATTCCGTCAGATCGGTGGCACGAGCAGGCCGATGGGGGTGGCAGCACGATTGCTGGCTTGCTGTTGCACGTGGCGCGCCACCAAGACCTTGCCGTCAACACGGTGATCCGCAACCACGCGCCGCTGTTCAGCACGCATGCGGCGGCATTCGGGTTGGCCGGCGCTGGTCCTGGAGTCGCACTACCCGAAAAGGAAGACCTCGCGATCACCACCATGGTGGGCGATCAGGCGTTGCTTGACTACGTCACCGCCGTTTTCGACGGCACGCAGCAGTGGCTTGCCGAGCTGGGATCGCTGGCGCTCGACATCGAACCCAACTGCGATTACCGGTTAACCAACAAGGGCGGCCTTACCGAAGCCGACTTCCCGTGGCTCTACGCCATGTGGAACGGCAAAGCGCTGTGGTGGTTCGTGCAATGGGTCGTAATTGGCCACGCAAATGCCCATGTCGGCGAAGCCATCAGCATCCGCAACCGAATGGGGCTCAGCCCTTTCTAGAGGGGCCGTTGCAACCAATCACCGTCGAGTAAGCGACGTACGAACAGCTCGTCGTCGCCGCACTCGTATGCCCACGCCAACGGACCAGCGGCGGTCTGTACAACGACCCGTCGATACAGACCGGCCACCGCACCCTCTACAACATCGAGGTGGGCAAGCGCAGCATCGAGCTGCGCGTCGTCCAATTCGTACACGCGACCGCGAATTACGTCGGTGGCCTCAGCCGCAGCGAACTTCGCGGCCGGATAGTCACGGCCCGTGTCGTAGACCTGGCCCGCCACAATCGTGGGAACGCCTTCACCGCGCACAAACACTGCTAGTTCGTGCCAGCGCGATTCGCCAGGCTGCAGCGTGCCGTAGACGAACAGGTGCCGAACCGGGTCGCTCACGAGCCCGATGCGACTCGCCGTGGACGACCACGACCAACGGGCAGCACGCGTAACAGATGATGCCAACGACACTCGATGCACGCCTCGACCACATAGGCCGTCAGTTCCTCGTTGCGCGCGTTCAGCGTGTTGAGTTCCTTTGCTGTGCTCACACAGCGACCGTGCGCGGGCAATCGCGGACCGAACACGTACGTCACCAATCGCAGTCCGGCTTCAGTGCAGATTGGGCAGTTGCTCGTTGCTTCGCTGCCGATGTTCTTCGCCGCGCGAATCAGTTCCGGGTGCGCGTCGCACACTTGGTCTTGGCGCAACCGCCCACGACGGAACTCGTTGATCAGGTGACGACGCGCAAGGCGATGATCGACAACACCACCTGCTCCACGCAGCGCGCCAATCGCGAACGTCATGGCGGCAAAGGCTATACGCATCCATCACCCGACGCGTTCAGCGCGCAAGACTGCGAACGTGCGTATTTGGTACGGCCAGAATGTCGCTGACGACGATGAGCTGCGATTATGCGGTGATGTCGCTGGCAAACGCGTGATCGAACTTGGTATCGCTAAGAACCCAAATTCCATCGTAATGGCCACTGCCGGCGCTAAAGCGATTGCCATCGATCCCGATGCCCAGCGGATCGCGGCACTACGCGTGGCCGCAGAAAAGGCCGAGGTGCGCGTCGAGTGCCACCACGCCGACCTTGCCGACCTCGGCTTCGCCACCAGCGCATCTGTCGACCTCGTCGTCGCGGTCAATTCGCTCGGCATGGTCGACGACCTTCCACGGCTGCTGCGCCAAGTGCACCGAGTTCTGAAGCCGGATGCTGCGTTCGTCATCGCGACCCTGCATCCCGTCTACGCGATGTTCGGTGATCGCTCCGCAGCAACAACCGCCACTGCTGCCTATGGCGCGAGCGGGCACTCGTTCAGCGAGCTGTACATGGCAATCGAACGCAGCAACTTTCACCTCGACGCGTTGCACGAACTGAACGACAGCAGAGCTCGCAACCCGCTCTCCCCGACCGTGCTGGTCATGCGCACCCGCAAGCAGGGCGTGTAGCGCTACCGCCTACTGAGCAGCTTGAGACCACTCGTCAAGTCGCCTGCGAATCTCCGCTTCGCCGAGCATCCCTTCATCCAGGCGGATCTCCATCAGGAACGCCAGCGCCTTGCCGACCTTCGGTCCCGGCGCAAGGCCGAGTTGCTCCATCACCTGGCTGCCATCAAGTTCGGGACGGAGCGCCGCCAACTCTTCCTTCTCAGCGAGCACAGCGATGCGCGCCTCCAGGTCGTCCATCCGACCAGACAGAATCTGCGCCTTCTTCTCGTTCCGTGTCGTGCAATCGCAACGCGTCAGCACGTTCAGTTCTTGCAGTAGCGGCCCTGCATCGCGCACGTAACGACGTACCGCCGAGTCCGTCCACCCCATCGCATACGTATGGAACCGAAGATGCAATGCCACCAGTTCGGTGATCGCGGCGACGTCGTCGCTGCTGTAGCGCAGCGCCTCGAGCCGCTTGCGCGTCATGCGGGCGCCGACCGCGTCGTGGTGATGAAAGGTGACGCCCTTGCCCTTCAAGTATCCACGCGTGCGTGGCTTGCCAACATCGTGGAATAGCGCCGCCAATCGGGTCCGACGAAAATCGAAATCGGCCTGCGCGTCGGCTCGCACGTTCTCGACGACCGCGAGTGTGTGCGTCAGCACATCCTTGTGACGATGGATCGGATCCTGCTCCAAGCGCATTGCTGGTAACTCGGGCAAGAACTGATCGCACAGTCCGGTTTCGATCGTAAACCACAGCCCTGCTGATGGGCTCGGAACCGTTATCAACTTGTCGAGTTCGTCACGAATGCGTTCGGCAGAAACGATCGACAGCCTGCTCGCCATATCGCGCACGGCCTGCACCAACTCGGGCACGGGAACGACGCCAAGGCGCGCGATGAAGCGCGCCGCCCGCAACATGCGCAGCGGGTCGTCGCCGAAGCTGACTTCGGGTGCGAGCGGGGTACGCAGCGTGCGTGTGGCGAGGTGGACGGCACCGTCGAATGGATCGACGAGCGTCGGTGAGTCACTGGTCAGTTCCAGCGCCATCGCATTGATGGTGAAGTCGCGGCGGGAAAGATCGACGTCGATGTCGTCGCTGAACTCGACGACCGGCTTGCGCGAATCGTCGTTATAGGCCTCGGCGCGATGGGTCGTGATTTCGTAGACGCGATCGTTCCTCTTGGCGCCGATCGTTCCGAACCGCTCACCGGAAGTCCACACTGCGTCGGCCCATCCGTGGAGCAACGCCTTGATCTGCTCGGGCCGCGCGTCCGTGGTCGCATCGAAGTCGAGCGCCGTCGCGTCGACAACTGCGCCCGGCGCAGCGTCGCCTGCGAGAAGATCGCGTACGGTGCCGCCGACCAGATACAACCGATGGCCGGCCTTGCGAAAGCGATCGCTGAGCGGTACTAACTCTGCGAGAACTGGCTGAAAACGAACTGGGATCACAGTAAGCCGTCGCGTACCCAATGGTCGACAACCTGCTGCACCGCGGCCATGCCGGGGCCGCCCGACGTGGCGTGCTCGATCGGCGCTCCCGCAACATCGGCCAACTCGCGCAGCACCGTCGCCGACGAGAACGTGAGGGCTTCCAGGTCGTAACCGCCCTCCAGCATGATCAGGCGGCGGCCGGCTGGCACCAACGACAGCACGCGACGTGTCAGAGGGGCGTAGTCGCCAGCGGTGAGCCCCAGTTCGGTGATCGGGTCGTTTCGATGCGCGTCGAAACCAGCAGAAATGATTACCCAGGTTGGTTTGAATGTCGCCGCCACGGGTGCGACGACTTCATCGAACGCGTGCAGGTACACATCGCCGGTCGCGCCGGGTGGCAGCGGAATGTTGATCGTCCGCCCACGTCCCTCGCCCGCGCCGACCTCGGTGTGCCGACCCGTGCCCGGGTAGAGCGGCCACTGATGCAGGCTGACGAACAGCACTCGTGGATCGTCGTAGAAGACCGCTTGCGTGCCGTTGCCGTGGTGCGCGTCGTAATCGAAGATCAGCACTCGTTCGCCTTGCGCGGCCAAGGCGGCTGCGGCGACGGCGACATTGTTGACGAAGCAAAAGCCCATCGATTCGTCGCTAGTGGCATGGTGGCCGGGCGGGCGCACGGCGCAGAACGCAGCGTCGGCGCGACCTGCTTGCAACGCTCGCACCGCCTCCAAACCGGCACCGGCGGCCAGTGTCGCCGCTCGCCATGAACCGGGACTGGCAAAAGTGTCTGGATCCAGGCGACCGCCACCGGCGGCGCAGATTTCTTGGATGCGATCGAGATAAGCCGCCGGATGCACGCGCTCGAGATCGGCGCGCTCGGCGGCCACCGGCAGCAGCGGCACCATCGCGTCGCCAAGATCGGCCAACTGGACCCCGTCGAGAACGGCCTGTAAGCGCTCGGGTCGCTCGGGATGGCGCGGTCCAGCCAAATGGTCGAGGTATGCGGCATGAGTGGCGAACAAGACAGTCACGAAACGAGACGCTACCGTCGCGCCAATGAGCAGCGAACGACGCGACTCCGCGACGGGTGCCGCCACGGCACCCGCGCACGGCGCAAAGTGGAACGACAGCGACTGCCGAGTGCAGCGATGGTCGTTCCAGCCACACATCGCGCACCTCATCGTCAACCAACAGCATCGCATTCCGCCGCTCTCCGACGTTCGACAATGGACCGACCGACTGGCGCAGCACGGATACACCGCCGTGCGCACCAACGCTCTCAACCGCGCGACCGGACGCCAGATGGAATGCGCTGGCTACACGGTGCGCCAGGAGTTGGTGTTGTTAGAACTGAATTCAGCGCGGCGCGCCCTGAACTCGGCGCTGGCCACGCCAACGGCGAACCATCCCGAGCGCCTTCCGACACGCCATCTCGACACGGATCAGATCGAGGCGGTCAGCGACGTTGATGTTGCTGCGTTTGGCTTCGACTGGGGCCTGTGCGAGACCGCTGTCACCGATGTGTGTGGCGCGACACCACGTCATCGCCTTCGCGGCGCGGGCGACCCACTGGCTGCATTCGCGATCAGCGGACGCGATGGCCGCCAGGGATTTCTGCAGCGGCTTTCGGTTGCTCCAACTCACCAACGAAGGGGTCTCGGTCGCGCACTCGTGCTCGACTCGTTGGAGTGGATGACGCGTTGGCGCGTGCAACGCGTACTGGTCAACACCGCGTTCGACAATCAGGCGGCATTGGCGCTGTACCAGGGGTTGGGATTTCGTCGAATCGGCGAGCGTCTGCGCGTGTACGAGCGGTCGTTGCTGTGACCGTTCGGGGCATTGTGGCAGCCGTCGCGACTGTGACAGCGAGCATCCTCGGGTTCACGCCCACTCCCGTTGCCGTTGCCGTTACCGCGAGCGACCTCACCCTGATTTCACAGGAATTCAACCTCAACATCGATGGCACTTTTCGATTCGTTGTTGAGCTCCCAGCGGACACCGCGATCGGCTCACTTCCGAACGCAACGCTCGTCGTCACCGCCTACCGCACCGTCAGCAGTCGCGAGGCCGTGGCCGCTGCACAAAACGGCACGCTGCCGCGAAGTGCCGACAGCGTTGATCTGCCGCTCGCGCAATTGCCGCGCACGTCGGCCAGTTCAGTACAAGGCATCGTGCTGTTGGAATCGGTCACCCGCACGCCCGACAAGTTGCAGCTCTCGGAAGCTGGCATTTATCCCGTGACACTCGAGCTGCGCGACGGCAACCAAGTAATCGCAGAGTTGATCACATTTGTACATCGCCTGCCAGCCCCAACGAGTCCACCGAGCGGAGGCGACGACCTGCCAGAGGATCTGCGCGTCGCGCTGGCGATGCGTACCACCACGCCTGTCCGACTCGACGACGTCGGCGAAGTGATCATTGACGACGAGGTCGTCGGGGAACTGACGCACCTCGCCGATGTGCTCGACGCGCTGGCAGCGACCGATATCCCCGCCACCATCAGCGTGCCCCCGGCATGGTTGGCGGCGCTCGCCTCTCGCGGGCTGGGCGAGCTCGCTGATCGACTTGCAGCGGGCCTCGTTAGTCACGAACTGCTGTCCGCGCCGCGCTTGCCACTCGATGCTTCACAAGCCGCTGACGCTGGGCAACAGGCGGTGTACACAGAGTGGTTGCGAGACGGCGACGACATTCTCGCGACCGCTGTCGCCAAACCGTCCGTGCGCACGATCACGTTTATCGACTCACCGCTCGATCAGGGTGGTGCCGCGTTGCACCGCGACCTCGGCAGTCGACTACTCGTGATTACTGGCGAGCTCTACGACCGGTTGCCTGACTCGATTGGTAGCTCCACCGACACCAGCACGCTGATCACGGTCGAAGTGGCGGCTGGTGTGCGCATCGATGCGACGGTTCCGGATCGTCACGCGTCCGATGTGCTCGCCACTGCCAGCGACCACCCAGCCATCACCGCTGTGCTGATGGTGGCGGACCTTTTGGCGGCGCGTCAGGAGATGATCGACGACGAGATAGATCCTGGCCGCAGAGGTATCACCCTTGCGACAGCGGACCTCTCGCTGCCCCCAACCGCCACGCTCAACGCAATCGCTTCGCTGCTCGCCGCAACCCCGGGACTCAATGCGACGACACTCGACGAGCTCGAAGTTCGAACCGACCAGTTGCTCGACGACGGCGACCTTGTGATCGTCGGATTGCCCGCCACGGTCCCGGGCTCCCTTGCGGCGCGCCTCGCACCGGTAGCGAATGTCGCGACCGAGGCAACGGCGACAGCGAGCATGCTGCCGACCACCGACGCACGACTTACGGAGTGGGCGCAGGCGCTCGACCAACTGCCTACCAGTGCCCTCACCGATGCGCAGGTGACATCGATCCTCGCCGACTTACAAGCGCAGTGTGTGGCGATCCGCGGGTCCGTGGAGATCCCTGGGGGATTTTCCTTCACGTTGACAGGGCGGCGCACGACCGTTCCGATCAAACTGCACAACCTCAGCGACACGCCGCTGACGGTGCTCGTGCGCATGTCGTCGGTAAAGCTGCTGTTTCCTGAGGGCGACCAGACGGTCACGCTTCCGCCGCAGGCGTTCTTCGACGTCGAGATTTCGATCGAGGTTCGGAGCAGCGGCCGTTTTCCCGTGACGTTGGAGGTGTTCACACCCACTGGCGACATTCACCTAGCGCCGCCGGTTCCATTGCAAGCACGTGTCAACGCCATCGGTGGGCTGGCCAACCTCATCACCGGCGCGCTGCTGCTCGTTGTCATCACATGGTGGGCACGGCACGTCCGGCAGAATTGGCGGCGACGTGCAGCCCAGAAGGCATCGTTCAACCATCCCGTTCGTGGCGTCGGGGACGGCAATACCGACGAAGGCAGTATCCTGCCCGGCTTGTGAGCAACAACACCGTCCGCATCGTCACCGACTCCGCCTGCGATCTACCCCAGGCGATCGCCGACGAGTTAGGAATCTCCATCGTTCCGCTGACCATTCGTATCGATGGTCACGAGTATGTCGATCGCGCCGACCTGACTCCCGAAGAGTTCTGGGCGAAGTGCGCGACAGCGTCGGCCCTGCCGGAAACCGCAGCGCCCTCGCCTGGCCAGTTCGAGGCCACCTATCGCAAACTCGCCGCCGAAGGCGCGAGCAGCGTGGTCGTCATCAACCTCAGTTCCGGTCTTTCGGCCACGATGCAGTCAGCGGAACTTGCCGCGCGCAACTTCAACGACGACCCGGCCACCACGATCAAGGTCAGTGTCGTCGATAGTTGTTCGGCGACGCTCGGTCTTGGTGCCATCGTCGTCGACTGCGCGCGTCTCGCGCTGGCCGGCTCCAGCCACGACGAAGTCGTAGCCCGCGCTGCCGATCTGGCCACGCGCACCAAGGTGTGGGGGGCGCTCGACACGCTCGAGAACCTGAAGAAGGGCGGCCGTATCGGCGGAGCCAAGGCCATGCTGGCGTCGGCACTCGCAATCAAGCCGATTATCGAGGTACGCGACGGCAAGGTCGAGCAGGGTGGCAAACAACGGACGCGTAGCAAGGCTCTCGCGTTCTTGGTCGAGACGCTGATCAGCGCCGGCCCAGTCGAAAACCTGATGGTGATGCACGCCGACTGCAGCGACGTCGACGCTTTCGTGGACATGCTGCGTCCGCACTACCACGGCACCATCGTCGTCGGCGACATCGGGCCAGTCGTCGGAACCCACGCTGGGCGCGGCACGATCGGCATCGCGTACTCGACCGTTAACGGCGCGTGAGCTAAACCGTTACGGCGATTGCCCGATATACGTCGGCCCTCGCCACTATCGTCGACTGGCGGACATGTCTGCCACCCTTCCCGGCGCGAACCCCGCGTCGTTGCCCCCTGCAATTCTCGGCCAGCGCTATCGGCTGGAACGTAAACTCGCGCAAGGAGGCATGGCTGAGGTGTGGCTCGGCACCGACATGTCGCTGACGCGGCAGGTGGCCGTCAAACTGCTCAAATCGAACCTCGCCGCCGACCCAATCGTTGCCGAACGCTTCCGTCGCGAGGCGATCGCGGTGGCCCAGTTGAGCCATCCGAACATCGTCGCCGTTTACGACGCGATCGACGACAAGATTGCTGGCGAGCGACGCCAGGCCGTCGTGATGCAATTGATCACCGGCAAGAGCCTGCGCCAACTCCTCGACGAACAGCATCGATTGAGCCCGGACCTAACGATGCACATCGGCATGTGCGTAGGGGCGGCCCTCGACTGTGCTCACAAGGCCAACCTCGTGCACCGCGACATCAAGCCGGGCAACATCATGATCACGCCCGACGGCCGCGTATTGCTGACCGACTTCGGTATCGCCAAGGGTCTCGATGGCGGAGGCGACGACCTGACCAGCCCCAACGTGATGATGGGCACAGCAAAGTACCTCTCGCCCGAGCAGGTGCGCGGCCGCAAGCTGGATGGGCGGGCCGATCTGTACTCGCTCGGCCTGGTGCTGTACGAGTGCCTCGCTGGTCGCGTGCCGTTCTTGGGCGAAACCGACGCCGACACCGCGCTCGCGAGGTTGAATCGTGATCCGACACACATCACGCGTCTGCGCCCAACACTCCCCCTTGGCCTGCCGGAACTGATCCATCGCCTGCTCGCGCTGCGACCCGGTGATCGCTTTGCAACGGGCGCCGAGTTACGCACCGAATTGCAGCGCATAGCGGGCCAACCCAAGCAGGACTATTCGAACGACACCAGCCGCGATGTTTCGCGCGGCACACCGGCACGTGGTCGACCTGCCGGACCAGCTCTGAGTGGTGCGACGACCATCCCGAGCGCAACCGGCCCGGGTGCGGCGCGGCGCGGCACACCTGTGCAGGGAAGTCGCACACCCACTCCGGTCGGGGGATACCAGCCGCGGCCAGGCCGGCCCGCTGGCAGCGCGATACGTGCTGATCGCACACCGACCTCAACGTCTCGCCCGCGCCAGCAACCCAATCGCAAGTTCGAACATCGCGCCGGTCCATCGTCGATTGTTGTTGGTGTCTTGTTGTTGACCGCGTTCATCGTTGCGTTGGTCCTGTGGGTGACGATCGGTCGCGAGGATGATGTGGGTGGCCTTCCGGGCTCCGGAACCCAGAGCACAACCGACTCCAGTGCCGCAGCCGACGTGGTACCGGAACCTGGGGCAGCCGAGATCGTGGCCGTACAAACCTTTGATCCAAACGGCTCCGACACCGAGGAGCGCGATGACCTCATCGCGAACGCGACCGATGGCAACGTCGCCACCGCTTGGACGACGCTGTGCTATTCCGACCGCTTCCTCAGCGGCAAACCTGGGGTGGGGTTGGTCGCCGACCTCGGGAGCCCGCGCAACGGAGTCTTTACTGCCGTGTTGGGCAGCGCTCCTTACCAGGTGAAGATCTTCGCGGCCGGAGAGGGAATCGCGCCAACAACGTTCGCCGCGTGGGGTGCTCCGCTCGCAACGTTCGACGGCCTGCAAGCCGAGACCATCACCGTGCAACTTTCGACGCCAGCACGCTTCGTTCTGGTGGCGTTCAACGAACTCGGCGTCGATTCCGGATGCACGACCAACGACTACCGCGGCAGCATCCAGGAAATGTACGTTACGTAGCATCGCTGCCGCACTCGACGACCAATCGCTAGTGACCGCGGCGCAAGCGGGTGATCGTGGCGCGCTCGATAAGTTGCTGCGCCGCCACTACGACCGTATGTACGCGGTATGTCGCCGTATTACCGGCAACGAGGCCGATGCTGCCGATGCTGCTCAGGAAGCAATGATCGCCGTCGTGCGCGGGCTCAACCGCTTCGACGGTCGCGCAGCCTTCGGAACCTGGGTGTACCGAATCGCCACCAACGCAAGTCTCGACGAGTTGCGCCGCAGGCGGCGACGACCCCAGCTCGCTGGCCGCGACAGCGACGAGATGCCAGAGGCGATCGACCACGACGGCAACTTGCGCATCGACCACATCGCCGATCGCTTCGAGATTGGTGCTGCGCTCAACGAGCTTCCAGAGGACTTTCGGGTACCGGTGGTGCTGCGTGATGTCGCCGACCTGGATTACGCGGAGATCGCCGAGATTCTCGATATTCCGATCGGCACGGTGAAGAGCAGAATTGCCCGCGGTCGGGCACAGGTCGCGGCGTCGATTTCGAGCGCAAGCGGGAACCAAGCGGTTACTCGCGACCGTCCAACAAATACCCCCGGTACACCGACATGAACTCCGACGACCTGAACTCCCTCAGCCTCCCGCTCGAACTCGCGAGCGCGTACGTGGATGGCGACGTGACGGCGGCGGAGCGCGCTCAGGTCGAAGCGACGCCCGAGTTGCTGGCCCTGGCGGCGACGATGCGTCACGCCGCGACAGCAACCGCCGCGGTTCGGGCCCCGAGCAAGCAGGTCCGTAAGACAGCGATCGCTGCGGCCATGGCCGAATTCGACAGCCTGCACCGCGTCAGCAACGTAGTTTCGCTGGCCAGTCGTCGGCGTTGGCCGAACGCTGTGCTCGCCACCGCTGCTGGGTTTGTGCTGGTTGGTGTCGTCGGCATCAGCGTGCTGAACAGCGGCACCGACAACAAGTCGAGCGCAGACCAAGCGGGCGAGACCAAGCTCGCCGGTGAGAGTACCGAAGACGCCGTCGTCGATGCCGCACCCACGGCCGTGGTGAGCGAAATCTTGGAAGCGTCCGGGCCGGTACTCGACGTCGCGACGCCAGCGGAGTTGAGGGCGCTCGTCGTTCCACCAAGCGCCGATGAATCACCCGCTGATACCACCGCTGCCGGTGGCGACACCGGTGCGGGAAATGATGATGGTGATGATTCCCAGCGCTTCGATGCTTTCAACGCCGATGCGGTCGCCTGCATGACCGACAGCCAGATCTTCCTGGCCGACATCTGGTACCAGGGCACGCTGGCGATCGCCGTACGCGATACGGTCACCGGCGTGACCGAGGCGATCGACGACACCTGCGCAGTGCTCGCCCGCGTCAGCCCCTAGAGGGGCTCTATGCAGGTCGCCCTGCTCACAGCAACCGCGCTCGCGGCACTGACCAACTGGGTCGCGCGCTGGCGCGACAGCGTCTCGCCCGCAATGGGCCGGCTTGAGACGTGGGTAAAGCCGCTCACCACGATGCTCGTGATCGGGCTCGCGATGGCGAACGACGCCGAGATTCGGTTCGCTGGCGTAGCAGTCCTCGCGCTCGTGTTCTGCCTGGAAGGCGACATTGCGCTGCTTCCCGCGATGGACAAGTTCATCGTCGGTCTCGCGTCGTTCCTTCTCGGCCATTTGCTCTTCATCGTGCTGTTCGTTCGATACGGAATGCCGCACCGGGGTTTGGGCGCGATCGCAATCGGTGGTGCTGTCGTTCTGGCTGCAACCGCCGGACGAGTCATTGTGCGCGGTGCCGCGCGCAAGGACGCGGCGATGCGTGTGCCTGTCGTGGCATACCTGTTGGTGATCTGCGCGATGACGGTCTGCGGCTGGGCGACCGGTCGCGGCTGGGTCATCGCCGGCACGACGCTGTTCGTGATCAGCGACACGCTGCTCGGCTGGGGCCGATTTGCTCGCGACAGCGACAAGGTTTCCCAAGTGGATTCGCGGTTGCTGTCAACGGCGGTGATGGTGACGTACCACGGTGCGATCGCCGCTCTCGCCCTCAGTCTTTGGTAGACAGCTCAGCGTTGGTGGATAGGCTCGCCGCCATGCCAGGTAATCCGTTGACTGATTCAAAGTGGGCACCAGACCTGGCCGACGGTGTCGAGCGCATGGTCGCCAAGGTGCGCGGTGTTGCAACCGACAATGCGGTGAAGGCGTCGCGCGGTGTCGTGTTTGGCATTCTGGTCCTCATCTGTTTGATGGTCGCGGCGCCGTTGGGCATCATCGTCTTTACCCGCTTCGCGCAGGTCGTGCTCAGCCGGATGACTCGCACTGATCACGCCACCACTGTGTGGCTGTCGTACCTTGTGACCGGAGGGCTGCTGATGCTGGCCGGTTTCTTCGCCCTCTCCAAGCGTCGTCCGAAGCCCGACAAGCCCGACAAGAGCGACAAGAAGAAGTGAGCCACCATCACGTCATCATCATCGGATCAGGCCCAGCAGGGCTGACCGCTGCGATCTATACCGCTAGAGCAAACCTGGCACCATTGGTGATCGAAGGCGAGCCTTCCAGCACCAGCGACCAACCCGGTGGGCAATTGATGCTCACCACCGAGGTCGAGAACTTTCCAGGGTTTCCCGTCGGCATCATGGGACCTGAGTTGATGGTTCAGTGCCGCGATCAGGCGGCTCGTTTCGGCACCGAGTTCCTGACGGCCAAAGTCACCTCCGTCGACTTCAGTGAGCGACCATTCAAGGTGTGGGTGCGCGATGTGTTGTACACCGCCGATGCCGTCATTGTCAGCACCGGTGCGCAGAGCCTGATGCTTGGTCTCGAAAACGAGAGTCGCCTGCTCGGCCACGGTGTTTCAACGTGCGCAACATGCGACGGATTCTTCTTCCGCGGTCAGGAAATCGCCGTCGTCGGTGGTGGCGACAGCGCCATCGAGGAGGCCACCTTCCTCACCAAGTTCGCGAGCAAAGTTTCGCTGCTCGTGCGCCGCGACGAATTTCGAGCCTCGAAAATCATGCAGCAGCGTGCCCTCAGCAACCCAAAGATCGAGATCGTGTGGAATACGGTCGTCGACGATTTGCTGGGCGCCGACAAGTTGCAGGGGGCAGTCGTGCGCAACGTCATCACCGACGCCGTCGCGACGCTGCCGGTCACCGGCTTGTTCGTCGCCATTGGTCACCGCCCCAACACCGATCTGTTCAAGGGTGTGCTGCAGATGGACGACAACGGCTACCTGATCACCCAGCCCGGCTCGACGTACACCGATGTCGAGGGCGTCTTCGCCTGCGGCGATGTCCAGGATCACACCTACCGCCAGGCCGTGACGGCGGCGGGGTCGGGGTGCATGGCGGCAATCGACGCCGAGCGCTGGCTGGAATCGCGTCACGACCAAGCGAGCGCTGCAGGGTCAGATTGACCGTTTAGGTCATTGGTCACACGGGTAACTCCTACACGGAAAGATCGCCAGCCGCCAGGAATGGTTGCTCTGCTGCGCCGGTTGCACAGAGATAGCATCACGATCCCAACCCGAAAGGACCCCCGATGGCCGACGGCATCGTCACCCTCACAACTTCTAACTTCGACGAGCAGGTCACGGGTAGCGAAAAGCCCGTCGTGGTCGACTTCTGGGCCGAATGGTGCGGGCCGTGCAAGATGATCGCCCCCATCCTTGCCGAGATCGCAACCGAGCAGCCGGGCGTGACCATCGCCAAACTGAACGTCGACGAAAACCCCGACATCGCCATGCGGTTCAACGTAATGAGCATTCCTACCCTGCTGGTGTTCGACAAGGGTGAGGTGCGAAAGCGCGTTGTCGGCGCCAAAGGCAAAGGCCAACTCCTCGAGGAGCTGAACGAATTCCTGCCTACCTCCCGCTGACACCCGGTCAGCGCGGCGAGGCCATTCGCGATCTTCAACGCCGCCTCGGTGCCGCCGGGTTTCCACCCGCGGCCCCGGCCGAGGCGGGAATATTTTGTGCCGTCACCGAGGCTTCCCTCCGCGCGTTTCAACACAGCCACGGGTTGGTGGAGAACGGAACCTGCGACGAACGCACATGGGCCGCTCTCGTCGAGGCGTCATGGAAATTGGGCGACCGGCAACTGTTGTTGACCGCACCAAGTATGCGCGGCGACGACGTCGCCGACCTGCAGTCCCGGCTGGCCCGCCTCGGTTTCGACTGTGGCCGGGTGGACGGCATTTTCGGCCCACGCACCGGGCGGGCGCTGTTCGATTTTCAATCCAACTGTGGAATCCGCGCCGATTCCGTGTGCGGGCCGGTGACTGTGCGGGCGATCATGCTGGTCAGCTCCCAGTCGGGCAGTGGCCCAGGAGTCGCAGCCGTTCGGGACCGCGAACAACTGCGCATCGGCCTGGTCTCGATGGCACATTGCCGAGTCGTCGTTGGTCAGTTTGGTGGCTTGAGCGGCTTGACCCGCTCGCTCGCCAGCGCGTTGCGCCTGCGCGGCGCGACGGTCATGTCGCTCGACGAACCCGACGCCGTCGCACAAGCCATCGTTGCGAACCATTTCAACGCGCACGCCTACATCGGGTTCGAGGCCAAGGCCGACCCTGCCGCGGTTGCTTACTTCTACCAAGTCCCAACGTACGAATCAGCCGGCGGCCGCGCGCTCGCCGAGTTAATCATCGATCAGTTCGGTACCGCGCAGGTTCTCGCCGGCATATCCGGTCCAACGGCAACGGCCTGCGGGCGGCGGTTACCGGTGTTGCGCGAAACCCGGATGCCAGCGGTGCTGCTGCAGATCGGCCCGGTGAGGGCCGCAACTGATGCAACGCCACAATTGGCCGCCGCGGTCTTGCAGGCGATTGAGCTGTGGACATTACGAACAGCTTGAGGCTTTGTCCACAAGGTTGTCCACTGATGTGCGTAAGCCTATAGCGCAGGTTCGGCATCAAATACCACTCTGCGTAGTGTTCTAACCTTCTTGGTGACCCGAAGTGGTCATTTGGTGGTAGATCCTCTCGAGATCCTCAAGATCGGCGAAGTTGATGACAACCTTGCCTTTCCCGCCACCCATGTTGATGCTGACGCGTGTGGACAAGTGTTCGGCCAGCAGGCCTTCCAGTTCGAGTAGTCCTGGCGGACGAAGGCGGGTTGCACCGGTCAGGCCAGCACCGTCAGCGACTCGCGATGGGCCGCCCTTGCCATCTTCCTTACCCTCATTGCTCGCTCCCCCACGGTCGCGCACAGCGTCTTCCAGCATGCGCACCGACCACTGTTCGCTGACCGCTCGCCGCGCCAACTGCTCCTGGAATGCGCGGTCTGGGGTACCCAGCAACGCCTTGGCGTGGCCAGCCGTCAGGCGACCGTCGGCGAGCAGTGCCTGGATTGACGGGGGCAACGACATCAGGCGCAGCGTGTTGCTGACAGCCGAGCGACTCTTGCCAACGCGGCTCGCAACCTGATCGTGAGTGAGCGCAAAGTCCTCGATCAGTTGCTGATAGGCAGCCGCTTCTTCCAGCGGCGTCAGGTCCTGACGATGCAGGTTTTCGATGAGTGCACGCTCGATGGACCCGAGGTCGTCGGTCTCGCGGATAATTGCGGGTATGACCGCCAATCCGGCTCTGGTCGCCGCTCGCCAGCGCCGCTCGCCAGCAATGAGTTGGTAACTGCCATCGTCCAACGGACGAACCAGCACCGGTTGCAGAACGCCGATCTCGCGTACCGACTCTGAGAGTTCGGCCAGTAACTCTTCGTCGAAATGAACGCGGGGCTGCAATGGATTGGGGGCGATTGCCGACACCGGAATGTCTTCCAACCGCGGCCGATCGCTGGCCGCCACTACCGCCGTTGAGTCGCTGGGGATCAAAGCCCCTAAGCCCTTACCGAGTCCGCTGAGCCGGGCCACCGCTCACCTCCTTGGCAACTGCACGGTACGACGTCGCTCCGCGCGAGGTGGGGTCGAACGTAATGATCGATTGGCCAAAAGACGGAGCTTCCGAGAGCCGCACGGTGCGCGGGACGACGGTCTTGCACACCTTGTCGCCAAAGTGCTCGCGTACCTCATTGACCACCTGATCGGCCAGTTTCGTACGGGCGTCGTACATCACGCACACGATCGTGCTCACTTCCAGTTGTGGGTTGAGATTGCGTTTGACCAGATCGACGTTGCGCAGCAACTGCCCAAGCCCCTCCAATGCGTAGTACTCGCACTGAATCGGTACCAGAACCTCGGCGGCGGCATTAAGGCCGTTAACGGTGAGCAGTCCCAGCGAGGGCGGGCAATCGATGAGGACGTAGTCGTAGTCGTCGAGGACAGCCTCAATGGCCCGCTTCAGCCGGCTTTCACGGCCAAACGCGGGGACAAGTTCAATCTCGGCACCGGCAAGGTCCAGGCTCGCAGGCGCAACGAACAGGTTCTTGACCGCCGCCGGTTCGACGCAGTTTTCCAGCGGCAGCTCGTTCATAATCACGTTGTACATCGAGGATTCGAGTCCACGATTGTCGATCCCGAGGCCAGTGGAAGCGTTTCCTTGCGGATCTAGGTCAACTATCAGCGTCCGGTAGCCGAGCTCAGCAAGGCAGGCACCGAGGTTGACCGTCGTCGTGGTCTTACCCACGCCACCTTTCTGGTTGGCGATTGCAATCACTCGCGGAAGTGCACGGCGAGACGAAGCTGCTGCTGCTGCCATGATACGACTCCTGCTCACCGGTATGACACCGCTGATCGTCGGGGGTGGGGGTTCGGCGAAGGATAGCGGTTCCACGTGGAACATTCCCTGCATACCCGTCTCGGATGTTCGCATACCCATCTCGGATGTTCCACGTGGAACAGTGTACAGCGGGTCATTTCGCCCAATTACGGCGACGAAAGGCGTTGCAGGCGCCGGATTCCACCGAGGCAACCCAAATCGGCGAGGCCAGCGAGGGCGAGCGTTGACCGCGGCCAGCGACTGGGGTCCTGCTGCGGCGGCTCGCTGACGACCAGCAATCCACCCGCTTTGAGAAGGGCTCCTGCCCAGCGAGCCGTCACTGCGGGTGCTGCGAAACTGCGGGCTGTCACCGCGTCGAACGCACGGGGCTGAACTGAAGCCAATTCGCGTACATCGCCAGCAAACACCTGCACTTGATCTGCCAAGCGCAATGCCCGAATTGCTCGCTGCAGCAGATCCGCCCTATTTCCTCGGCGCTCCACCAGCGTCAACTCGATCTCGGGTCGCCGAACGGCAATCACTAGGCCTGGCAGTCCACCCCCGGAGCCGAGATCGGCGACGCGCGCCACCTGCGCCGGCAACGCCGTGACGAATTGCTCCGCGTGAACAACCGCCTTGACCAGCGAGGACTCGCCGATCGCTCCCCTTTGTTGAATCTCGGCAAGTGCCGCCAGTAGAGCCGTATCGTCAGGCATTCGCCGGAGCGATGACGACCCGGCGATACGGGTCGTCGCCTTCGGAGCGGGTCGAGACCGCCGCAACCGTTGCCAACGTGTCGTGGATGACCTTCCGGTCCGCAGACGACATCGGCTCGAGCACGCGTGCGACTCCAGATTCCTTCACTTCCTCGGCCATCTGTGTTGCAAACGTGCCAAGTGCGGCCCGACGGCGCTCGCGATAGCCGCCAACATCCACCCGCAGCCGAGTGTTGTGATCGCCAAGACGGCGCTGTGAGGCGACCCGGGTGAGGTCCTGTACCGCCTGCAGGGTCGTGCCCCGCGGGCCAACCAGCAGGCCCAATTCTTGGCCGTGCACGCGAATCTCGAGGTCGTCGCCATCGGCAATGAGCTCACTCGTACCCGTCAATCGGAAGGCCGCGACCAGTTCGTCGATAAACCGCTGGGCTTCGGCGCCTACTTCACTTGGATCCACGGTGTTCTCCCCTTCTGGCTTCTTGGAATTCCGGTTTACGTCTCTCTCTGGGCGGCCGGTCTCTGGGCGGCCGGTCTCTGGGCGGCCGGATTCTGAACGGCCGGTCGGATTCTTCGGCTTGGCGGCGCTCTTTGCCACCCGACCAGCCGGTTTGGCGGCAGGGGCGTCCGAGACGGTGCGGGTGGTCTCGCCTTTGTCCGTCTTTTCGGCCCGTTCTGCCCGCTTGCGATCGCGCCGGTCTACCTTCTGGCGGGCCTGCGCTGGCCGCACGCGAGCGCGAACCCGAGCCTCGCCGCGAACACGGCCAAAGAGGCCAGCCTGCGGTTCCTCAAGAACGTCGAACTCGGCGTCTTCTTCGTGAACACCCAATTGATCAAGCGCCGCATCCTTGGCTTCGGCGAGCGTCTTGCCGGTGGTTTCTACCCATTCCATACTCTGACCTGCTATTTCTTCTTGGGAGCGCGGCGGGAACCATCGGGTCGAACGGCTTTGCCGCTCGATGCTGGACGTCCCTTGGTGGTGCCGGCGCTGGGGGTCGGTTTGTTCTTGGGCGGCGTAAACCGCTTGCTCGTCGTGCCCGATGGCAACGCATTAGGCGACTTCCTGGATTCGGCGTCGCGTCGAGCCTGAGCAAACATGCCGCCGCCGCCACCGTCGGCCTTGGCTAACTCGCGGGCTTCGTTACCGGCGCGCTGGGCACTTTGACCGAGAGAATGCTCGCCCCTGTAGAAGCGGAACGTGATGTAGTAGTTCAGGCCAATACGGAAGATGGCCTGCGCCATGTAATAGATCGCCAAACCGGTGAGATAGAAGAACGAGAAGATGCCGAACATCACCGGCAAGTACTGCATGACCTTCTGCATTGTCGGCGACATGGAAGGCGAAGCCGTGTTGCGGCTGGCGATCATACGCTGCTGAAAGAAATAGAGCAGGCACAAGACAGCTACCAAACCAGCGTAAACAATCCCTTTGATGAAAGAATCACCGACCACTTCGTACGGCCTCACCGCGAGGTCGAGGCCCCACGACTTCATCTCTGTCTTGCCCACGAGCGAGCGGTAGAGCTCGCTATCCGTACTCAGGAACTTCGGCACAAACGTTCCGTCTTTTTTGCTGGTCAGGCCATAGAGCACCTGGAACATGATGATGAACACCGGCATCTGCAACAGCAACGGCAAGCAGGAGGCGAGCGGGTTCACCTTGTGCTGCTGATACAGCTTCATCATTTCTTCGTTCAGCTTCTGGCGGTCGCCGCGGTATTGGTTTTGCAGTTTGCGCATCTCGGGCTGCAGTTTCTGCATCTCCAGCATTCCCTTGGTGCTCTTCAGCACCAGCGGGGAGGTCACCAGCATCACCACGAAGGCGATCATCGAAATCGCGACGACGTAGTTGTGGGTCAAGCTGTAGAACCAGTTCAACAATCGTGCCGGTTGCTCGAAGAACTTGATAGCAATCATGTGGGACCGCCCTTGTGTTGTGAGGTGATGAGTAGGTCGTTGAAACGTTCGCGCAGCGAGTGTTGCCCGCGGGGGACAGGCACGGGGTCCCATCCCGATGGGCCAAATGGGCGACAGCGAACGATCCGGCGCAGTGCCAGCCACAGCCCACGCCACATGCCATGGGACTCAAGTGCTTGCTTGGCATATGCACTGCAGGATGGGGTGAAACGGCAGGGCGACGGTCGGCCTTCCAGCGCTCGCTGATAGGCGGTCACCAGGCGGATCAGGCGCGCAGGTTGGCGAGTAGTTGGTTCAGATCGAACTGGAGTTCGATCGATGAACGTCCGGCGGCAGCTGCCTTGCCCCCGAAGAGGTACTCGCCCGGCGGCAGCCGGCCGTCGGAGACCGCTAGCCGCAACATGGCCCGCAATTGGCGTCGTACACGATTCCGAACGACGGCGGGACCGAACGCGCGACTGAACGCGAACGCCACCCTTGGCGGCGTCGCGGTATTTGGAGGATCGAGGAAGTAGGTGCACCACAGCACTCCGGCCCGAGCGCGCCGACCATCGGACGCGATGCGCGTGAAGGCGCTGCGCTCTCGGATGCGCCAGATCAAGCGGACAGACGGTGCCGACCCTTGTCGCGGCGGGCCTTCAACACTGCCCGGCCGGCACGGGTGCTCATTCGGTGACGGAAGCCGTGCTTCTTGGCACGACGACGATTGTTCGGTTGAAAGGTGCGCTTCACGCAGTCCTCCTCTAGCCACGTTCAGTGGCGATTCAGCAGATCCAAAGGTTTCGTCGACTTGCGCCACACAAACTGGCCACTCGTCACACGAAGAGTCACAGACTACGGGCGGCGAGCGCCGAATCCCATTCCAAATGGTCACGTTTTTGGGGTTGCTCCACACCTGATAGCGTGCCCCCTTCTCGCCGCTGGTGACTTGTCCACATCGTGTGGACAAGCATGTGGACAGTGCGCGCTAGATGGGAAGGAGACGCAGGTGAGCGACCATGAGCAGCTGTGGACAGCCGTTGCCCAATTGCTGCGCGCGCAGGTCTCCGAAGCGGTGTGGTTCTCCACGTTTCAAGATGTCGTAGCGCTGGATAGCGACTCGTCGATGGTGCGCGTCAGCGCGCCGAACGCTCATTCGCGCGATCGAATCCTGTCGCGCTACCTGCCGTTGGTACGCGATGCGCTCGAAGAAATCGGTGCCGCTCACGTGCAGTTCGTGGTCGAGGTGCAAGTCGCCGACCAGGCCGAGCCTCAGGAATGGGTGCCCGAGTCACCCGAGCGCGATTCGGTGGCGACGACGGATCCACCGGCAGGCTCCAGCAGCAGCCGGGTCGATACCGGTGGAATGAACCCCCGCTACACCTTTGAAACGTTCGTAAAGGGCGCCAGCAACCAATTCGCTCTGGCGGCAGCTCTCCGGGTCGCCGAAACCCCTGGCCGTAGCTACAACCCGCTGTTCATTTACGGCTCCGCCGGTCTCGGCAAGACCCACCTGTTGCACGCCATCGGGCACTACGTGCACAACCACTACCAGCACGACGTGGTGCGCTACGTCACCACGGAAACCTTCCTCAACGAATACGTCGACGCCATCCGTACCAACACCACTGCCAACTTCAAGCGCCGCTACCGCGACATCGACGTGCTGCTGATCGACGACATTCAGTTCATGGAGGGCAAAGAAGGTCTGCAGGAAGAGTTCTTCCATACCTTCAACGCGCTCCACGGCTCGAACAAGCAGGTCGTGATCTCCAGTGACCGTATGCCCGACGCGATCCCGACCCTCGAAGAGCGACTGCGCGGTCGTTTCAAGTGGGGGCTGATCACCGACATCCAGCCTCCCGACCTCGAGACCCGGCTAGCGATCTTGCGCAACAAGGCCGAGCGCGATCACAGTCCGGTGCCAGCCGACACGTTGGAATTCATCGCCTCGCGCATCACCACCAACATTCGTGAGCTCGAGGGCGCTCTCATTCGCGTTACGGCGTATGCCAGCCTCAATCACGTCCCGATCAGCATGCACATGGCCGAAAGCCTGCTCGGGGATTTGCTCACCGACTCTTACGTCAAGCCGCGCACCGACGACGAGATGCTCAGCGAGATCGCTGTCATCCTCGGCCACAGCGTCGATGCACTCCGCGGCAAGAGCCGGCAGCGACCACTCGTCACCGCTCGTCAGATGGCGATGTACGTCTTTCGTGAGCTCACCGATCTCAGCTACCCGGCGATCGCTCGACTCTTCGGTGGTCGCGATCACACAACGGTCATTCACGCCGTCGACAAGATCCAGCGGCTGATGAAGGAACGCAAACAGATCTACGACCAAGTCACAGATCTGGTGCAGCGACTCAAGAAGGCCGCGTAGCTATGTCTGCGCGAGGTGGGCCGACGCGCCGTGTGGACTGTGTTGCTCAACCTGTGCGCGGCCTGGGGAGCAAGCGCCTCAACCAGGGGACAACCGCATGTTGTCCACCGAATCACACAGATGACATTCGCCGCCTGTGCAGCAATGTGGAAACCCGTGTGCACAGACTTTCGCCACCTACGCTGGGCAAATACCGACTTGTCCACAATCCACAGCCCTTATTACTGCTATTAGGTTTTCTCCACACATCTTCGATCAACGATAACCACCAACAATCCCGACGTGTTGAAAGGCAAACGCTGTGAAGTTCCGCTGCGAACGTGAAGTACTCGCCGACGCGCTAGCGACTGCTGGCCGTGCGGCCACGGGCCGTACTGGTGCGCTGCCTGTTCTGTCTGGGCTGAAGCTCGAGCTGGTCGGCAACAAGCTCACGGTGACTGGCACCGATCTGGATCTGACAATTCAATTGTCCATCGAGGTTGGCGGCGATCGCGATGGTGGTGTTGTGTTGCCGGCGCGCTTGGCGGCCGACATCGTTCGATCGCTCGGTCAGGGCAAGGTGGAAGTGTCGGTCGAGGGCGAAGAGGTCAGCATCAGCAATGGCCGCTCAAACTTCGTTGTGCGGCCGCTCAACTTCGATGACTACCCAAAGCTCTCATCTCCCGCAACGAGTTCGGTGACGCTGCCAGCGGCGCAGTTCGGCGATGCGTTGCGTCAGGTCGTGCGTGCGGCCAGCACCGATGAAGCACGCCCGATCCTGACGGGTGTAATGATGACCGCTGAAGGCGACGGCTTGCGCATGGTCGCCACCGACTCATACCGGCTCGCCGTGCGCGACCTGGTTGGCCAACAAGTGCTGTCGGCGGACCAGAAGGTGCTGGTCCCCGGTCGTGCCCTCACCGAGTTGCAGCGGCTTGTCAGTGGTGGCGACGATGTGACGATGCGACTCGGCGATCGCGATGCGACCTTCGAAGTCGGCTCCACACGGTTGACGACCCGCCTGATTGAGGGCGAGTTCCCCAACTATCGACAACTGATTCCCGCATCGCATCCGAACACACTGACGGTTGAGCGCGAGCCGCTGCTGGAGGCAATTCGGCGCGTGAAGATTTTGGCCAAGGACGCGACACCTGTCCGTCTGCAGATGGGTGGCGACACGTTGCGCCTGACCGCGATCACCCAAGACGTCGGTAACGCGACCGAAGAACTCGACGCGGAGTTCAAGGGCACCGAGCTGACCGTCGCGTTCAACCCCGACTATTTGGCAGCAGGAGTGGAGGCGTGCAACGGCACCTCTGTCACGCTGTTCACACTCGACGCCCTGAAGCCAGCGGTCGTGCGCGGCGTCGGCATCGACGACTACCTCTACCTGCTAATGCCCGTCCGCGTTCCGTAATTTTGGTCGGGACCGACCTCCTTAGGCTCGTGCCGTGATTGTGTCGCGGCTCGAACTGGTCGACTTTCGCAATTACACCAATGCCATGTTCGAGTTTCACCCGGGCACGACCGCGGTTGTGGGGCTGAACGGTCAGGGCAAGACCAATCTCGCCGAGGCGTTGGCGTACCTGGCATCCCTCGACAGCTTTCGTGGCGCGCCGGTTGACGCACTGATCCGCGTCGGCAGCGACACAGCAATCGTGCGTGCGGCGGTAGTGCATCCCGATGGGCGCGAGGTCCTCGTCGATCTCGAGATCAATCGTCATGGCCGCAATCGGGTGCAGGTGAACGGCAACAAGCTCGGCCGGGCGCGCGAGTTACTCGGCGTGATGCGCGTCACCGTGTTCTCGCCCGACGACCTGCAACTCGTGAAAGGTGGGCCCAGCGATCGTCGTCGTTTCCTCGACGACACCCTCGTTGCGCTTGCTCTGAAATACGACGCGTTGCGGCTGGAGTTGGATCGCATCGTCAAACAACGCAACACCTTGTTGAAGCAATGCCACGGTCGGCTGAGTGCAGATGCCGAGACGACGCTCGATGTATGGGACGCGAAACTCGCCGAGGCCGGCGACCAGTTCGGGCGAGCCCGTGCCGATCTCGCCACTCGGCTGCGACCGACTGTTGGCGAAGCGTACGAGCAGCTTGCCGACCAGCCGAGCGAGATCGAGGTGCACTACGACCCGGTGTGGCGCGCACAAGGCCTGGCTGCGGCGTTGGCGGCGGCACGCGATGCCGACGTCCGGCGCGGCGTCAGCACCGTCGGTCCGCATCGCGACGATGTCGAATTGTTGATCGGGGGACTGCCGGCTCGCACACACGCCTCGCAGGGAGAGCAGCGCACGCTGGCTCTCGCCTTGCGCCTGGCAGCTCATCGATTGGTCGCGGAGGTGGCCGACAGTTCGCCGGTGTTGGTGCTCGACGATGTGCTCAGCGAGCTCGACCCGCAACGTTGCGCGGCGCTGCTGCATCACCTGCCGCCAGGCCAGGTGGTGCTCACGACAGCGGGCGTACTGCCTGAGGCAGCTCACCCCGATGCAATCATTCGTATTGAAAGTGGCCGTCAACGCGCTGTGTGACAACGCGACGTCGACGTTTCGGTTCCTACCCGTAAGTAGGACGGTTCTTACCGTCGTCTTGCGAGCGTTGATTGAAATGCCGGTATGACTTACCGCACCATTCCTGCCCTTTCCGCTATCGCACTGCTCGGTCTCGTGGGCTGTGGCGACGACAGCACGACTCAATCGACGGTGAGTGACTCGACTCAGACGACTGCTGCCGCGTCGGATACGACAGCCACGACTGGCACTACCAACATGGCCGAGGCGGTTCGCAATCTCGCGTGGGGCGACAACGTCACGATCACGATCGATGAAGCCGCCGGCACATGGACGATCAGCGGCAACGGCCGGCCGTCTCACGACCTTCCTGCGCAATACCTTTTGCCGAAGGCCGGTGTCGATGCGCGTACCGTCACGCTTGACATCCTTGAAGTCGGTGACACACCCGACCAAAAGGTGCCGTTTACGTGGACATTGCCGCTCGAGCCGCAGTTGGCCGCCAGTTCGACCTCGATGTTCGGCGCTGTCGCTGTTGCGAGTAGCGGCGGGTACATCAACGACCCTTACGAGGGTGACCAGGCGACGATTGCGTTGGAGGGCAACTTCGTGATTGATGGCACCGGGTTCATCGACGATTGCAATGGACACTTCAACCCGGCGGGATACCACTACCACGCGATACCGACGTGCATCACCGCTGAGATTGATCAGCCGGGGCAGCACTCCAGCCTGCTTGGGTTCGCCATCGACGGGTTCCCGGTGTACGGGCCGCAAGACACCGACGGCACCGAAGTGACCGGTCTCGACGAATGCCAGGGTCACTTCGGGCCGACCCCGGAGTTTCCCGAGGGCGTGTACCACTATCACCTGACGACCACGTTCCCGTACACGACACTGTGTCTCTCGGGCACGCCCGCGGTCCACATGAATCACTGATTGGCAACCCGCGACATGAAACGTGGCGGAGGGTGGCAGAGTGGTCTCGTGCGTGATGACGAGCCAGTTCGGTTGGGTGACAGCCTGCACGACGTGGTCCGATCGCTGCGCCCCGATGGCGCTCCCGGCGGTGTTACGAGGATGGGCGGCGACGCGTCGGCGAGCGCGCTTGGCGGCGTGTTCGGGCGCTGGGAGGAAGCGGTCGGCGACGCGTTGGCCGCGCATGTGCAACCGGTGAAACTCGACGGCACCACGTTGGTCGTGCAGGTCGACGACCCGGCCTGGGCGACCCAGTTGAAGTTTCTGGAAGGCACGTTGAAGCAACGTCTTGCCGAAGTCGCCGGCGCGACCATCGATCGCATCGAGGTCCGCGTCGCCCGCTGAGATACCGCTATTACAGCGGTGTATCGGCAGCCAGGCCGCTTGACCTCAAGAAATACCTGGGCCAATTCATCTTGTCGCTGCCATCCGCTCATGGTCCATTCATCCAGACGTCACCCGCGACTTTTACGATCGCGGCTTCATGGAGACCAACGCTAGGCCTCACAACGACAACGGTCCGATCGCTGCAGAAAATGCTGGCGTCGACGCGTTCTTCACCACGCTGTGCTACGAGCAGGCCCGGTTTCTCGATGCTTTCGGCCAAGCCCGTTCGCTGCTCGGCAGTCAATCAAGGCAACTGGCCCTTCTCACGGCGATCCAGGGTCGTCTGACCAGGCAGTTCTTTGATGCGCAGCGTGGGATCATGATGCGGCGAGCGGAGGTGGACGCTGAGGTTGCGTTCATCGCTGCGGTCGCCGACGAGAACGCTTTGGCCCTCGTGGACAGCGCACGTGGTCAGGTAGCAGCGGGCTTCATTCCAGCTTCCCCCGACAGGCGCGTATACGCGCCCGTTTCGGGACTGGTGCCTGTCATCGCGTCCGATGGGGAGTTGTGTGACCAGCAGCAAATCGCCGCGCTGGGCGTATCGGTGGTGCGCACCATGGAGGAGGCGGACGCGCTCGCCTCGGTGATTGACGAGGCATTCGAGTCTCGCGAACCTGACGGTGCGGCAGCAGCACGTGACCTAGCGGACATCCTCGACGAATGGTGGGCGTTCGAGAATCAGGAGGGCCGCGCCGTCGTCGACGACGCACATGCCAGAGCCGCAGTGCGCCGGCACATTGCCAGCATCGAAGCAAACGAAATCTTCGAGGCGGCGCGGGCCGACGCCTTGTCTTCCGCCGAGACGCTGTCGCCTGGCGACGCTGTTCGTGAGCCGACCGTCGATGTCACCATGACCGCCCATCCGCCCCGTCAACTTCCGCGCCGAATGGTGAACCTCACCGACCAGGCCGACTCGTCAAACCTCGCAGCGCTGCTCGCCGAGTTGGCGGCATCCCTGGAAGTGGACCCGCCGATTATTCCTGCCGAACCGTTTGCCACCGCTCCGACCATCGAACCCGTCCGCCCACCGATCGAACTGCGGCTCCCAGCAGCCACAACCGACGATCCATTTCGCCGGTTCTGGGAGCAAGGTCCGTTCCCGAACGCGTCGTCGGCATGGCGGCATCGCGGCGGAATATCGGTACAGGTGGTCGTTCCGGTGTCCGCCGTGACGTCGGTCGCAGTCTTGTTGTTGGCCTGGATCAGGTGACGTCGTGACCGAAGTGAATGGTACGGCGCTGAACGGAACACTGCTGAACGGAACGCACGTGACGAACGATTGGCCTTATCACTCGAACCCAGAGTTCGAAGTTCCCGGCATGGAGGAACAACGAGCGCGGCTGGAGGCAGACATTGCGTCCGCGCGGGCGCGGACGGCCACGGCGCGTCACCGTGCAGCGCTTCGCGATGTGGACGTTCGGGCAGCGCTGCGCACCGAGCTCGACGCGTCGCGCCAAGCCCTCGCGGCGATGGAGCACGAATACGAGACGATGATGGCGACGGTCCGCGAGGGCGCACGCATCGAGGTGGAGCGAATTGTCGCCGAAGCTCGACTGAGGGCAGCCGGGTCAGTGGAAGGAGGCGCGGGTCATGTTGAGTGAGACGCTTCCAACGGGGGGTTCCGACCCGTCCGAATCCACATCGCGTGGGTCAGCGTTGTCGCCTCGCGCTGGCATCGCGCGCCTGACGCTGCAGTTGCGGGCATCGCTGCAAGAGTCCGTCGACGCCGAAGCAGACGCGGCGAATGCCGATGAGCAGGCAGCGCGAGACGAACTTCGGTCGCGACTCGAGCCGTTGATGACGGAACGCCGCCGCATTCTCGAGGAAGAGCTGAAGACCACTCGGCTGGATGCCGCTGCCCAAGTTGCCGCCGCTCACCGAGAGGCGGCGGCCCTGCTTGATCCCATTGCAGCGCCCGTGGTTGAGGAACCGGTGGTTGAGGAACCGGTGGTTGAGGTCTTCGAGGTGCAGCGATTGCGACTTGAGGGCGAGATCGAGGCAGCTAAGACCCGTGCCGCAGCAGCTCGGCAGCGCACGATGATCAAGGACGCGGAAGTGCGTGCCGCGCTGAATGCAGAACTCGTCGCTGGGCGCGACGCACTCTCGGTAATCGAGAGTGAGCACGAGCTGGCGATCGCAACGGTTCGCCAGACGGTGCAGGCCGAGGTGGATCGAATTCTTCTCGCAGCTGGCGTGCAGTTCGCGACGCTTACAGGCGACAGGATCGATCCGGAACGGAACAACGATGATGCTCGATGAGCTGCAGCCGGCCGAGCAGGCCGGCGTGTCGTTGCCTACAGCGCCTGCAGGACTGCCGCCGCGTGCGGTCACAGCCAACCTCACGCTGCAGCTCCGCGCCGCAACGCGCGACGCCGAGGTCGCGGAGGAAGCCGAGATGTCTGCTAACGCGGAGGTTGCACGACTGGAGCTGCGCGATCGGCTGACCCCAATGCTTGAGGATCGGCGCCGCCAACTCCACGAAGTTCTCGTTGAGGCACACGCCGATGCGGTCACACGCGTGGACGACGCACATCGTCAGGCAGCCGAGAAGAACGCGGCGGATGTCGTACTGGCGTGGGCGCCACCGGCGCCAACGCCATCGGCCGACGACCTCCTCGCCAGCCTGTCGTCCTCAAATGTCACGTCAAGTGACACGTCAAGTGACACGTCAGACCTCTCGTCAAGAGAATCCTCAAGCCTCGACCCCCAAGAGATGGCGACGCTATTCAGAAAGTTTGACGAACGGTTGGAGCGTCTGGTTCCGGCGCCGGTCCCCAAGAAGCAGTCGTTCTGGAAACACGTCTTTCATCCAGACGTCGTCATCGTCGGGCTGATCATGATCTTCTGCCTGGTCGTCGTCGCATCGTGGATGAGCTGAGCCAGGAGCTGTTCAGATGACGGCAACCCAGATGACGGCAACCCAGATGACGGCAACGACAGTGCTCCCGCAATCCCAGCGCGACGTCGCGCCACCCTCGGCGCGCACGTTGTACCAACGGGGCGGTCGCGGCGATCGTTTCTTCGATGCTTTGACGGGCACGAGCGGACTGCTGGTGCTGAGCATTATGGGGGCCGTCGGCGTCTTCCTAGCTGTGCAAGCGACGCCTGCCCTACGCAAGACGGGCTTTTCGTTCCTCACCACGTCCGAGTGGCAGCCCGATCGAGGCCAGTTCGGTATCGCAGCTGTGCTGCTCGGCACTGTGTTGATTGCGGCCGTCGCCGTTGCGGTCGCCCTGCCCATCTCGATGGGAACAGCGCTGTTCATTACCGAGGTCGCGCCGCGGTGGCTGCGCTCGACACTCGTCGCTCTCATCGACCTGATGGCCGCCGTTCCGAGTGTCGTGTACGGGTTATGGGGCCTCTTCCTGTTGCAGGGCAACATCATCGGAATCTCGCGATGGTTGAATCGGTGGTTCGGGTGGCTCCCGTTCTTCTCGGTGGAGGGTGCCGACCCCACGAGCCCGCTGTCCTCCGCAAGCGTGTACACGGCCTCGACATTTGTCGCTGGCATCGTCGTCGCCATGATGGTCATGCCTATCCAATGTGTCGTCATGCGCGAAGTGTTCTCGCAGGTACCGCCCGGCGAGCGCGAGGGCGCGTACGCCCTCGGCTCCACGAGGTGGGGCATGATCCGAGTCGTGGCGCTGCCGTTCGGCCGTGGCGGCATCATCGGCGGCGCAATGCTGGGTCTCGGCCGGGCCCTCGGCGAGACCATTGCGGTGCTGCTCATCATCTCGCCCCGCTTCGACCTCAGCATCCACGTGCTTGAGGCTGGCGGGAACTCTGTGTCGGCGCTGATCGCCGGTCGGTACAACGAGTCGAACGGATTCGGGCTCTCCGCCTTAATGGCAGCGGGTTTGGCGCTGTTCGCCGTGACATTGGTCGTCAACTTCACCGCCTCGTGGTTCATCGCACGATCGCGAAGCGGAGCGAGCAGCGACGCATGACGACTACCTCCACCCTGTCCTCGATGTCTTCGTTGGCCTCCTTGTCCGACGTCATGCCTGAGCCCACGGTCCGGTCGCGCGGCGCACACCATCTGACGACGCTGCCCTCTATGCCGGAGCCACTCTTGGTCCCCCAGCAGCGGCGTGTGATCGGCAAGTTGTCGCGGCACGACCTCTTGATGATGGGCGGTGCTGGGCTAAGTGCCATCAGCACCACGATGCTGCTGTTCGGCAGGCTCACTCCGCTATCAGGCACGTTCGGCTTCGTCGCGGTTGCCTTCGTGTTGTACATCGTGATTTACGCAGTCATCGCCTCGGTCACCGAATCTCGGCCAACTGTGGTCGACAAGGTCATGAACGTCCTTCTGACGTCGTCAGCGGTTGTCGCCCTCTTCGCGTTGGCGACCGTGATCATCTTCACCATCGCCCGCGGCTGGCAAGCCCTCAAGCAGGCCAATTTCTACACAGACGATCTGAGCAGCACCGGTCCGCTCGATCCCTTGGAGCAAGGCGGCATATCGCACGCCATCGTCGGCACGCTCATCATCACGTTCCTCTCGCTGGTCTTCACCGTGCCACTGGCGGTCGTCTGTGCAGTGTTCCTGAACGAGTCCAAGAGTCGGGCTGCACAATTGGTGCGCACCGTCGTTACCGCGATGACGGCTCTCCCCTCGATCCTGGCTGGCCTGTTCGTATTCGTCGTGTGGATTTTGGTGTTGGAATTCCAACGCTCCGGACTTGCTGCATCAATCGCCGTGAGCATCATGATGCTGCCGATCATCATCCGCTCGGCCGACGTCGTGCTGCGTCTCGTCCCGGGTAATTTGCGCGAGGCTTCCTCTGCGCTTGGTGCGCCCCGGTGGCGCACCGTTTGGCACGTTGTGCTCCCGACTGCGCGATCCGGGATCATGACCTCGGTGATTCTCGGAGTCGCCCGCGGAGTTGGCGAGACAGCGCCGGTGTTGCTGACTGCCGGCTACGCCGCGGCGATGAACGTTGACGCCTTGAAGAACCCGATGGTCAATCTCCCCCTCGCTGCGTTCGAACTGGTCCGCTCGCCCCAGCCGACACAGATTGCTCGTGGCTTCGGCGCCGCCGCAACTCTGATGCTGCTTGTACTCGTGCTGTTCAGCCTCGCCCGAATTCTCGGTGGACGACAGGCTGGCCATCTGTCGAAGCGACAGGCGAAGCGTCGGCTGGTCCAGTCATGTCGAGATCTCGACCGTATGGAGCGCCGAATCACTGTCCGAGGAGGTGCCGCGACGTGAAAGTTCGTATCTGTGGCTTGGCGTGCGCGGCGACCTTGCTCGCGGCGATCAGTTCCTTCGCGCCGCCCTCTGCTGTCCGCGCCGAGACGTTTCAGCGCATCAGCGGTTCGGGCTCCTCGTGGGCCGCCAACGCGATTGATGCGATGCGAGTGAACGTGAAGCAATTCGGTATCACCGTCGACTTCAACCCCAACGGGTCCACCGCGGGCCGCAAGGACTACCTCAACGGGGTGGTCGACTTCGCGGCATCCGATATCCCGTTCCAGTTCAACCCCGAAGACGGGTCTGCCCCCGAGAACCCGGCGGATGGCAGCTACGCCTACATCCCCGTCACGGCCGGTGGCACCGCCTTTATGTACAACCTCAAGATCAATGGCAAGCGGGTAACAAACCTGCGCCTGTCCGGCGAAAACGTCGCCAAGATCTTCACCGGCGCGATCACGATGTGGAACGATCCGGCGCTGCAGGCCGACAACCCGGGCCTCACGTTGCCGGCCCGCGCTGTCGTCCCGGTCGTGCGCTCCGATGGCTCCGGTTCAAGCGCGCAGTTCACGTCGTGGATGATCAAGACGCACGAGCCGATTTGGAACGACTTCTGCCAGCGCTCCGGACGAGCGCCAGCGTGCGGATATACCTCGTTCTACCCAACCGTCCAGGGCATGATCGCCCAGCAGGGGGACCTAGGCGTGACGGGCTATGTCTCCCAGAACTTTGCTGAGGGTGCGATCGGCTACGTGAACTACTCCTACGCGCTGGGCGCGCAGTTCCCCGTTGTGAAGATGCTGAACGCGGCGGGCTACTACACCGAGCCGACTCCTGAGAAGGTAGCGGTCTCGCTGCTGAAGGCACAGATCAACACCAACGCGAACGACCCGGCGACCTACCTCACGCAAAATCTTGATGGGGTCTACGCCGACACGGATCCCCGGAACTATCAACTCTCGTCGTATTCGTACCTCATCGTTCCGACCGTTGTGCAGGGCCAGTTCAACCTCGAGAAGGGCAAGTCGCTCGGAGCCTTCGCGTATTACGCGATGTGTGAAGCGCAGCAACAGTCAGCATCGCTCGGGTATTCGCCGATGCCGGTCAACCTCGTACAGGCGAGCTTCGACCAGATCAAGAAGATCCCAGGGGTGGTCGTCGAGAACGTCAACATCGCACAGTGCAAGAACCCCACGTTCTCGGCCGACGGGACCAACGTTCTGGCGCAGAACGCGCAGGCACCCAAGTCCTGCGACAAGAAGGGCACGACCCAGTGCCCGGATGGCACCGGCGGGATGGCCAACGTGCCGACGGCGGTCAACCCCGCCGCGCAGGGAGATCCGACGGTAACGACGGTCGCTTCCGGCGGGGGTGGTGCGACCGGCACAACCGTGGCGGGCGGTGCGACCGGCACAACCGTGGCCGGCGGTTCTACCGGTGGAGTTGACCCCACAGCGACTGTGCCCGGCGGCGCGACGGATGCGACGCTGCCCTCAGTCGACGGCGGTGCGCAAGATCAAACGTGCGGCGACCCCAGTGGCTGTGTTGCGGTGTCACCGGACGGAGCGGCACCGCCACAAGCTGACGTCGTTGCCGCCCCGGCTGTGGCGACTCTGATCGCCGACTCGTCAAGCACTGGCACGCTCGGGCTGCAGCTTCTCATCGTATTTCTCACCCTCGGAATGGTCCTCGGGCCAGCGCTCGCGTGGCGCTACTTCACGGGACGTGCCATATGAGTCGACCATATCTAGTTCCGTTCGCTGTCGGCGCGGTCGTGGCGGCGCTTCTGACCGTAACCCCCGTCACGACAAGCCTCGTCGCGATACCCGAAGTGGGTGCGGACGGGACCGTCGGGGTGCAGGGCACAGACACATCGCTGCCGCTGACCGATTCGGCGATGATGATCGCCGGGCGAGGGCGCTTCTCGAACCTTGAAGTCACCGTCAACCAGACGAAGAACCTGGTCAACCAGGCTTTGTCGTTGACGTGGAGCGGCGCTGATCCGACGCAGGAGGCAGCATCCGGCCGATTCGGTAACAACTTCCTGCAAATCTTCCAATGCTGGGGCGACGACGACGGGACGAACCCCACCAACCCAGGCCCGCCGCCAACCCAGTGCCAGCAGGGTGCAGTCGGCGGCAGCTACCAGTTCAGCAACACCTCATACCCCGGCCTCTACTCGATGGGGCGGATCATTTCGCAGAGACAATGGGACAACTTCGACACAAGCATGGGCACCTACGACCCGCGGACCGGGTTGGTGTGGCTGCCGTTCCAGGCGGTCGACGGTACGACGATCCCCATTCAGGAAGACCCGACGTGGCAGCCCTTTGAAACCGGCAGCTACTGGATGAACTCGTACTACAACCAGACCACCACTAACGAGATAGCGGCTGCCGCGACACGCCCCGACGGCACAGGCGCTGAATTGTTCCAGATCAACACCGGGCTCGAGGCGTCCAGTCTCGGCTGCGGTCAAAACGTACAGCCGTTGGCCGACGCGACGACGAAGGTTCCCAAATGTTGGCTGGTGGTGGTGCCCCGCGGGATGGGAAGCGACGAGAACGCGAATACCGCGTACGGTGGAGTTGGCGCGGACACCACTGGTGTCGTGACGTCGCCGCTGATGCCTGGCGTGTGGGAGAACCGCATCGCCTTTCCGCTCGAGTTCAACCCTCTCGATTCGCCGTGCAAGTTGGGCCAGAATGAGCGCCGTCTCTCGGGCACCGAGCTAGCGTTTCCCGCCGTTGCCAACTGGCAGCCCCAGCTCTGCTCAACCGGTTCGCTGGTTCCTTATTCATACGCGCCGGTGGGTGATGCGACGGCCCGTCAACAACTGTCGGGTCAGCTCGGCTCGCCGGGCATGGTGGTGGTGCAACGTCCGCTGAGCTCCGACTTCACCGACAACGCGAACCCCATCGTCTATTCACCGCTCACTGTCTCGGGCATCACCATCGGGTTCAACATCGATCGCATCCTCGCGCCAAACCCCGACCCGAACGAGGGTCCGCTTGCTGGGATCCGTATTGCGGACCTCTACCTGACCCCACGGCTCGTGGCCAAGCTGCTCACCCAGTCGTATCGGGCGGCGGTCACGACTTTCGAGGAGCCGGCGTACCCGTGGTTGCCGAGCAACCCTTTCGACCTCAGCAAGGACCCCGACTTCTTGCAGTTCAACCCGGAGTTCGTCAACCTCACGGCCTTTGACACACGCGCCTTCAGCGGGCTTTCCGTGCCAGCGGGCACGTCCGACACTGCGCAGACCGTCTGGGAATGGATCTTTGCGGACCCGGAGGCAAAGTCGTGGCTCGACGGACAGGCCGACCCGTGGGGCATGAAGGTGAACCCGGTGTATTCGACGAACGTGTCCGTCAATCCGACGGGCACCGCCTTTAACGACCCGACGCCGACATCGTTCCCGAAGAGCGATCCTTACTGTTACCAAGCACCGGCGACGGGCACCGGCGTGACGATCACGCCACCCGCGCTGTGCTCGACAGACTGGAACCCCTATCAGCGCAACTTTGCGGTCACCGCCCAGGTCGGCCGCGCCGCCAACGACGGTGCCAAGGTCGTGCTCAACCCATTTTCAACCTCCGTCGTCGACACGTGGGCGAAGGCTGCCCCGCAGACGCTGGGTTACAAAACGATGCTGGTGCTGACCGACTCCCCGAACGCAGCGTTGTTCGGTTTGCAGACCGCAAGCTTGAGCCGAGCTGGCGACAACGGGGCAAACCGCGTCTTCGTCGAGCCCGACAGTGCCGGTCTCGCGGCTGGGCTTGCGGCGATGCGGCCCGGATCGAACCCCAGCGTGCTCGAACCAGCGCCGTCGGTGGCCGCGGCTGGCGCATATCCGCTGACCACCGTCACGTACGCGATGACAAAGCCTCTGGCACTCGACAGTTTGGCCCGCTCCGAGTACGCGGCGTTCCTTCAGTACGGGACGACGACCGGCCAGACGCCGGGGCTCGAGATCGGACAGTTGCCCCGCGGATACCTCCCACTCTCGCAGAGCCTGCGCGACCAGGCCGCGACGGCGATCGACAATGTCTTGCACCTCGAGGCAACGCCGCCGCCGCCGCCGCCGCCGACGACGCCGCCGCCGCCGACGACTACTACGACTACGGCGGTGCCCTCGACCACAAGGCCCCGATCGACGCCCCGCAATCCCCCAATAGACGCGGCCCCCTTGATTCCTGACACCTCTGCTCCAGCTTCGGACACCACCACGAGACCCGCAACGTCGGCAAGCACGCCCACGGCGACGCCGGCGACGACAATCGCGACCTTCACGACCCCGAACTCGGCGGACAGTGGCCTCCGCCTGGCGGTCCCGGCGGCGGGTGGCGTTGCGGTGCTCTCCGCCCTCGGCGCGCTCGAAATCACGAAACGCCCACGCCGTCGCGCCGCGTCGAAACGGGGTGTCCAATGACTAGCCGGATCACGATCCGCCGGATCACGACCAGCTGGTTGACGGTTGCCCTGGTGGCCATGCTTGCCGCTGGAGTTGCCCCCGACACCGCAAGTGCTGATCCGATTGGGAACCTCGCCATCATCAACCCAGACGGTGAGCGGCAGGCAATTACGTCGGGCGACCAAAACACAGAGTTCGTCGTCCAGCCCCCCGATGGGTCGGTTTGCCCCGGCGACACGCAGCACGACGGCTGGCAGCTCGTCGGGTTCATTATTCCCGAAGACGACGACCCAAGCACGCAAATCTTCACGGCGCTGGGGCCGGTCGAGCGATACGTGGGCGACGTGACGCGTCGTCTCGCCTTGTATCGATTGGAACGAGCCCCAGTTGGCTTGGCGAATCTTCCTCGCAATAGCGTCGCCGGCGAGCCGGCGCGCATCCCTGCAATTCCGACCCTCACTTTCCAACAACCTGCGACTCTCGGGCTGGCCGGCGGGCGTTATCAGCTCGGGATCGGGTGCCTCCATGAGGGGGCCGATCTGGGTGATTACTGGACCGCAGTTGTCTCGATCACTCGGCCGACCGATTTGAAGAGCACGGAGCTCACATGGACGGTCGAGGTGGCAGCGCCCGCTCCCGAATCGTCGAGCTCCTTGTCGTCTCTTGCCCTTGTCGCCGCCGCAGCAGGATTCGCGGCGATCGGTGTCGTCATCTTCCGCACGAATATCCGCACAAGTCGCCGGCGAAGTCGTCGCGCATTCCGAAAGGACACGTAATCATCATGCAGCCATTCCACAGACGCCTCGGTGGCCTGCTCACGCTCACCGCTGCAGCGTGCTTCGGACTCGCCTCCATCGCCTTCGCCGATTCGGCGACGATGAGTCCCACGAGCGGCACGGCTGCCATCGACGGCAGCGGCCTTCGCGACGCCGCCCTTGACACGGCGTTCAACCTCGCCGTGGCCGCAGGTGGGCATTGCAGTGGTAACGCCAGTTCGGGCTTCGTGGTCCGCAGCTACTTCATCGGTTCCGGGGTCACGTTGTCGTCGGTCGACTTCGGTGCATTGGGTCTACCGCTGCCTGCGTCGGGTACGGGCAGCGGCACGACGTTCGTGTCAGCGCTGCCGAACGTCTCTGGTGCCGCCTTCTTCGTGAACCCGGGATCTTCGTCGCCGTTCCTGGTGACGGGTCTGCCGCAGTTGTCGATGTACCGGATGGTGAATAGAGCAACCATCCCGGCGGGTGCATACCGCATCGGTGTCGCCTGCGTAGGCCCGACGAACTTTGTCGACGGCGCCAACTTCTGGGACACAGCGATCACGATCAGCAACCAGTCCGCATCAAGCCTGACCTGGGGGTTGAACACGACTACGACCTCGACGACCTCGACGTCGACGACGTCGACGACGTCGACGACCACCACGACGATCGTGGGCGGTTCGACTACTTCGACTACTTCGACTACTTCGACGATCGTGGGTGGAACCACGACCACGACGACGCGGCCCCTGTCGACAACGACTTCTGTGGCGGTCGGAGGCGGCGGGGGCACAATCCCGAGAACAGGGAATTCTTCCTCCGGGTCCCTCGTCCTCCTTGGTGTGCTGACGCTGCTGATCGGTCGCATCGTCTTGCTCGTTGCCCGACCCGTGCGGGTCTTGCCGCCGCAATCACGATGACGGCATTTGCGCTCTTTCGAGGTGACGCGTCGAGCCCGTTGGACTCCTTGGCAGCAGACACGGCAGCAGACAGCGAGCGGCGCACACGTCGAATGATCGATGTCCCTACACTGACGCCACGCAAGGAGACGGCCCGCGTGGTCGCCGTGCTGGTCTGCGTCCTTTCGGCAACCTTTTTCCTTCAGCTCACCGTGATCGGTTCGTTCCAGGAGCGGGCGGCGCAACGCCAGGCGTTCGATCACTTTCGCGAGCAGCTTGCTTTCGGTACGGCACCGACATCAGGAACCGACGAGCTAGGGCAGCCTCTCGCTCTTGGCACACCAATCGCGTATCTCGAGATCCCGAACATTGGTGTGAAGCAGGTGGTGGGGGAGGGCACGACGGCAGGGGTCCTGCTCGACGGGCCGGGTCACGAACGCGACACGGTGTTCCCGGGACAATTTGGCACCAGCGTCATCATGGGTCGGCGCGCAGCCTTCGGTGGAGCGTTCGGGCGGATCAGCTCGCTCGCCGTCGGCGACCAGCTCAACATCACCACCGCACAGGGCATCTTCATCTATGAGGTTGTGGGTGTACGCCAGGAAGGCGACGTCATACCTGCCGTACCTGCGGGCTCAGCGCGACTGATCCTTGTCACCGCCGCCGGTTCAGCGTTCGTGCCCAACGGCGTCCTGCGCGTCGACGCAAACCTGGTTGGCACTCCGGTGGTCGGTGCGACACCGCCGTTCCGGCCAGCGACGCTCGCCGCAAGCGAGCGGGCAATGCATGGTGACACGTCGACATTGTTCGTGCTTGCACTCTGGCTGCAGGCATTGCTGCTGCTCTCGATCGCTGCAATCTGGGCGTGGCACCGGTGGGGTCACGCGCAGGCATGGGTCGTGTTCCTGCCGCCGCTGCTACTCGTCGGGCTGGCCACGTCCGGCGAAGCGGTACGCCTGCTTCCGAACCTCCTGTGATGACGACTCGCGAAAATGGAGACATGTAATGCATGACCGTCTAGTTAACGACCGTCTAGTGAACGACCGTGTAGTGAACGACCGTGTAGTGAACGACCGTGTAGTGAACGACCGTGTAGTGAACGACCGTGTAGTGAACGACGAAAGCGACGCGGTCGGTCACGCGGCGACGGTGTCGTTCGCCGGTTCTGCTGTTGTGCAACTCATCGCCGCCGGCGACGACGTCTCGCGGGCGATCGTCGCCGAGCTACACGGTGCCACGGTGACCGTCAGTGCAAAAGAGATCGAAGCGAGCGACGGTGGCATCGCGTGGTCGTGGTCGTTCGCCGAACTGGAGCGGGTTGTCCACGGCGACGACGAGCCGTGGACCATCCTGGTCGTTCCCGGCGTTGAGGACTTCGGGGTAGCGATCCCGGCCACGAGGGTCGCCGAGTTCCGACAACTCGTCGACGCTCGACGCGCAGCACCTCGCCAGCCCAACGACGACCGCCCGGCCGCCCCGCCGCCATCGCTCTCCCCGCTACCGAAGTTGGAGTTGGGTCCAACTGCCGTCGAACTCCCACTGGTCGAGTCGCCGGTGGCAACCATCGCGCGAGACACTCACGAGCCGGAGAAGCGTGGGTGGCGCGATCGTGGGCACCGAACAGACATCGTGGCGAACAGTGCGGTTACGGGCGCGCCGAGCGATCTGATCGCAAACGAGATCTCGGCTTGGTTTGGAACTCATCAGGTCCTCGATCGAGTGTCGCTCGCCATGCCGGCCGGCAAGGTCACCGCCCTGATCGGTCCTTCGGGCTGCGGCAAGTCCACGTTCTTGCGCATCCTCAACCGGATGCACGAAATGATCCCCTCTGCCAGCCTTGCTGGCGAGGTGTACCTCAACGGTGAGGACATCTATAGCCAAGAGAAGAAGTTGACTGACGCCCGGCGGCACATCGGCATGGTGTTTCAGAAGCCCAACCCCTTTCCTGCGATGTCGATCTACGACAACGTGATCGCGAGTTTTCGCTTGACCGGCTTCAAGGCGTCGTCGGCCGAGAAGGACGAAGTTGTCGAGCAATGCCTCGTCAAGGCGGGCCTGTGGAAGGAAGTGCGCGAGCGCCTCCAGCAGCCGGGGGGCGGACTTTCCGGCGGCCAGCAGCAACGGTTGTGCATCGCGCGCGCGCTTGCGATCCGACCCAAGGTGCTGCTGATGGACGAACCCTGCTCGGCGCTGGATCCGACGTCGACACGGCGCATCGAGGAGACGATCGGTCAACTCTCGGCGGACCTAACGATTGTCATCGTCACCCACAACATGCAGCAGGCCGCACGCGTGTCGGATCTCTGTGCGTTTTTCCTCGCCGAGCAAGGCACGCCCGGCGCCATTGTCGAGCACGGTCCGACAGAAGCGCTGTTCTCCTTGCCACAAGATCCGCGCACCAATGACTACGTCAACGGCCGTTTTGGCTGACATGCGGCCGCTTACACCGCGGCGCGCTGTGTTGGCGGCGATCCTTGCGGTCTCCTTCGGCCTCGCCGCCCTGGCCTCCGCGGACTCAGCAACACAGACTCCGACCAGTGGTACGGCCGCCGTCACCGGTGGTGGTCTGCGCGACGCCACGCTGGACACGCTTTTCAACCTCAGCCCGGCCCCTGGTGCATCGGCTTCGCGTGCGTGGACCCGACCAACCATGTCGACGGTGCCAATTTCTGGGACACGGTCATCACGATCAGCAACCAGACGGCAACACAGTTCAGCTGGCAGTTAGGCAGTACTGCACATGAGTTTGGTGCGGTGGTGCCGGCGCGGTTGTTGGATTCGCGTGTGGGTGGTTCGACTGTTGATGGCCAGTTCGAAGGGATCGGTGTGCGCGCTGGTGGGTCGGTGACCGAGTTGACGGTCGCTGGTCGTGGTGGTGTGCCCGCGGATGCTGCGGCGGTGGTGTTGAACGTGACCGTCACCGCCACGCAAGTTGGTGGCTATCTGACGATCTTCCCGTGCGGGTCGGCACAGCCGAACGCATCGAGTCTCATTTTCACGGCTGGTCAAATGATTCCTAATGGTGTGATCAGCAAGATCGGTGTCGGTGGCAAGGTGTGCATCTTCACCTCCGCCGGAACCGATCTGATCGTCGACGCCAACGGCTACTTCCCGTAGCGCTCTCACACTGTGTGAGGCATGACTTCCGCCAGTGGCCACCGAGCATTCATCTTGCCGTCAGTTGTACGCCAGATGGGGGTGAGACCCTTCCAAAGTACCGAGCAACTTCGATTCGGTGCGTCCTCCACACTCCTTGAAGGGATCGTCAACACAATCATGCGAATCACATCTCAGAAGCGTTTAGCGCTCGGCTTGGTGGCACTCACCATTGCCACCGGCGCGCTCACCGGTGGCCCGTCCATCGCCAAGGCAGATCCACCGGCATCGCTCGGACTGTCGTACTCAGGTGTCGGTTCCGACACCACCCAAAACGTCATGGACGCCTTCTCCGGTCAGTCCAATGGCATCTCATACCCCCGTGCCATCGTCCCCGTAACAGGTGGGCTCGGCGCGGTCATCGAGTCGTACGACGCGTCCATCCAGACCCCCGGTTCGACCGATCCGTGCATCACCACGTCGTTCAACGGCGTCGCCTTCACTCGTCCGAACGGTTCGGGCGCAGGGACCAAGGCGCTGTCAGCGGCGAATGCCCAAGGCTTGGCCGGCAACCCGACCAGGTGGCTCGGCAACAACAACGTGTTTGCCAACAAGATCTGCGGGCAGGCTGACTTCGTCGCTCCGAACAACACCGCTGCCATAGCGATTGCCAACTCGGTCAACATCGCCGGCCAGGTCGCGTTCGCACGCTCATCGAGCGGCCCGACCGGGGTCGGCAACGGTGGTCTTACCTATGTGCCGTTTGCACGGGACGCGGTGACCGCTGGTTATGTGTTCAAGAACATCACCGGAGCCGTCGGTGCCCCTGTCGCGCTGATGACCCGCAAGGACCTGATCGACATCTACAACAGTGGGCCGAAGGCGATCGTCAGCGGTGGCCAGCCGGTCCTGTTGATGGCTTGCGACATCAACGTCGCCTCGGGTACGCGTAAGTTCTTCGGCGGCGTTGTCGTCAACTCCCTGATGTCAGGCACGCCCGCCGCGCTTCCGACCGGCTCTCCGTCCGCCGCCAACGGCATCTGCAACTCGGTGTTCCAGGAGAACGAACTCGTGGGCGTGAGTGCCCGCGCCGATGCGCTGGCGTTGGCCAACCCAACTGGCATCACGTTCAACAGCGTCACTTACACCAACATCCAGCTCGTCGTTGGGTTCTCAGCTGCCGGGTTCATCGCCCAGTCGAACGGTGCCGCCCCGAGCTTGCTCCCCACGTCGGGCTCGTTCGGCATCGCCGCCATCAGCGACACAACGACCACTGCAACCTGCGCCCAGGCCACCCCACTCTTGGGTAGCTGCAACATCGGCGTGGCCTACACCGGTAGTGGCACGCTCACCGCGTCGGCGATCTTCTTTGGTGATGCCATCTTCGGTCGCAACGTCTACAACGTGCTGCCGAGTTCCGTGATGACCACGCTTGCGGGTGACTCGACGGACGTCGTGTTGCGGTCGCTGTTCTTCGGCCCAACCTCGCCGATCTGCCTGGGTACGTCGATCATCTCGACGTTCGGCTACCTCAACCTGGCGGTCGGTAACGGCACCGGCACGAGCACCTGCGGTTCGATAGGCGCCCTCGGCGGCTGGACGGCTCCGGGCAGCACGCTCAGCTGATGCCGATTCTTTCAACTTCCCACACATCTCACACCCATCTCTCAACGTCTCGAAAGGACACACAATCATGAAACCCTTCACTAAGCGCGCTGGAGGTGTGCTGGCGGCGATCCTTGCGGTCTCCTTCGGCCTCGCCGCCATCGTCTCCGCAGACACAGCGACGCTGAGTCCGCAGTCGGGCACGGCTGCCGTCACCGGCGGCGGTCTGCGCGACGTCGCCCTCGATACCGGGTTCAACCTGACCCTGGCCTCGGGTGCACACTGCAGCGGCAACGCAGCCTCGAACTACGCGGTCCGCAGCTACTTCATCGGTTCCAGCGTCACGCTGGCGACCCTTGACTTCGGTGCTCTGGGTCTGCCGCTGCCGGCGGCGGGTACGGGAAGCGGCGCGACGTTTGTCTCGGCGCTACCGAACGTCTCTGGTTCGGCCTTCGCGTTGAACCCGGGCAGCTCGTCGCCGTTCCTGGTGACTGGCGTGCCGCAGCTGTCGCTGTACCGCATGGTCAACAAGGCCGCCATCCCGGCGGGCGCGTACCACATGGGCATCGCCTGCGTGAATACGGTGACGAACCTCGTTGACGGTGCCAACTTCTGGGACACGATCATCACGATCAGTAACCAGGCGGCGACACAGTTCAGCTGGCAGTTCGGCACGGCACCGACTGGGGCCGCAATCAGCGGTGCCGCCGGTGACACGCAAGTGACGCTGGACTACACGATCCCGGCATCGACTCCGGCAATCACCAGCGCGAGCATCTCGTATGGCTCGGGTCCGACGGTCATCACCCTCAGCGGTGGCCAGCTGACCCCCGGTGCTCACCCGGGTCTGGTCGTCGGAAGCCTCACCAACGGCACGGCGTATACCTTTACGCTGACGGCGAGCAACGGTGTGTTGCCCGTCTCCACGGCCAACACCACGCTGACTCCCGCTCTCGGGACGCTCAACAACGTGAGTGGTCTGGGCTTCACCAACGTCACTGCGACATCGGCGACGGTGTCGTGGACGGCTCCGGCCGCGAACGGCGGCGGGCAAGTTCCGACGGGTTACCTCGTGACAGTCACAGGGACCGGCGCCCCGGCGCCGTTCAACGTGGCCACGACGTCGACGCCGCTTACCGGCCTGACGGCGAACTCGGCGTACACGGTCACAGTGACCGCGGTGTACAGCCAAGTGAACCCGGTTGCCGCAGCCCCGTCGACGGGCTTCACCACAACGTCAGCGACGGTCATCTTCCAGGACATTTCGGTGAATCGTCCGAACGGTCTGCTCGTCATGACGCAGCGTTGTGTTGCCACGACACCAGGTGTTGGGGCGACGATCAACGGCTTGATCCCGTCCGAGGGTGCCCAGATCGGGTTCCCGAGCGGAATCCCGCAAACGGCAGCGACGTCGGTGGCGTCGATTGTCGGTGGCCCCGGTGACAACGGTGTGGCGCCAGTGGCGTCGGCAACTCCTTTCGCAGGAAGTCCTACCGATGGCACCTTCGCGGCGAACATTTCGCTGCTCTCGGGTTATCCGTATCCGCAGAACCTGGACGGCACGCCGCAGGCTCCGGCCTATCCGACGCGCTGCACCATCAACCTGGGCAATGCGAGCTTGTTGACGACCGGCGCCAATGCCGGCCAGTACTTCGTGGTCTCCGGTCAGATCGACCAGGTCACGGTTGTCAACACGCAGGACACGGATCCGGGCTGGCACGTGACCGGCTTGATGTCCAACTTCCAGAACACGCTGCAGACCGGCGCCAACACGTCGTTCTCTGCTGACTACCTGGGTTGGACTCCGAAGGTCAGTTACCTCACCGCCCCGCAGGCGAATGGTCTTGGTGCGAACTACACCATGGCCGTCACCGCTGGCACGGGTACAACGCAGGGCACCGCTGGTGGTCTGTCCAATGGTGACACGCTGGCCACTTCGCCAGTCACCCAAAGCCTGGGCATCGCGCAACTTGATGCCCGTCTCAAGCTCCTCATCCCGACCCAGATCAAGAGCGGCACCTACCACGGTACGCTCACGTTCTCGGCCCTCAACGGGTAATAGAGCCTGATTTCAGCAAACCTTTATCCGTTCGGCGTCGGTGTGGGGGGCTTTGGCCCCTCACACCGCGTCGTCGTTTTCCCCCTCACTTTCCCTCTTCTGAAGGCACCTTTCCAATGAACCTCCGCCCTAAGCCGTTGAGCACACCCCTCACGCTGTTGTTGCTGTGGGGGGCGACGTTTGTGCCGCCTGCCCACGCGGAGGACGCCGCTCCCCCGACGACCGAGCCCGTGCCGACGACGACGGCACCACCGCCCATCAGCACCCCACCCGGCGACGTCATCGTCGAGAGCTTCTCGGTTGGTCCCACGGGATCGCTTGACCCGAGTCAGCCTGGCGACCGCACCAATTTTTCCTACGACTCGGCGCCCGGCGTCGTCATCCACGACTCGGTCACCGTGTACAACGTCGGCAACGTGCCACTGCCGTTCCACGTCTACGCCACTGACGGGTTCAACCAGACCGACGGAACCTTCGATCTGTTGACTGGCGACCAGGTCCCGACCGACGTCGGCTCGTGGGTGACCTTCGACTCGCAAGATCTCACTGTCCCGGCGGGCCAGCAGGCGGTCATCCCAATCACGATCACCGTGCCACCGGACGCGCGCCCCGGCGATCACGTTGGCGGCGTGGTGGCCTCGAGCCCAATTGAAGGCAGGAACGACACTGGCCAAGTCATTACGGTCGATCGTCGCGTCGGTGCCAAGCTGTACATTCGGATCACCGGCCAGCTCCAACCGGAACTCGCCATCACCAAACTCGACGGTGATTACTCCCACGCCGTGAATCCACTTGGTGGTAGCGCCACGGTCAGCTTCCGAGTCGAGAACCGCGGTGACATACGCCTTGGCGGCACGCCGGTGGTGACCGTCTCGGGCCCGTTCGGACTGGGCAAGAAGACGATCACCTTGCCACCTCTTACCGACCTGCTCCCCGGCAGCACCGCCGACCTCACCGTCGAGTTCGACGATGTTGGGGCGTGGTTGATCGACACGGTCTCGGTGGAGTTGACGACAGTCGGTTCCACTGATCTAGGGATCGTCGAGAAGGTTCGTGGCAGCGGCAGGATGCTTGCGCCACCGATCAGCGTGCTCGTTGTCCTAGCGCTACTCGTCGCGCTCGCGCTCTGGCTGCGCGCTCGGCGTCGCCGACGCTTGGAGGAGCTTCCCACGACCGAGAAGCGCGCGGGTGAAGCCGATCGGGCGGGACTGAGCACTCAATGAAACGCTTGCTGGCTGCGGTCGGGCTTGTGCTGGCGCTGTCGGGTGCAACAGCGTGCTCGTCGGCGAGCCGCGATGATGCGGCTGCGTCGACCGCCCCACCCCCGACACTACTGCCCGTCGACGGGGCGACGGCTCCGACGGACTCGGTCGCGGTTGTAGTAGCGGACACCCCCGGGCAAGCAAGCGTTACCGGCCCGAGCATCACGGTCGAGCCGAGCGTGGTGAATCCGGGCGACCGGGCAATGATCACGATTTCCGGATTCAAGGCACATCTCATCACGATCTCGGTCTGTGGCAACGAGGCCCGCCGAGGGTCGGCCGACTGCAACATGGAACAGAGCCAGGGCATGGGTCTGACCGCTGGCTCGCCGAGTGGCATTCGCCTGATCATCAACGAACCGGAACCCACCTGCCCGTGCATCATCCGAGTCACGTCGGATGGCAGCGACGAGATCGCTGCGGTCCCGATCACCATCACGGGCCATCCAGTCGGTCCGATCGTCGATCCACCGTCGTTCGGTGATCTGGTTGCAGTGGACCTCCGCGCCGCCGAAGCGCCGCGCAGCTTCTGGGGCTACATCCGACCCGAGCTCGGTGGCCCGACGCCGTACGACGTCACGGTGTCGGTGAAGAACCTGACCACCACGACGATGTACAACCTCAAGGTGTCCGCAGCCGTCGGCCGTGACGAGAACGACCACCTCGGCGACGTCACCTTCGGCGCGCCGGGTGATCTGCCGCCAGGCCAGACGTGGACGCAGACGGTTCGCTCCGTGGTCAAGGCTCCGGTGTTTGGCACTCTGACGTGGCGCGCCGCCGTGTCCGGTGCCGGACCGACCGTGCTCGTGCACGACAGCGTCGAGCACAAACCAGTGCTGCTGATGATCGGATGCATGGCCGCGATCACAGGGTTGTTCATCGTAATGATCCGGGCCTTGGTGAGGCGGCACATCCGTATCGAGCAGCGCAGGCTTGGCCAGATCGACGATCAACAGGAACAACTCGCCCCAATTCCAGTGTGAGCGGACGTTCGGGACCGCGTGCGACAGCCGATTTACTGATCGCGCGAACGCTCAAAACGGGGCGCGGATTACACCTCTAGGCGACACCGCTCAGGTAGGCTGTTCGCACGTCGCGACCATGGCTGCCGGGCAGGATGCCAGTTCTTCAGTCGCCTACATCATCGCAGGTCACGGCCTGTTTTCTCCGAGCGAACGAGGTAAGAGTGCCGCCCAAGGACAAGCAGCCCAGCGCCGACTATGGCGCGAAAGATATTCAGGTTTTGGAAGGGCTCGATCCGGTTCGCAAGCGGCCCGGAATGTACATCGGCTCCACCGGCCTGGCGGGTCTGCACCACCTCATTTGGGAAGTCGTCGACAACGCCGTCGACGAAGCGATGGCGGGCTTCTGCACGCGCATCAACGTCACACTTCTGGCCGACGGCGGCTGCCGCGTCGACGACGACGGCCGCGGCGTTCCTGTCGATCCGTACCCGACCGGCCCGCATAAGGGCAAGAGCGCGGCCGAGGTCGTGCTCACCGTGTTGCACGCTGGCGGCAAGTTCGGAGGTGCTGGCTACAAGGTGTCCGGTGGCTTGCACGGTGTTGGCGTCAGTGTGGTCAACGCGCTCAGCGAGCGACTGCTGATCGAGATCGACAAGACGGGCACCCGCTATCAACAGGAGTACGCCAAGGGCGGCAAGCCGCAGGGCAAGCTCGCTAAAGTCGGGCCTACTCCCGCACGCGGCCGCAAGAGTGGCACCACTGTCACCTTCTGGCCCGACCCGACGGTCTTCATTGCCGAGGGCACCGAGTTTGTGGCGCGCACCGTGCTCGAACGGTTACAGACGATGGCGTTCCTCAACAAGGGCCTCGAGATCGTATTCAAGGATCTCCGGCCCGAGAAGGAACAAGACGTCACCTATCAATATCGCGGCGGCATCGTCGACTTTGTGAAGCACCTCAACGGCTCGAAAGAGGCGCTGTTCAGCAAGGTTGCCCACTACGAAGACGAAGACGAAGAGGGCGGGCAAACGCTCGATATCGCGATCCAGTGGAACACCGGCTACTACGAGGGCATTCACGGCTATGCCAACGGCATCTCCACCATCGAGGGCGGAATGCATGTCGAGGGTTTCAAGACGGCGCTCACCAGCGTGGTCAACAAGTACGCGCGGTCGAAGAACATACTGAAGGAGAAAGAAGACAACTTGCTCGGCGAAGACATTCGCGAGGGCATCACAGCCATCATCTCCGTGAAGTTGCGCGACCCGCAGTTCGAGGGTCAGACGAAGGCCAAGTTGGGCAACGTGCCAATGCGCAGTTTCGTCCAGAAGGCGACCAACGAACGACTCGCCGAGTGGTTGGAAGAAAACCCCACCGAGGCCAACAAGTTGGTCAAGAAGGGTCTCGCCGCCGCACAGGCGCGCGTTGCCGCCAAGAACGCGCGTAACGCGATCCGTCGTAAGACGGCGCTGGCCGGTGCTGGCATGCCCGACAAGTTGAAGGACTGCAGCAGTGGCAATCCTGGCGAGAGCGAGCTGTTCATCGTCGAGGGCGACTCAGCTGGTGGTTCTGCGCTCAACGCTCGCGACCCGCGTACGCAAGCGTTGTTGCCGATCCGCGGCAAGATCCTGAACGTCGAGCGTGCACGGCTCGACAAGATGTTGAAGAACAACGAGATCCAAGCGCTGATCACGGCGATCGGTGGCGGCGTCGGCGAAGAGTTCGATGTCGCCAAGGCGCGCTATCACAAGGTGATCATTCTGTGCGACGCCGATGTCGACGGCAGCCACATTCGTACGCTGCTACTGACGTTCTTCTTCCGCCAGATGCGCGAACTAGTGAAGGCAGGTTTCGTCTACATCGCGCAGCCGCCGCTCTTCTCGACGCTGGTCGGCAAAGAAAAGGTATACCTGAAAGACGAACATGCCAAGAGCGTGTTCCTCGAGATGCATCCCAACCACAAGAACGACTTCAACCGCTTGAAGGGTCTCGGCGAAATGGACTGGCAAGAGTTGAAGCCGACCACGATGGACGTTTCTACACGCACGTTGCTGCGCATCACGGTCGCGGATGCTGCGCTGGCCGACGACATCACCAGCACGCTGATGGGCGACGACGTCGATCTGCGCAAGCAGTTCATCACGACCAACGCACGCGACGTGAGAAACCTCGACTTCTGAAAGACCTGGACTTCTGACATGGCCAATAAAGCTGCACCACCACCCCCACCATCGGAACCGACAGCCGGTGGCCCCGGCAATGATGAGGTCGAACCGATTCAGTTGCAAGACGAGATGGAGCGCAGCTTCCTCGACTACGCAATGTCGGTCATCATGTCGCGCGCCTTGCCCGACGTGCGCGACGGCCTCAAGCCGGTGCACCGCCGAATCATCTGGGATATGGAACAACAGGGCTTTCGCCCGAACCGCGCACACGTCAAGTCGGCCCGTGTTACCGGCGACACGATGGCCAAGTACCACCCCCACGGCAACAGTGCGATCTACGACGCACTTGTTCGTATGGCGCAGCCATTCAGCCTGCGTCATCCGCTGATCGATTTCCACGGAAATTATGGAAGCCCAGATTTTGGAGCGGCTGCAGAAAGGTATACCGAGTGCCGTTTGCATCCGCTCGCGATGCAAATGTTGGCCGATATCGACGAAGACACCGTCGACATGTTGCCCAACTACGACAACACCACCGAAGAGCCGGCCGTCTTGCCATCGCGGTTTCCGAACCTGCTCGTCAATGGCAGCCAGGGCATTGCAGTCGGCATGGCCACCAGCATTCCGCCACACAACCTTGGCGAAGTGATCGACGCCGCGATCCATCTGATCGACAACCCAGAAGCGACTGCCGACGACCTGATGCAGTTCGTGAAAGGCCCCGACTTCCCAACGGGCGGCACCATCCTTGGTCGCGCCGGCATCATCGACGCCTACCGCACCGGGCGCGGCAGCATCAAGATGCGCGCAACGGCCACGATCGAGGAAGGCAAGCGCGGCCAGATGCACATCCTGGTCACCGAGTTGCCATACCAGACCAGTTGCAACTCCATCGCGAGCCGGATTCAGGAGCTTGTCGATGCCGGCGATCTCGACGGCATCGCCGATGTCAACGATGCGTCAGCCGCGGCCAAGACGAACCTCGTCATCACGCTCAAACGCGATGCCAACGCCAACGTGGTGCTCAACAACCTGTACAAGCTCACGCAACTGCAGACTAGCTTCCCGGTCAACATGGTCGCGCTCGTCGATGGTGTGCCACGCACGCTCAATTTGGTGCAGGCGCTCGAGGGTTACGTCCGGCACCAGGTCGAGGTCATTACCCGCCGCACAGAATTCCGGCTCAAGCGGGCCAAGGAGCGCGAGCACAAGTTGGAGGGCAGGCTCAAGGCCCTCGATGTGCTCGACGAAGTCATCGCGCTGATCCGTGCCAGCGACGATCCAGCCGCGGCTAAAGCGGGCTTGATGAAGAAGCCATTCAAGTTCAGCGAGATTCAGGCGATCGACATTCTTGAAATGCGCCTTTCGCAGCTCACCCGCCTGAGTCGTATCGACCTCGAGACCGAGCTCGCCGATGTCAAGGCGCGCATCATTGAACTGCAGAGCATCCTCGACAGCCCGAAGAAGTTGCGCGGTGTCATCAAGACCGAGATGACTGCAATCAGGGAAGGCTTCGCGACAGATCGCGTCTGTCCGATCACCTACGACTCGGGCGAGATGAGCATGACCGATCTCGTCGACGACAAGGAATTGGTCGTCGTCATGACCGAAGCGCAGTACATCAAGTCGGTGTCGGCCGCATCGTTCAAGACGCAGGGTCGCGGTGGCCGTGGTGTCAGCGGCGGCAAGTTGAAGAGCGACGACATCGTGCGCCACGTGATCTTCACGACAGCGCATGCGTTCCTGCTGTTCTTCAGCAACCGCGGCAAGGTGTATCGCCTGCGTGCCCTCGATCTTCCCGAGCGCGAACGCACGGCGAAAGGCATGCCGATCGTCAACCTGTTGCCGTTGCAGCCAGGCGAAACCATTCAGGCGATCATCGATACGCGCGACTTCGCCGGTGAGCGCTACCTGTTCTTCGCGACTCGTAAGGGCGTCGTGAAGAAGACAGCCTTCAACGAATACGACAGCGGTCGCCGCGACGGGTTGATTGCGATCAACCTGCGCAAGGGCGACGAGTTGGTGAAGGTCATCGAAACCAGTGGCAGCGACGACATCTTCATCGTGACCCGCAAGGGCATCAACATTCGTTTCCGCGAGAAGACTGTTCGGGCAATGGGTCGCGCCGCCTCTGGCGTACGCGGCATCAACCTGAAGGCGGACGACGAGGTCGTGTCGGTCGATGTAGCACGCGACGACACGGCGATTCTGATCGTCACCGAAGCTGGTTACGGCAAACGCACGCAACTCGAACACTTCAATGTGCAGGGTCGTGGCGGTATGGGCGTCATCGGCATCAAGCTCACCGGCAAGAAAGGCCATGTCGTGGCAGCGTTCATGGTTGGGCTGGAAGACGAGATCGTCGCCGTCTCCAGTGGCGGTGTCACCATTCGTATGCCCGTGCGCGACATCAGCTCGCAAGGGCGCAGTGCCACCGGCGTTCGTGTGATGAGCCTCGACAGCGGCCAAACGGTCGCTTCCGTGGCCCCCATTCTCGCTACCGACGAGGAATAACGCATCGCGCCGACCGGCGCCGACTTCACCTGTATCGATGAAGGGGGCGATGGTGCGCGAACAACATCGCGATCGCGGGCAGGCGATCGTTCTTGTGCTGGCCGTTGTTGTCATTGCGGTCGTGTTGGCGGTGGCGATGGGTCGCTTCAGCGCTCGACTCGTCGATCAGCAGCACGCACAGTTGGCTGCCGACGCTGCCGCGCTGGCGGGTGTGGTCGGCGGGCGCGAGGCCGCCGAGCGCTTAGCGGCTGCGAACGACGGTGTTCTGACGGTGTTCATCGTCAGCGGCGACGAGGTATTTGTCGAAGTCCGAGTCGCCGACGAGTCGGCGCAGGCTCGCGCGACACGCGCCCCCTGAGAGCGAAGGCTTGCGTACACTCGTTTCGTGGACGACGGCGTATCCCCTGACGACGGCGCTGCCGCCACAGCGCGTCGCGCCACCCCTCGACCGCGAACGCCCGCGGGTGAGCGCGCACAATCAACTGGCGCGCCGGCCGTTCGTCGCAAGGCTCCACCGAAACCCCGCAAAGTTCAATCTTCGCCAGTGGCGAACGACGAGCACATCAGTTCGGTTGCCGATCGCATTGATCCGCTGATGCACGCTGCGGCGGTTGAAGTGGCGGCCGCGACGCGGGTAGCGCCCAAGAAGGCGCGACCGCGACCCGCCATCTTCGAACAGAACGGGCCGGTAGAGACCAAGCCCGCACCACGGCGGCCAGCGACCCCACGCAAGCGAGCGCCAACTGTGCGGCCGGTCGAAGCGCCGCTCCGTGAGCCCGAGACCGTCCGCGAGAGCGAGACCGTCCGCGAGAGCGTTGACGAATCACCGACCGCTGAGGTTGCGGTGTTCGACGACCTGCTCGTCTTCGAC